>JAABUP010010176.1_pt1 | contig 11207 bp, 10 predicted proteins | sample 5559201 | NCBI WGS metagenome assembly JAABUP01 (sample SAMN10711887, study PRJNA513373) | rock metagenome | isolation source: Antarctica rocks | place: Antarctica | reverse complement strand
ATGCGATGATATACATACATGAATCTCGCAGCAGCGCTCACAAGGCTCCGTCAAGTGCGCAAGTACCCGATCCAGAATACGATTCGCCCTAGCCAATCGAGTCGCATTGCTGAGCCCAATAAGATGGCTGTTCGAACCCTTGTGCTCCTTGCAAATCGACAGCGGACCCCCCGTCGCGCTCGCAAAGCGGTGGAAAGTCTTCAAGGGGGCCTGATCTAGTCCGCCAGGACCGAAATTCAGGTGAGAGAGATCTCGCATGCTGATTTTGGGAGTGAGAGTCAGATGCCTGCAGTTTGATAGGAGGGAGAACATGTTTCCGTGTGGGACACGTAATTCTTTCGCGGTTCCTCGGACACAGGGATAGGTCACTTGAGGGAGATGATTGGTGATTTGCTGGCCGCGGAGCTGGAACCAGTGTAGTGCTGGTGATGGGCCGGTGATGAGGAAGTGGAGGGTTTGTGTGCCAGGCTTCGTGTCGGAGCTGATTGTCAGCCGTGCGAGTGAGGACTGGGGAGTCGGTGGTGACGGTGAGTGGTTTTTGAGTGTTGACCAGGATGTTGAGGAGAATTTGCTCGCGGATTTCGGCTGGAAGTCTCCACTTGGATGCATTTTCGATGTATACGTTGATTGTAGCGACAGCAAGGTCAAGCTTCATTGGCCCTGTGTATGCCGGCCCCAAATTTCGCAGCGAATTTTGCCCGCACTCCAAGATGCAAGCGAGCGTGGCTACATAGATTGTTTTGACTGACTCAAAACCAGGATCACGCGCTTGATGCTAGCTATACAGAGTCCTCAGTTCAGATTTGGCGACATCACGTTCGAAACACAGATCAAAAAATTCCGTTGCGATACCAAAATATCTTTGAGCGGCCGGACGAGGGGCTCGACGAGTAGTGTCCTCCGTGCTAGGAAAGACCAAGTCAAGTTCTATGAACTGGCAGCATGGTCCTGTATCCGCCTTGAAGTGATATGTGGGCTCCAGAGGTGTGATACCATGACCGCCCGCTCCTTCGTATTTTGAGCCGGCATAGCCACGAAGCTCTCCACTCTGTCCCAAGGGGCATCAAAGGTGGCCCTGTGGTGCAGAGCATGACAGGATCCCCAGCTGCTTAAGCGATCAGCAGCAGATGAGCAATACAGGTATCTTCAAGAGGATTACTCAAATCGTCTCTAACATGAGTCCTCTGGAGCGCGAGACCATTCCTGGATGTATTCAGCACGATGGAAAGCTTGTCTTTTAACGTGTCCAGCTTTCGCAACTCTGTTTTCTGGATGAGATGCTTGACTCCCGCCGCACTGTGGGAGAATATTTCGGCAATATTTGATACATACGATTCAGGATATACTTGACACTGAACATCCAGGTGTGTCTGTAGAAATTTATAAAGATCTTGCTCTCCAAACCCACGATGAAGTAGTTCAACCGTGTTGTTGCGTTTCGGCGCACTCTCCCAAGCGACTCCTGCTGGGTCCACTGGAAGAGGCTTCGGACGCTGGATGTAGAGGGCTAGTAGTTGCTTGAAGAAGCTGCCTGTGAATCCCAGAATCTGTTGTACTTTCGTATCGTCTTTGCCACATTTTGCAAGGAAAACACATCGCTGGCTAAGTCGCATCTCATGTGAACACCACGCGCGTGAAAATCAAGAGTTCAGAATGAGTTTTTGAGAAGCTTCCTAAAGGACAGGTTGGGCTATCATATGTGGGGGATCTAGTTTTGAAAGGGTGACTGAGGGGCTTCCATTCCCCTTTGATGCACACGCGTATTCAATCATGCTTTCGACTTCTAGTCGGGTGAAATCCGAAGCATCGAGAGCGATAAACAACCCCCCTAGCATGCATATAGATGAGATCTACGTTCCCAACCACGGCCTCCTTTTCGCGCTCGTCTTTCTGATCTATACAGGTTTGATCGACCCACAGACCCACGGTAGAGCCTGTCGTTTCTGCTACAAAAGTCTGAAGCATTGCCGAGGAGTGTGGAAGAGATACATGTCCGGGAGCCACATCGACGACAGCACGAGACCATCAATAGCTGAGAACAATTTACGATTTCTGCAACATTGCGGTCCTCGAAAGCAGCGTTATCTGTTTGAAGACAAGTACCCTTCCCCACATTCGATAGGGTATGCACATGAGTGTTGTCCAATTGCTCTGCGAAGGAACCTTCGATGTTGAGAATACTGCACCTTATTTTCCCCTGGGTGACTAACATGATCAAGAAGACTCGGATTGGTCAATTTATTCGGAAATCGTCAACCAAAACGACCAAATTCGTTCAGGCTCGGTGGGATGATCATGCTGGAATCGTGGTTTTCATTCGGTGCGCGAGCGAGGAACAAGCCAGGGTATTGGTGAGCTCCGCAGCTCCAATGGTAATACTGGAGACTGCCGCTTTTGGCGACCGAGCCCGCATGAAGAGTCTCAAAATTCTTGTTTAGTGGGTCCTATCAATTTAGAGCATGTGAGGCTCGATATACTCCACGTATTCCTCCAACACTGTCAATGCTTCTTTCACATGATGACCCTTATAGCTGATAGCGAATACTCTCGGCTTTTGTCTAAGCTTTTTTATCCTCAAATCAAACTGCTCTCCTTGCGTGCCAGGTATTGGCGCACCCTGAGCCAGCGGGGTAAAGAAGACCCGCGACCTCTGCGACGAACCTCCTGGCGTATGAGTAGTCGATCCGATTCTATGGATTCCCAAAAGTGATATGCTTTTGAGCTGCGTGAAATCATCTCTGAAACCCTTCAAGACGGATCTCCAGGAACCACTCGCATCCAGGCTCGCATCGAGGTAAATAAGTCGTAGTGTTAGTGCCTGCAGGCTTGGGCGACTACTAGTGAGGAAGCGTAGGAGCACTGCTTCAGTGACGTAAGTGCCACTAAGGCAGAGCTCTTTCAGCGGAGGCAACTCCAGGGCTAGCACCTTCAGGCATGCGTCCTCGTCGGAAGAACAAAAGGCCAAGCTCAGTTTCTTGAGATTGGGGACAAGGTCACAGGTCCACGAAGCGGTGTCAGACTTTATGTCCAGATGCAGGTGCAAAAATTGAAGATGAGCCCAGCCTTTTCTGAACTTTGTACCCTGCCGCATTGAGGAGGCTTGCAAGCGTAGGCCACGAAGCCATCCCGATCCGTAAGATGTGCTTGACAGGTGCTCGCCTATTAGGTCGACGCTGAAGGAACGAATATTCAAGCCCGTTTCTGCAACTACGCTCAAGATCCAGGTGGTCACTTCTGTAGTAGACAGGTTTATCCTGTCATTGGCTTCATTGGTTGGACCATGGATGTAGAAGGAGCGACGATTTGGCATCTGTTGGCACAGAATGGATTGAAGGACTTGCGCACTCGGTTGAGAGCTCAGCAGGTGATCGTCTTCATCGTGACTCCAGGGAAGCTCAGCACCGAAGTCTTTACGATTGGTAGATTGGATGAATAGAGTCTGCACTTGCTGCCTCAAGATCTCCGTCTTTGCGATGGCTTTCAATTTCTTAAGACTGTCAGATGACAGATCGGTCCGCACGCTGGTGAAGCATTCCTTCGCCCAAGATTGGTAGCTTTTCTCATTGACAGACAAGTCGCAAGAAGCAAAGGCTTGCGCTGTCTAAAACCTGCCCGATGTGCTCGATCAATTCGCCAGGAAGGCCAGACAGGATCGGCGACATAGCTCTAGAATGAGACCTTCTCGAGGTGAAGAAAGGTGGACGATGAGCTCTTTCGGGATAGGCAAATTTGTTGGTACCTTAGGGTATTGCTTACAGTAGGTTTTACTACTGATGTGCGAATTTCCGAGAATCTTGGAGTACTACAGTATATATATGAAACTTACGCTACCTTAGACCGGCTGACTATTCAAATTAGTATTTGGCAAAATTGATCCATGATAGGAATACCCGAATTATATTAAATAATATAGAATCGGATTAAATTAATATTATCGACCATTTTATATCCTTACCTTATATATATAATTAAGTTCTCTAAAATATAGGTTTTTTGTATAGTCGTACTAAACGAGGTATAATAGCCTAACTTTACTATCATATATTAACTACTATATAATTGTAATATAGAAGTAGACTAAGACGAAAAGTAAAGAATGAAAGTTAGAGTAGAGCTAGCTACTATCTGAAGCTTGTGCTGCAAATTCTAGGCTCTGTAGTCCTCACAACTGCCACTTAATTTGGTACCAAGCCTGCTGCGGCGATAGTCAAGGAGTTGGTTGTATAAGTCTCAGCAGAAAGAACGAACATTCAATGTAAGAATGAATACATGATGGCTTGGTATCTTATCGCAGCAACGCTATGCTTCGCTATGCATAACAATAATCAAAAAATTGTACAATGGTAGAATTACCTTTCGAGCTCACTCATCACAATATCCCGGGGCTTTCCCACCCGACTCCTTCACCCAGCTCTGGATGGTCAGCGTTGTCGTGTAGCCCATCGCGACAAGGCCGCAAAACCCTAAGAAGATATCGAAACCTCGCTGCCGCCTGGAAGTCGCCACAGCCTTGTAATGAAGTGCAGCCTGTTGATCATGTGAGCCTCACAACTACGAGCTGGATGAGTCACTGATACTTACTGGGTAGACATAGACGAGAGGAATGCAAGCAAAGCTGCCGACGACGGCCACGAATTTGTCTAAATTGGCTGCACCAATCCAGGCGACGAGAGCGCAGCCCACCACTACGAAGAATCGGAACATATTCTTCTTCCATTTGATGTACGGGTTATATTTTCCACTGCGGGAGAAGGTTCCAGTCTCCATGATCCGCACGGCTGGAAAGAGCTGGAGTGGTGTCGACAGCAAGATGGCTAAGGCATACAGTAATTGCACTGCGTTGACAAATTTGCTATCTTGGGGTAAATTCGATAGCACGACAGTCTTGGTGGCCGGTCCGAATGCCGCGTATGACAAGGCTCCTATTAACATAAAGATCACTGTGATGAATATCATAACGCCGGCCAGCACAGGAGGAAACCGGGACGGGTCCTTCATCGATTGTTGGATGGGAATTATCAGACCAACTCCTTCGAACGTGAAAATTGCGGTTCCTATGAATGATGTCCAGTGTGCTGGGTTGAAGCTGACTATCTTGGCATGGCCATTGATAGCCATGGTGTGAATGTCGTAGACGGCGAGGTAGACGAGTCCGATAGCAATGAACGCATCGGCGATCAAGGCAGTGCCCCCAAGCTTTTTAATGTCTCGCAAAAGGGAAAACGGCATGAAAATAAAGGCTTGCATGAGGATCATCCACTTGATATCGAGGTATTCCCGACACTTGGACACGGCCAAGACGAAATCCTGCAAGTTTTCCGAAGTAAAGACAATGTAGGCAGCGACGAAGCCGACTTGACTGAGTGCGACAGAGCTCAATATCAGACGACGCATCCATGTGCCGTAAATTTTTCCTCCCATGTCGCCAAATGAGCCTTGAACCTTTAGACCAGTATTGACAAGCAGTATGAAGCAATAGTAACTGAGTGATGCGACAAACAGTAGGACGAGGTTACTGAAAAGCATGCCTCCATTTAGGTACGCTTTGGGAAGGAAGAGGACGCCGGTCCCAACGAAAGACTTGATCAGGAGTAACGCTGCTGTGCTTGGGGAATTTTCGCCCGTCGCGCCTTGCTCCTTGAGCGTTCGTTTTCGGCGTCCCGGCGTACCAGGTCTCAATAGCGCGCTCCTTTCCCCCCATTCGCCATCGTCCCCGTTGACTTCTCGAGGGCCGCGATCCCCAGACGTGAAATCTTCATCATCTTCCTCAAGGTTACCTCCAGCAAAGTGACCATACATGCTGAGAAACTCGTAGAAGTTCTTGGTAACAAACTTTGGAGTCTGTGGTGCCCCAACCGACCAATATTGCGAGCCCAAGCCGGTAGATCTACCCATTCGTCTAGATGGACTTGGAGCCCTACGCCTGATGTAGTCTCTTCGAAATCCTCCAGGCTTCTTGATGGAGCTAGCGTCAAGGTCCTCGCTCTCCGCATCAGGAAGGGATATATGCCAACTCATACTCCGCTTCCCACGACCTCCTCGCAGCGATTGGGCTTCAGCATCCTCAGCCCATCGATAGACTTCACGAGTCATGTCTCCCCCCTGTAATTGTAAGCTAGAGAATTCGTCTTCCTCACCCATGCCAGTTGTAGTGTTTTTGCCATTTCTCAAATTAGCCGTAGGCGGCTTGTTGCTTATGGTAGAAGGGCCTTCATCTGGTTCCACTGCGCTGTCAAGATTGGATGACTGGACGAGATGTCGCTTCACAATCCTTGGGTTTTCGACTGGAGCACCTGAGACGCGCCTCGCAGCCGCCTGTCCGGATCTGCTCTCGAATGAACCATATGTCGTTTGCGGCCCACTGCCTTGTAATGAAGCGCCTGCAGTTCCAGGTGATAGAGTTCGTAGTGGTGGGGTTCCAAATTTTGGTGGACTGCGTCCGAACGAGCCCTGCAATGCAGCTGCAAGAGCCGATTGTCCAGGCCCAGTCACTGGCTGAGAACTTTCAACGCCAGCAAGAGGCGTCTGGTTTCCGGTAGTCAATTGACTCGGGGTCGGTATCTGAGGGACTGGAGTACTGCCTTGTTGGCCGGAGGAGGGTATCGGCGATGCTAGCCTGGCTATAGAAGCAGCTCGGGGAGTCGACTCAGGCGGAGGCGACCTGCCTCGGGAACTACTTGGGGAGTTGGGTATAGGCTGGGGCCGCGAAGGAGACGAGGTTTGCCTGTGACCAGACATGTTGAAGTGATTGTACGACCCTACGTTGGGATGCTCTCTGTCATATCATCTCTTGTACCACTCCAACTCTTTGATAGATGCCAACGGCGACCGAACACACGCCATCCACGCAGGCCGTCGCGATCACTATTTTCGGGCAGGTTGTCACGCGGGAGCTGGACCGGTGACTCGGCTGAGGACCGATCGATGTGGACTAATAGGTAGAAAGGTAAAATGTTGTTACTTAAGATGATTGAAAACTATGCTTAAGCCTAAGACTCACAACAGTTAGTTTACATAAAGGAGAAAAAAGAACGGCCAACAAGGATTTGACGAGGGATGCGCCTTCTCGGACTGGGCGTTTCGTAGGGGTCGTTTACTCCATGAGTAGATATATCTGTGCCACGCTAGAAGGGAAATCTCTTCATAGAGGCCCCAATTTCAGAGCCTTTTGCTAGTACGCAAGAGAGGTCGTCTGCTCCAGTACTGACTTTTTCGTCGCACGATCACCTTCCCTTCTCCACGACATCCAAACATTTACCATGCTTTGAAGCGCCATTAGCCGTTTTGCTTACACAGAAGGGGCAACGTCATCCTTGTTTGAAGTCTATCTTGTGGGGTTACCCTACTCGTAAAAGTATAGTTCTATGGTCGGATAGTAGGATGTCCAGACCATCCAAGAAGAAGCTCGTGCAGAAATTTCGGGCAGAAAGTTCAATGTCGACGTCTTATTCTGTCAACGGTTGGCGTTCCTTGAACCACGGCTCAGCATACCTACGCCACTGTTGAAATGTCAAGGACTCAAGAAAAGTCTGAAGGCAGAGCGAGCTAGTTTTTGTTTAAGCCCGACTTTCAAATAAGAAAGAGCATGGAGAATACTGCAAACATGGCCGATCAAGGACAATCTACTCGCAGGATGCCTGCTCGTACCAGATCTAATTTTACGACCCGAGCAGCCACTGACGATGCTGCCCAACTCGACAGGCCTCTATCTTTCATGCCACTCAAACCCCGAAGAGTCACACCAAACGCAGCGTTTAGGTACTTTTTCCAAGCCATACGAGCCTACGACGAGCTCTGCCCAACCTTCTCCTCGCCGTCATGAGACCACAACGAAAACTCTTGGGTATTTCGATGGGGCTGATGAAAGGCCACTTCCAAGAAGACGAACATCGAGTGGGAGGCGGAATCCCACACACGGGCGGATAGCAAATACGTCCTTGACGACACAATTGCACGACAACGGGACAAAAGAAGGCAATGGTCACGCTCAAAAGGTTGGCTCAATGCCTAGGCCAGTTGGAGGCTCAGAGAAGCTGGGAACGTTCTCTGGAGGTTTCGTACCCACGACGTTAAACGTTCTGAGCATCCTCATGTTCCTAAGATTCGGATTTATACTCGGTCAAAGTGGTGTCCTTGGCATGATGGCTATCTTGGCCGTTTCGTACCTCATAAATCTCGTGACAACATTGTCCATCTCGGCTATAGCCACGAACGGAACTGTACGAGGTGGCGGGGCATACTATCTGATATCTCGCTCATTGGGTCCGGAGTTTGGTGGCAGTATCGGTGTGGTCTTCTATCTCGGTTTCGTTTTCAATACGGGCATGAATGCTGTCGGCCTGATCGACTGCCTCAAAGCTAATTTTGGGGCAACATCTGGGAATTGGGCAAGCTGGCTTCCTGAAGGGTATTGGTTTGGATATCTCTGGGCCACTATTGTTCTGATTATCTGCACTGCTGTCTGTCTTGCGGGTAGTTCTCTGTTTGCAAGATGCAGCAACGGTCTGCTTGTCGTTCTGTTACTTGCTACTTTCAGTATACCTCTCACCGCCTTGGTCATGCCGCCATCTAAAGATCGGGGATACGGCATCGACTTTACTGGCCTTAGCGCGAAGACGTTCATTGGAAATCTTCTTCCAAAGTTTACCGAGCATGCAGACGGCAGTCAACTTCCCGGTCGAGAAAACTTTCAGGACCTTTTTGGTATTCTTTTTCTGCCACTGGTGGCATCTTTGCTGGAGCCTCTATGTCAGGTGACCTATCCCAGCCCAGCAAAGCGATTCCCAAGGGAACCCTGTATGGGCTTTTTCTTACATTCGTTGTCTACACAGTAGTCATTCTTGCCATGGCTGCAAGCATTGCAAGGTACATGCCCAATCTTAGTCTATCCTTGGTCCCTAACTCTAACCAGGGAGTCTTTCTATCATAACGTCAATGTCATTCAAGATGTCAATATCTCTGGTGTATTAATACTTCTTGGGGAGATCGCGACTACTCTCTTTTCTTCGCTGATGGGCGTCATTGGTTCTGCAAAGCTGCTTCAGGCCCTCGCCAGGGACAACCTCCTGCCCGGATTCTCAATCTTTGGCCAGGGGATCAAAGCCAGTGATGAGCCAATTGTCGCTATCATATTCACTTACGTCGTGGCCCAGCTGACTATGTTGTTCGACATCAACCAAATAGCATCCTTCGTCACAATGACCTATCTGATGACCTTTTTGGTCACGAAGTATGTCCCCTCCCTTCCAGTCTTGACGCGAGACCCGCTGAGATGTTCGACCAGTCTAGCCTGCTTCCTGCTCAGCATCAGCTCGGCCCCAAATTTTCGCCCCTCATTTCACTACTTTAACTGGCCAAGCGCAGCATTCGGAACTCTCATCAGTGGTGTCAGCATGTTCTTTGTGGATGGCCTATATGCTATAGGATGCATCGGAATACTGATCGTGATTTTCCTGATCATCCATTATACATCACCTCCGAAGTCCTGGGGCGACGTGAGTCAGAGTCTAATCTATCACCAAGTCCGCAAATACCTGCTGCGTCTCCGGCAAGAACACGTGAAGTTTTGGCGGCCCCAAATACTTCTCTTCGTAAATGACCCACGCCATCAGTACGAGCTGATTCAGTTCTGCAATTCCCTCAAGAAGGTATCATAGAATGTCTTACTCGTTGGTTGGGCGAAGGTTGACTCGGCAGTAGGGAGCTCTGTTCGTTCTTGGCCACGTCATCGTGACGCCTGATTTTGGGACTGCAGTGCCAGAAGCAAGGAGACAGCAAGCTGCATGGAAGAAGTACATTGATTTTTCCAAGGTTAAAGCTTTTGTCAATATTGCCATTTCTCCCGCAGTAGAATGGGGAACTCGAAATATCGTCCTCAGCGCCGGTCTAGGTAAGACCACAATACACTTTGGTTTCATGTCATTCTACGGTTCTGGACACTACTTCTGACACCCGTTACTGTTAGGTGGTATGAGACCGAATATTGTGGTCATGGTAAGTCCTTTCGTACTCTTCCGAAGCTCTGCTAACGCGATAAAGGGTGCCTACAATCTTGAAGCGTATCGCAATACCCAGCCGTTGATCGATCTCTCCGGTGAGGACAACAAAATATCAGAGCACTCACTTGGCCCGAGTCATGAAGTTCAAATACCTCAGACCGACAAAAGGAAGCAGTCGAAAGGGCAACTTCCTACGGATACCTGTAGAATTGAAGGCCCAGTGAACGTAAAGAATTATGTGACGATTTTGGAAGATCTGTTGCTGAAGTTGCAGATCAATGTTGCTGTTGCAAAGGGCTTTAAAGACCTCGAATTTCCACAGAAAAAAGGGCAAAACACCAGGAAATACATTGACTTGTGGCCGATCCAAATGTCTGCGCAAATTGCAGCCGACGGCGAAGACTCGAAGCAGAAACTATTGACCACAAACTTCGATACATACACCCTAATACTACAGCTTGGATGTATTCTAGACACGGTTCCAACATGGAAGAAAGCCTACAAGCTCAGAGTAGCCGTCTTCGTAGAGGACGAGATAGACGTGGAAGAAGAGAGAAGCAGGGTTCAGACCTTGCTTGATAACCTCAGAATACAGGCTGAGATCCTTGTATTTTGGCTTGCTTCTGGGAAGCTGAAGACGTATCAGATCGTTATCCATGGTGACGTTAACGGAGCTGGTCAAGAAGCAGAAAAGTCAGTTGATGAGACATTGAAGGACGAGGATTGGTGGCAGGACTTGCAGAAGCTGCGTGGTCGCCGAGGGGATATTACCGCATCAGAAGATCTGGTGGACACACGAAGTCTACTGAATAACGTGCCGTCCTGGCCAAGCTCCTCGTTCCAGCAAGGTAGGGGGAATTCGCCAGCCAGAAGACTTGAAAGCCTAAGAAAGCTGGTCCGAAAGTCTAGACGACGACGATCTTCTGGTGATCTGAATGGAATGGGTCTCAGTATGCAGACGCATAGATTACATGATCACGTCTTACACCGGCATGCTAGCCATGCGTCAGCTTCGGAAGATGAAGAACCCTCGAGTGATGCTACCGATTTTGAAGTATTCGAGAGTGATAGCGAGGGACCACCTGACGACCCGCGTCCGATGGGTGAATTCGAGGAAGTGCATAACAACGGGAATCCATTGGCCCACTCGACCCCTAGAGCATCTGGGAGACCTGCCCATAGCAACTCGCAACACGAATCATTGCGGCG
>JAABUP010010175.1_pt1 | contig 11208 bp, 18 predicted proteins | sample 5559201 | NCBI WGS metagenome assembly JAABUP01 (sample SAMN10711887, study PRJNA513373) | rock metagenome | isolation source: Antarctica rocks | place: Antarctica | reverse complement strand
CCCTGCATTGTCCCAGAGCAGCCCCTTCTGTTGGGGTTGTTGCATGTACATACCACCATTGGTTTAGACCTTTTAGCCGGCACAGGCGGTATTGTCAGCTGCCTGTTTCTGGTAGGCGCATGCAGCGATTTCTACAGTTTAGGCTGGGCTCTCATCAACTGCCAATTGTTCTCGGGCGTTTTGCTGGGGGTCAGCATGTTGCCAGAGCCAATAGGGTCTGCACACATTGTGGTAGTGTGGCTGTTGCAGATGAATTACACATGACTTTTGAGTGTCCAGCTCTCCAGGCAGTTAGGCAGCGGTATGCTCCTTTGTTTTCCACGGACACAAACACCATGAGATCCTTTTTTGCACAGCGAGATCATATGCAGGTTTTCAAGTTCGTTCTAGACTGTCTTGATGTTTTCCACAGTTGACCTTTGTCTTCTTCTATATGTGATCAGACTTGCTGGCTGGCTAAAGCATTGTAATCTCTCTCTTCTCTCTCTGGCACTATCTCAATGCATGGTCATCATGGGTTTAACCCATGACAACAAGTAATGTCATATGTGTGATACAGATTGGCAAGGGCATTCACTCCAATCATAGTTGTGCTAAGGTCTGAACAAGTGAAGCAGCCGGTGCTGCAAAATGTAGCAGACCTGAACATCTGCAATCTGCAACCGCAACACGCCTTTTCAAGTCTGACCAGTTCTCTGCTATTTTACACATAAAATAATCCAATCACTGAAGCTTTCTGAACTGTACAGCTTGACAGGCTACTCTACTTGTACAGGCTTGACCGGCGACTCTACTTGTACAGGCTTGACAGGCTATTCTACTTGTACAGGCTTGACAGGCTACTCTACTTGTACAGGCTCCTCAAACCGTTCAACACATTGCAAAGGACAAACAAAGCTGTTGCGGCCTCAGTTCATCGCGTTGCTTGCAGATACGTTTCATTGATCCGCGCAGGCAGGCAGGGCTTTGCTGAGCTTTCAGTTGCAGCCCTGACTGCCCTGAGATTGGCAAGTGGTAAGCCAGACCCCCTCTGTGGCATCAGTGCAATCTTGCACAGCATGGCAAGCCACTGACGCAGAAGGTCAGCACTGCTGAACGACTGTGTGCTGTTGCTCTTGCGTGAGTCACTAGCTTCAGCCTTGGCACTGCGACTACTTTGCCCCGCTGCACCTTCTTCACAAGGATGAGCAGCAAGACTCAGTCCATTGGCACAGATCCAGTATGACTCATGGCCCCTGCTCACCTTTGCACTCACTTGTGCATGTGTGTGTGTGCTGCTTGTCCCACATTTACCACTGATCTGCCCCATTTTGGCATACGGCGCTTAGCAATCTGTGCTGGACCACATGATTCACGTGGATCCAGCTGGTGCTGAGAGCACTGCCCTGAAGATTGCTGACTAGACTGCTCAGCATACAAGACTGGCTCTTCTTGACTGACTTCTTCTGCCTTGACAGCCTGCAAGCCATATGAACAGTGACCCTCCATACTTCCCACTATCAGACTTTGTGACAGGCTGACAGCTTTGTACACACATAGCTGCTACTTGCTACACATAATTGCTATTTGCAGATGGCCAACAGGCCAGACTAAAGTGCTCAGAGGCATCCTGCATCAGGTGTCTCAAATAAACCTTGAGCAACTTGCATTACAATGACTTTGCAAGCTGTCAGGCTGTCTGTAGATGCATGTCCCAGGTAAACAACACACTGCACCTGGCTTGTAACAGCCAGTCCATCTGGCACACACTGATCTTGCAGATCCTCACATCCCAAATTGAGTGCAGGACAGGCTGAGCCTGCTGCAGGTGGGGAGCAGGCTGAGATGGTGCAAGCAGTATGGGAGAGGGGCCTGGCAGGCAGGCGCTTTTGCTTGACTGCATTGGCACAGCTATGCAGGGTGCCCTGCAGGACAGACATGACGGTAATAAAGTATAATAATCATGATAGACCATAAGGAGCCATTGCCATGTGCATTGTGGTATGATTATGCTTTGCTTGCATGTGAGCTGCTCAGTTGCAGTCTGCAAAGCTCTGGGCGTAGCAGGCACTCATACATGGCTCACAGTAGTTGTGCACAAGCTTCAAATCCCTGGCAAAAGAGCATTGAGCTTATGCTGAAACAGTGTCATGCATGTGGGCGTGTCTACAGTTGGTACTTCAGGATCATGCACAACTTGGTAAACCATGTTGATTGGCCAAGCCCTTTGTGAGCAAAGCGCTGTGCAATGCACCTTGTACTTGATGGACATCAAAAGTATGACGCAGCAGAAGATTACATGGCAACAAACAGCATAAACAGACCTGCCACTTTCCATGCTGCCAACACCAATCACCCTTCTCATCTGCACCATCCTCCCTTTTCACCCTCCCTTGAACCTTCCTCTTACGCCCTCTGCCACATGTCTGTCCATGCTGCTGTGCGTCAACAGGCACAGGGCGGCCCAATAGATGCTTGAAGTGGACATTTGGATCAATGGGGTATCTTGAGTCATAGCTTTTTTTGACTATGGGGACTATGGCTTCAGGGCGAAGATGTGCGACAAAGGACTCAAGCTCGCTGTAGCTGCTGTGCAGCGAGTAGGGCACTTTGTGAAGCAGGGGCAGGGCTGCTTCAATTTCTGCAGCTGAGGGGGCTTGTGAACTGCACACAATGCCAACAGAGCTGTCAGACTGATTGAAGCAATTTTCAATGAACATGTTTGTTGACGTGATGGTATGTGTAGTACATTGCCACTGTTGAAAGCATTGTCCAACCCATACGGAGAGCAATGATTGAGCTGGCAAGTCACTGTTGCATGCATAGCTTCCACGCTATGCAGTATGCCCTGAAAAAGTCGACTGAAGTCCAGCTGGTTTACAGTGCTGATGTTCCTGGTGTCGGTCTGAGCAATTGCTGTTCTTTGCAATGGTCTCGCATCCTCACAACTTGACAACTCTTGCCAGGTTCCACATACCTAGAGACTGCTTGCTGCGCATGCACAAGGGCAGCATACGCCTTGAGGTCATCATCTAGCATCTCAGCTTGACTGAACAGCTGACTCATCTGACCACAGCCTTGCTGACTGGCACTACTGCCAAACTGCTGCTGCTGCTGCTGCTGCTGCGGCTGCTGCTGCTGCTGCTGAAGGTGCCCTGTGTCCAAGCTGATCTGCCCTGCTGCTCTGGAATGCTGCTCTGGCAGGTGTAGCACTGTACCTTGCTGCTGCTGATCTGATACCCGCCCAATGTCAGATCCAGGGAACAAGACTTGCTCCGGTGCATGTAAAGGTACAGGAATACAGCTGTCTGATCTCCCTTGCATGCAGTGCTGGTGATGTGCTGAGGGAATGCTGGTGAGGGCAGGTGGCGTAGAGTGACTCATATGAAGCTTTGTTACAGGTTTGCTGTTAGTGCCAAGACAGGCAAAACCTGCAAGGACACCAAATAGACTCCTTAAATGCAGTGCCAAAGTGGCATGAAAGATGTGTTGCACGCAAAATCTTTGTCTGTGGTGTGATAAGTTGCGACACCGCAATGCAATGCAGCTTTGCTGGACTATTGATGCTTGCTGCATATGACAGTCTGTCATGTGATAGTAGGACAATTCAGTGAGTTGCAACAGCAGTCACAGATGTATACCTGTTGGGATGATACCCAAGGTAGGTTTGCTTCTGTTCAGCTTGGCAATCATCTCCACAGTCACCATCCATTTTGGCAAAGCCCTACGGCACCAATCACTCACTTTTAAACGAGAATTAAGGTAAACCTGATGACGGCAGGTGTGAGATCTTACACATTCAGCGCAAAGGCTGTCTACAGAGGGATACTTTCAAGTATCCTCAGCCGGTAAGGCACATGTGCACAGACATGCAGGAAGGTTGCGATGGCTCGGCCACAGAGCAAAGGTGTGTATCAAAGAGTGAGTAGCATCAGCCAACCTGATGCATGTTGAGGACATGTCTGCAGTGAAGAGCTCAGTGGGTAAGCCAGCAATGCTGACTGTGTTCAGCCTCTCTACAGCTATTCCGACAGGGATGCCAGTGGCATGAGCAATGGCAGCAAGCATGTCCTCTGCATCAGATCAAGGGTGTGACTATGAGATGTGCTGTATGCCTGGTAGGGACAGATACAGCAGCAGCGCTGAAATCAAAATGATGCTCTGTACAGTTGTATGTAGCTCTGAGTTGTCGCCTTAGGAGGCTCCCGTTATGATTGCTGAAAAGAGTGAACCTTTTGTCCCCTTCACAGTTGCATGTGGACAGATAAAGCATCAGGAAGGTGTGCAATGTGATGATCATGCTAGAAGATTTTGTTTGCACCTACCTTTGCCGAGAGAATCAATTCCAAGCACGATATCCATGTCTGTGTGCGCCTGTATCAAGCTGATTATACTCTGGCATGCCTCAAGCCGACAGGGGAAAGAGTACCTGAATGTGATCAGATGCATGATCTGCCTGATTTTACTAAGCACATATGCCATCAGATGCATTGCTACAAACCCTGTCAAGGGTGCTCTGTGACAAAGTCTTGGATATGTGTTACTGCAGTCATTTTAGTGTTGGTCAAAAAAATAAATAACTCTTTTTGGCCCGACCGTCATTCCATGCCCGTTACACAGTGCAAATGACGTCACAAAGCGCAAACACAGACGGTAATGACAGCCTCACAAAGGCGCGACCCTATATAAATCCGTCTCACATTAAAAGCACTACGGTACGCTGACTTGCACTGTGACTTGCATGTAAGCAAATCAAGCCAGCTCAAAGATGATGTACATACCTTGGATGACAGTATGTGTTGTCAAGCACTACTAGACTGAGTGCACCAGCTGTGAGTGCAGGATGCTGTAGCAGCTCAGCCTGGATTCCATGCTCCCACCTGCAAAACGAGAAGCCATACAGAGTAGCTGAAAAATGATCAGCAATAGATTTTTGTAGCAAAGGCATTGCACGCGTGGCGGGCTAGTGGGCTTCATTGCAAGGTTTGGAATGCAAGCTGCAGAGATGATCCGTGCTGCAGAGATGATCTGTGCTGCAGAGATAATCTGTGCTGATCTGTATTGCCTTTGGCATTGCTGCATTGTGATGATGCAGCACGCAGCTGAAAACGCCATGGCCTGGTGTCAGATGTACCGTTAGATTTCTAACTGGGGCATTGTCATGCTGAGAGAAGACACACAAGTGGATAGTAAGAGTGTGTACCAACAAGTTGTGCATACAGATGCTGGTATATCAAACATACCTGAAGTCTCCTGTGTGCAGAACTCTTCCACAAACGCCTTCAAACAAGAGCATGACTGCACCCTGCACATGCAACAAGCATGACAAATGGCCCGCTGAAGCAGTAGTGCCCAACACTTGTGTGGGCAACGTACAGGGCAATGGTTGGCTTCAATTGCTGTGACCGTGAGCCTCTCATCTGTTGAAAGTTGTATGCTAAAAGGCTCATCTGTTGGTATCGTTTTGGATGACAAACGAGGCCATTTGCGCTGCAGGAGAAGGCCAGTGACTTCACTACAATAAACGGTGCCCTGACACCAGTTGTCATGAAGGCCTTTGTAATGGTCGGCGTGCATGTGAGTCAAGAAGAAAGCCGAAGCACGCGGTGCTGTCCAGTAGTCGATGGCAACTGCAGATCTGCCGCAAGCCAGCACATATCCGTCTGACATCCTAATGAAGCACTCAGGTCAACTGAGCACGCGGGCATGAGTGTGACCAAGCAATTTACGATCACCGAGAGCAACCCAACTGCATCCCGCAAGCAGAGCGCGACTTGGCACAGAAAGGTTAGCTATAGCTATCACAGCATGCAAAGCACGGTACGGCCGCGGCGCGCGCGGCCGTACCGTGCTGCGTACCTGTGGACGTATGTGTGACCTGCGAATGTGACGCTAATTGCTGTCGTGTTGATCTCATTGCATCCGCAAGCGCTCTCACATCTCTAGGCTGGGCAACTGATACTAAACTTGATACCCTGACGGTCAGCTGTCATTTGAAGCCTTTCTGCATACGTCTGCAACAAGAGACACTGAAGATCCACTAAAGTCTCAGCGAGACTACACGGGCAATGGAGCGACTGCAGAGGCTACTGCAGAATGCCGGTGGCATGCCTCCAAGTCAAGGGCAGGCAGCATCGGATACCCCTCAAGTCGATACATCAGAACAGATATACATATCATCGCTTGCTCTGCTCAAGATGCTCAAGCACGGTACGTGCCCCTCAAGTCTCTGTACCTGATTTGACTCAGTTTGTACTATTGTTTGATACCATGAAACTTACGGCACAAGTTTTGCTACCTTCAGGTCGTGCTGGTGTGCCTATGGAGGTTATGGGTCTGATGCTTGGAGAGTTTGTAGATGACTACACTGTCAAAGTCGTTGACGTATTTGCCATGCCACAGTCCGGCACAGGCGTTAGTGTAGAGGCAGTAGATCCGGTCTTTCAAACAAAGATGCTTGACATGCTAAAACAGACAGGACGGTGAGTGATCAAGCTGAGTTCAGGAGGCCATAACCATGTGTGTGGGAACCATTTGTTCGACTTTTTACATGCTGCAGGCCAGAAATGGTTGTTGGATGGTATCACAGTCACCCTGGATTTGGATGCTGGCTTTCTGGTGTGGACATCAACACACAACAGGTGCCTGCAAATGACCTTGTTGTTGCTGCTGTGGCCAGATCCCTTGCTTCAATACCCTGTCCATCTTTGGTCTGGTAGTGTTTGTATATTATGTACAAATGCTCAGAATCATGCTTGCATGCGCAGAGCTTTGAGCAGTTGAATCCAAGAGCTGTGGCAGTGGTCGTAGACCCAATCCAAAGTGTCAAGGGCAAAGTTGTCATTGAGGCCTTCAGGTAAGCACTGCTTTGCACTGTGTTGGTATGGCCAATATCAGCAGCTGCTGTTCTGCCATGTATCATTGCGCAGCTCTCAGCCAACTGTGCATACATCAGCTTTTGACACATGGTCACAATGCGTACTGAAGGTTGAGCCATCCATTGCATTATGTCTGTAGGCAAGAGCGTTTACCATCATGTATCAGGGTCTAAAAATACCAGTGTTGCCAGCAGAATTGTGCTCCTAGTCAAATGGTGCCAAAGAAGACATGAACAACACACACGACGCAAAGTTATTGCTGACATGGCGTGTGTGCCTGCTGCGCTGGCAAAGCTTTGTTGATGTCACAGGCTCATCAATCCCCAGACCATGATGCTTGGGCAGGAGCCCAGACAGACCACATCCAACCTTGGCCATCTGAATAAGCCTTCCATCCAGGCGCTCATCCATGGCCTGAACAGGCATTACTACTCCATAGCTATCAACTACAGGTAAGGCAATGTGTGCATGCATCTTTGACAAGCTGCACCTGCACGTTTAAACAGCAATTATGGTAATCAGGCATCTCACAGGGTTCTGGCATGCTGCCGCTGTCTTTGGGCATGCATCCTCCTGACTGAAATTTTGCAACGTAAGGCCATTCTGGTAGAGACTGCCTGGAAAACGGACACACCACACAAGGTGTCTGGGCTGCCAGTGCCTATGCTTAGGCTCATGCTTATGACTTGTTGCAGAAAGCATGAGCTGGAGGAGAACATGCTGATGAACCTGCAAAAGAAGACTTGGACCCATGGTCTTACCCTCAAGTGAGAGTTTCATGCTTACTCATGGCCATTGCTCCAAGTCTGTTGCACAGAGCTTCTCAGCAGTGTCGTCAAGGGATGCTGTTGCCTCCCATTGTTGGTCCAATGATTGACCAGATACAAGTCTTGTTTTGACGTGTCACAGCTGCTTGTGCAAGTGGTCATGCCCCATCAACCTGGATCAGCATCAGCAGCTCTGGCACATACGAGAGCAGCCTCATTTAGGTCATTGATCATACAGCATAGATGATAGACAGCCTCCTGTTGTGCAGAGACTTTGAGGAGCACACAAAGACAAATGCTAAATCTGTGAAGGAGATGCAGGCATTGGCAGACAACTATGACAAGGCAGTTGTTGAGGTATGTCGACCCTTGTCTCGCTGCTGATTCTGCATATAATTTTTTTGCACAAGGCTTGTTTGGCTATAGGGCTACACATACGCAGTCCTTACTTCTTTGCAGACTGATCTCAGCTGCTCAGTAAGCTGTTGCTGACAAATTGCATGATGTGTCCAGCTGCAATGAGTGTCTGAATACTCCTCATACTACTAATGGCCAGCTCTTTGACTGGGGATGTCTATTGTGAATGTCACAAGGGTTTTTGGCAAGGCAAAACCTGTCTTCCATTTATAGGAGCAAGAGCTGAGTCCTGAGAAGCGGATTGTGGCCAATGTGGGCAAGATGGATGCCAAGAAGCACCTAGAGGCTGAGGTCCAGAAAATGATGAGTGGCAACATTGTGCAGTGCATGGGCACCATGCTGGACACCATCGTTTTCTGATTTGCTTGTGTTGCTTTCAAAGCAACTGCTGCAGCAGCTGCAATTTTATCCAGGTCAACCCACCATGAAGCATTATGCTGGGTGCTATGATAGCTGGGTGCTGGGTGTTGTCAGCTATTTTCTGAGCTGCAAGTTTGTTCAGGTTTGCAGCGTCTTCCCATTTGTGTCCTAAATCTGCGTGCTCTCAGAAGAGAAGCAGGTTGCACCTGGCTGGTGGTGCCGCAGCTGTACAGCTGCACATGTGCCAGTCTGCAGCTGCCTACACGTGTGCAACCTTTGCATGGTCAACGCTGTCCATCAGAAAGTCGATAGCGCTTACAATAACATTTGCTTTCTTGGAAACGACAAATGTAGGAGGCATTTGAAGCCATGATGATTATGGTCGGCTCCAGCTGTGCACTTCTGTGACCGGCGAAGAGGTTGCAGCATCTATAGCACAGCGGAACAACTGTACGTTACATCGCTTGAGGATTTGCGTTCTGCCTACAGCCCTCGTAGCCAACAGCGTTCGGCACTATCGCACTGCTGTGACTTGACTGTACGGGGTTGGACTAGTGTCTTCAGCAGCGGCGGAGCTCATCAAACTTCTCGCGGACGGCCTTGACAGCATACGAAAGTCGCGTCCAACAACTGCCAGGGAGCTATGTTGCTGGCACGCAGGAGTCCGGGACCGGCAAGTCAAATTTGCTGTGGCGCAGTAGTCGTGCTCCTTCTCGCTTGCGCGGCGACAGCAAATGCAACAGGTAGAAACCCGCCGTCATCTAGTCCTACATCTAGAAGGTGGCCTGCAGATGTTTAGCAGAAGTAGCAGCGTGCAGTGCGTGCACAGGCAGGTTGGGACGAAGTAGCTGTGTCAACCTGCCAGCCTGGGCCAGCACACAAACTGCCACATGTTTGCACTGCATGCACTTCGCAACGTGCAGATCTGGATCCAGATTCGGATTCTAGAACACTGCCTCCTGGTCATGCAGCACTTGACATGGAACGCACCCATTGAACAAGCTGCACAAGGTCAAACTCAATGTATACTGCCATTAGAACTCAAATGTTGATGCAGCCCCACACTCTTTGATGTTGCTGTGTGTGTGGGTTGCAATTGCAGGTTTTGCAAGCACGGCATACAGACGGCAGCTGAAGCAGGACCAGACAGCTGTCACCATTGTGGCAGACCTCATCTCTGGTGACACACAGGGAGCTGGTGCAGCAATTGCTCAAGCCTCTGCCAGCAATGACGCCACAGGCATTGCTTCTGCCCTGACCAATGCTGCTGCTCTGGTAAGTGTTCTTTTGGCAACTGTGATTGATTTAATTGATTTTCACCTGTGCCAGCCTATGCTCTCGCATTAGCCAGGTAGGTATCAGCTATGCCTCACCCCGAATTGTGGCAACTGTGGCTGCTGCAAACTCTGCCCTGTGTGTTCTTTGCAGCTAACACAGATGTGCAGTGTGTACACGGACTGCAGGCTGCTGACTCCTTGTGATTTACCCTAGTAACTTCGTGTCCTTTTGCTCTCTGTGTACATGTAGCGGTACCAAATGCTGACATTGCTGCTAATGTTGCAGGGACAGTCACAAGCTGCAGCCAGCGCAGTTGCTGCTGCCGTCAATCTCCCCAATGCTAATGCTGGTGTCATCATTCAAGCATTGGCACAAACGGTAAGGGGGGTGGATGATACATCAGCTGCATCTGGATTCACGGCCTTGTCATTACTGTAGTGCAGTGCAAAACCAGCCACTGTCTCATATCCTGCTTGCTGCTTCAAGCATAGGTAGGTCGTTCCCCTGTCAGAATGTGAAAGCCAGCTTTGCACGGCCAGCTACCAAAGGCAAATTGAATAGTAGAAAGCACATGCGACGCCTACACGTGTTTTCTGTACTGCCTGTGCCTGGGATTTGCTGTCCTGGCCAATAAAGTCCTGTGCACCTGGACTTTGCACACATGAAGCTGATGGCTTTGCTCTGCTGTGCACTCATGATTCATCACTGTGCCCTCAACATGCAGACCATGTGTACACGTATCTTCTTGCCTGAAATCTCAGACTTTCAGCACTACCAGTCCCAATTCATGTTATCAAGGCTGAAGCAAACCTGCAGGGCGTCTCAAATGCAATCCCATCTTCTTCTCCAGGCTCCTCACCAGCTGCAGCTGAATCATCTCCAGCAGCCGGCAGCAGCTCTCCTTCCAGTACACCTGTCGCATCTGACCAGGTAATTACGTATTACGCATTACGCATTACCCGTCATGGCAATGACTGCCTTCCTGTCCATCTGCATGTTGTCACCTTGTAGATTTTGGGTGTCTACATATACATGCAGGCTGCAGTACTTGTCTCCTTTACTCAGTCAATGGTTACATGAAGTGCATGCTGCTGCTTTGTTGACTTTGATGTGCTGTAAGACGTACCATACACCATACTGTAGCAGTCACTCTGGGTCATACTCCAGGCAACACTGTAGAAATAGGTACTGTAACAGGCCCTCTTCAAGACATCAGTGACCATTTGCACAGCTGTGATCATTGACAGGGTGGTGATGGTGAATGCGGACTCTAGGTCACTCATGGGATCATGTGTTGTGCAGGTGAACACTGACAGCCTGGCCAACCAGCTAAACAGTGGCGCAGGAAGTAAGCTCTCATTACTGCTTTGCTCATCTCGCTGCAGTCATGCTATCTAGCAGTTGACTTTGTTTTCTGAACGATGGCCAACTGCTATCGTCTTTGAGGGCTGGCTAAATGCTATGCCATTACATGTCGCTCTGCCTGTCATACCATGCGCTGCTCTTCTGTGCCCATTAGGCGGCCCCCC
>JAABUP010010174.1_pt1 | contig 11209 bp, 10 predicted proteins | sample 5559201 | NCBI WGS metagenome assembly JAABUP01 (sample SAMN10711887, study PRJNA513373) | rock metagenome | isolation source: Antarctica rocks | place: Antarctica | reverse complement strand
GTCGAGGACCGCGTCCACTCCCGCAGCCTGTGCTCATCCCCGGCCCGCAACACCAACGGCTCCACGCGCGACATGAGGCATTGTCTCAACCACAAACAGCAAAGTCACTTACAACACGCGACACTAGTGGGTTCGGCGCTGCACGTAGCCGACCGTGGCCACGAGCAGCAAGGGCGCCCACAGCGCAGCGGGGGCGTAGCAGGTTGCCATCAGTACCGACCACCCCGACGTCGGTCGGTCGGCGAAGCCGCTGACCTGCGACCAGTTGCGGATGCTGAGCCAGACCAGTCCGGCCACGATCACGGCACCGAGGACGGCGGGTCCCACGACGAGCCAGATCGGTATGCGTCGCCCGCCCACGACGGGGACGGTTGGGAGGACCTGCTCGCCCCAGCGGTAGATCAGTCCGAGGGTGAGGGCGGCTGCCGCGATCGTCGCTGCGCTGAGCCAGATGACGTAGAAGGTGCCGTACCCCGGAATCCGTTCGAGGCGCAGGTGCGCATCGCTCCAACCCAGTGGTACGCCCAGGCCGACCGCGGTCCGCCACACGCTGGACGGCAGCACGCACAGCAGGGTCGCCCAGGCGTCTGCAACCGCCCAGCGCGGCGTGCCAGGAACGGCGCTGACACCCGCTCCTGCTGCCGACACGCACACAGTCTCCCAGAGGCTGAGGACCGTTTCGACGCATCCTTGTTCGGTCAGCTGTTTGCCGCACCTGGCCCACCGGCGGGGTGTGGATCGCGGCCGGTCCCAGGTGGCAGTAGCTGCCTCTGCACTCGCCGGGTGGACAGGACTGAGGACGGCGCGCCGGCCGAGCGTCAGCCCAAGGAGCTGAGGCGCGAGGAGTTGCCGGGGTCGACGCGGACTACTCCGCGGAAGCCCTGACCGTAGAACGGTCCGATGTGCACGACATCGCCGGTGTGCGGGGCGGAGACGAACTTGCCGCCGCCGAGGTAGATCGCGACGTGGTCGACGTCGTCAGGGGCGTTGGGGTCGCTGGCCCAGAACAGCAGATCGCCGGGCAGGGCCTGCTGCAGTGGGACGCGGCGCCCCACGAGCCACTGCTGCTCGGACGTGCGCGGCATCCCGACGCCGGCCGCGGCGAATGCGTACTGGACCAGGCTCGAGCAGTCGAAGGCGTTCGGCCCGTTGGCCCCATAAACGTACGGGGCGCCGAGCTTGCTCAGCGCCGTCTGGAGCACGGTGGCCACCTGCGTCCGGCCGATGGTCGAACCAGCGCCGCGTACGGCGGGGGTGTCCCGCAGCAGCAGGATCTGCGCCCTCGGACCGAGCACCGAACGCAGGTGGGCGCGCAGCGTGATCAGGTCGGCGTCCGGGGCGGACACAAGCATTGCGGCGTCGGGGGTGAAGGCCAGCCGGTTCCCGACCGGCTCGGAAACGGTGAGGTAGACCCCGGGCAGATTCATGCTCGCCAGTGCCCCGAGGCGCGGCGAGATGCCGGCCGTACCGGGAGCGCCTTGCAGCGGGATGTATCCGCCCAGCGGGAGCCGCAGGTTCTTGCCCAGGTCGAACGACGTCGTGAACTCACCCGAGGCGACGCTGCGCCACAGGCCGTCGCTCTGAGCCGTGAGCCGCGGAGTCCAGTTCCGGAACGTCCCCGGGTCGACGGCGATCCCGCGTACCGCGGTGTGCTGCAGCTGCACCTGTCCGGTCGCCAGCGCGAGGGTGCTCTGTACGCCGGAGCTGTGGGTCAGCCGGTCTCGGTCCGGGCCGGAAATCTGGGTCGGGCTCAGGATCAGCAGGTCAGGACGGATCAGCGTGGCCAGCGGGGCCACGGGCGGTATGGGAGGTGCGAGGGCCTTCGGCGGCGGCGCCGACCCCGGCGGGCGGGCCGAGGCAAGGTGCTGACCGGTGATCGCAGCCGGAGGGACGGCCCGCTCTGCTGAGGTCGCCGGAGGCCGGGTCGACACGACCGCAGTGCCGGGGCGGGCCCGCTGTACTGGGGTCATGGAGCGGGAAGCCGGCGCGGCCGATGGGCCGTGGAAGGCGTCCACGACGATCGCCCCCGCCCGGTCGGGCCCGACGAAAGCCGCCGCCGAGGCCAGGCCGGTCAAGGTCAACGCGGCGGTCGCGAGCAGCAACGGTACGCGCAGATGAGCCGGGACGCGTCCACGGGGCATGGTCACGCAAGACACCTTCAGCGGAGACCGACCGGATCCTGCTACCGGCTGGTAGTGACAGCCAAGGCTACAGCCTGGACGGGGCTCCCCGGGGCAGCAAACGGGCTGCCCCGGGGAGCGTGCGGGCCGTTAGGGCGAGGCCGATAACCCGGTGCAGGCGCGCAGGCTGTCCCAGGAGGCGGCCGCGCGCGTTGCGGCTGCGCCGGTCAGCGGCTGCGGCAGGCCGGACCGGATGTAGGCGGGCGTCCACTGTGACGCCGTCACCCCGCGGCCCTGAACTGTCAGGGTGAGCACGCCGGTCTGCTGCGTTTGCTCGGTGTGGGCGTAGAAGGCGAAGTTGCCCAGGCCGTAGTCCACGTGGGCCCCCTGCATCCAGCCGCCGCCGAGCAGGATGTGGGCGTGCGAGCCGACGATGATATTGGCGCCGGCCTGGGCCAGTTTCCCGGCCAGAAGGCGCTGGCGAACCGTGGGGCAGGGCACGAGCTCGGTGCCCCAGTGCAGGTCCACGACCACCACGTCAGCGGTCGTCCGGGCGGCACGGACCGCCGCCGCCAGCCGGTCCTCGTTCTTGGCGGAGGCCAGCCCCGGCTTGCCCGGCCCGGCGGTCCAGGCGCCCACGAGGTTGTCATCGAGCACCTGGGTCGCCCCGATGACCGCGACCCGCCGGCCCTTCACCGTCGCCAGGTACGGGGCGAAGGCGGCGTCCTCGTCGACGCCGGCACCCACGACCGGCAGGCCCGCTTCCCGTGAGGCGGCCAGGGAGTCGGCCAGGCCGACCTGCCCGTAGTCCAGGGCGTGGTTGTTCGCCATCGTCACGACGTCGATGCCCGCCTGCTTCAACGTCGAGAACGCCGACGGGGGAGCGCGGAAGGTGAAGGCCTTGGTCGGCTCCCGGTCCCCACGAACGGTGATGGCAGTCTCCAGGTTGACCACTGTCAGGTCGGCGCGGGACAGCGCCGGAGTGATCGGGGCCAACCCCCCGGACAGCGCAGCGCGTGCACCGCCCTCGAAGTGGACGTCGCCGGCGAAGGCGAGCGTGATCGGCGTACCTCCCGTCGGCCTCGACCTGCCAGGCGCACCGCCGCTAGTTGCACCGCCGCCAGTTGCACCGCCGCCAGCCGTACCGCCACCTGCGCTGCTGGATGCGACGGCAGGGGCCTTCCCGGTCGGCCGTGCTGTGCCGTCCGCCCCGTTCCCGCCGCAGGCCGTCAGCACGGCAAGGAGCAGAACCGCGGCCGGGCGCCGACCGGGGAGCCGCACGACGTTCACCCTCCACTGGGACGAGCGCCCACGAGTAGCGCGCTCCTGACAGCATGCTTCGAGCTCGCGCACCGGCGCGCAAGTGGCAACCCGACACGCCGCGCCACTCGCACCGGGGCAAGCTCCTACTTGTCCCTGCTATACCGACCCTGCAGCGTTCCGGTCGTCCGCGCGGACCACACTTGCGGGTGCGGCCGTCACGAGAACAGCACGTTCCCTGTCCAGAGGAGAAGCCATGGCGCGGTCCACCCATAACAGCAGCACGTCGCAGGGGGGGCGCAGCGATTCGGATGACGGGTCCTCCGGCGAGGGTCCGCTCGTCAAGGACCTGCATCAGACCTCTAAGGGGATCTGGGCAGCAGTCATCCTGATGTGCCTGGGTGCGGCGGTGGTCGGCGTCGGGGTCGTCGTTCTGAGCATGGATGTCACGACGGCCGTCGTCGTGCTGATCGTCGGGGCCGTGATCGGCCTGGCCGGCATCGCCATGTCGGTCGCCACGAACATCATGTCCAACGTCGAATAAGCCGCCGTGCTGCTTCCACACCTGCCACTCGCCCTGGCACTGCTGGTGTTCCTGGCTTCCGCCGTAGCGATTTGGGTGGCCGGTATCACGCTGTCGAACTACACGGACGTGCTGTCCGAGCGGCTGCACCTGGGCGCTGCGCTCGGCGGTCTGATCCTGCTGGCAGTGGCGACGAACCTGCCCGAGATCGCCATCACCGTCACAGCGTCGATCAACGGCCAGGTCGACGTTGCCGTGAGCAACATCCTGGGTGGGATCGCCATCCAGACGGTCGTGCTCGTCGCGCTGGACGCGTTCGGCGTCCGGGTGAAGCGTCCGTTGACCTACCAGGCCGCCAGCCTGTCCCTGGTACTGGAAGGCGCCGTCGTCGTCGCGGTACTGCTCGCGGTGGTGATGGGCACTCAACTGCCCAAGAGCGAGGTCGCCTTCCGGGTCAGCCCGGACGTGATCGGCATCGCTCTGCTCTGGGTCGCCGGGCTGCTGCTCACCCAGAAGGCCGGCAAGAGCCTGCCCTGGCAGGACAACGGCAACGCCCCGGACGCCCAGCCGCAGCCCCGCGGCCACTCCGGGCGCAAGCGGGCCGCGCAGGCGACAAAGGACGGGGTCGGCACCGGCAAGGCCCTGCTGATGTTCGGCACGGCAGCGATCGTCACGCTCGTGGCCGGCGCGTTGCTTGAACAGAGCGGCAGCCAGGCGGCGGACTCGGTCGGGCTGTCCGGCGTACTGTTCGGCGCGACCGTGCTGGCCGCCGCCACCTCACTGCCGGAGCTGTCCACCGGCCTGACCGCGGTACGGCAGGGCGACTACCAGCTCGCCTTCGGCGACATCTTCGGCGGCAACGCCTTTTTGCCCGTGCTGTTCCTGCTCGCCACCGTCATCAGCGGCAAGGCCATCTTGCCCAACGCCCACAACAGCGATCTCTACCTCACCGCCCTCGCGGCCCTGTTGACCATCATCTACATGGCCGGCCTGCTGTTCCGGCCCGCCAAGGAACACGCGCGCCTCGGCCTGGACAGCATCGCCGTCCTGGCCCTGTACGCGCTCGGCGTCTTGGGGTTGGCATTCCTACCGAGCTGATCACAGCCCTGGCCGGTCAGGGAGCGGCCGCGCCGTTCGCGTCCAGGTCGTCGTCCTGGTCGTAGGACAAGGTGATGTCGAGGACCTCGGTGTCGGGCTGGTGGTCGGGGTCGAGGCGGACCAGGTCCCAGGCGTTGATCCAGGCCCGGACGTACTGGCGCATGCGGGTGGCGCCCAGCCGCTCGAGTCCCGCGACGTCGGGGGGCGTCCAGCCGTAGGCCGAGCCGTGCAGGTCTTTCAGGACCCGGTAGGCGCGGTCGAGCTCGGCGCTGTCCGGCGGTTCGAGCAGCAGCAGGTCGCGCTCGAGGTGCCGCATGCCCTTCTCGGCCAGGTGCGCGAGCTCGTCGAACTCCGGGGTCTGCTTGGCGCGCAGCCGAGCCGGGATCTTGACGCGGTCACCTTTTCCCTCCAGGACGGCCGCGTCGAAGTCGTCGGTGACCGCGAGCGCGACCGCGAGCGGCGCCGTCGGGTCGTCCGGGTCTCCATCGACCAGGCGGGCCAGCTCGGCGTAGGAACGGCCCCGTTGAAGCACCGAGTAGCGGCCGATGAGCTCGACCTCGTCGAACAACAGGACCCAGCCGGTGTGCCCAGCGGCATGCAGCAGGCGGGACAGGAACCGCAGGCGTTGGCGAGCGAGCTCACGGGCCGGCAGCGGAGAGAAACTGTAGAGCCCGGCTGCCCCGACCGACGCCAGTGCCCGCCGCAGCTCTGGGGTGCTGAGGGGGTCGCCGCCCCAGAACCGCAGGACGGCCTCGACCGTCTGCTCGCTGTCGGGGACCTCGCCGCCGCGCAGTCGCTCATGCAGCAGCAGGGTCGCCGCGAAGCGCTCGTCGGGCCCAGCGGGGGAGTGCAGCCAGCGCACGAGCTCGGCGTACCGGGTGGTGTCGGGGTCCAGTGCAGCTGCCGCCTCGCTAAGGGCGCCGCTGACCCGGGTCGGCCCGGTCAGCGACTCGACGGCGGCCCGTAGCACCTTGGCGGGGTCGTGCAGCGGCGTCTCCTTGCTGATGACCACGGTGCTGACGGCGAACCCTTGGTCCAGCGCGACCTGGGCGAGGTGCGTGAGCAGGTGGCTCTTGCCCGCGCCGAAGCCGGCCCCGAGCAGGAGCCCACCGGCCGCGCCGGCCTCGGCCGAGCTCAGCACCCGGGCGTAGGCGTCCTCGGCTGCGCTCTGCCCGGACCCGAGGGCGATGACGGCATCCCAGCTGGGCACCCCGGAGCGCAACGCCTCGACCGCCCGCCGACGGGCGACCTGGTCAGGGGTCACGCGATGGCCTCGAGCCGGACTTCCAGGCGGACCAGGGCGGCGAACGGGTTGGCCCGCCGGCGGTCGCGCACCTCGTCGGCGACCCTCAACTGCAGGGCGGCGTACGACGGAAGGCCGCGGGCCTCATCGGTCACCAGCTCAGGCGGCACGACGGCGAGCACCAGGACGCCCCGCAGCTCGTCCGTGCTGTCGATCAGCTGCCGCAGGACCTCGAAGGCGTCCAGCACCGCGGCCTTGGAGTAGTAGAGCCCGTTCCGCTGCTCGACCGGTGGGCGGCGCCCCTCGGCCAGGCAGGCCAGGTCCAGGCTCAGGACGAGGCCGCCGTACCCCGCCTGCAGCAGCAGCCTGGACAGTGACAGCAGCAGGTGCCGGGCGTTGTGGCGCCCGATCCGGGCCGTGATCAGGGCCGGCTTGAGCGCTGCGGCAGGCACCTTCTCCCCGCGCAACCAGCCGAGCACGGCGTCGCGCTCGGCCCGGTCCACATCGCTGCTGCCCAGCTGGGACTGGGCCAGCCGGAAGACCGCGCGCCCCAGCTCGCGGCTCAGCAGCGGGTTGCGCAGCAGGACGTCCTCCAGCGAGCGGCGGACGCTCCGGTACAGCTCCCGGGCGTCCAACTCGTAGCTGGCGGCGACCTCGGCAACGGTCAGCTGGGCCTGCGCCGGCATCCCGATCGCGTCGTAGGCCGTGCGGACCAGCGCCGCACTCAACGCGTCCCAGTCGAGCTGCCGCGTAACGGCGAACAGCACCTGGTCCACCTGGTCGACCCGGACGTGCTGCGCTGAGGTCGCGACGAACAGGCACCCGGTGGAATCGGCCCCTGCGCCGACCGCCCGCTGCAGGCGGGTGGCCGTGTCCGCGCTGCCCGCCACCGCAACCTTGACTGCGGAACCGCCGGCAGGCAGATAGGCCTCCAGGTACTGCTCGCGCAGAAAGTCGGCGTACTCCGGGACCGTCAGGCTGCCGCCACCGAGCACTGCCACCGCGTCGCGCACCGGGAGAGCCTAGCGGCCGGACTGCTCAGGGCGAGATGAACGACGCGCCCCAGTAGCGCTGCTGCTGCCCGCTCTTGGCGACCGTGGTGAGCACCCCGGCTCCCCGGGTTCCGCTGCTGGCGTGCCAGCGCAGGGCCCGACCCGACCTGGTCGTGCTGACGCCGTTCTGGTCGAGCAGGTAGAGGTCGCGGGCGAACTCCGGGCGGGTGTAGTCCCTCGCCTGGCCGGGGAGCAGGGTCAGCACCGTCCACAGGGCATCGAGCCGGAGTACCGGGTTGGGTTTGTCCTGCTGCGCCGCGAGCAGGTCGTACGCCGCGGACAGGCTCTCCAAGAACGGTTCGGGCTTGAACCTCAGCGGACGCTGCTGCCTGGCGGCCAGGGCCGTGACCACGACCGAGGGACGCAGGCGCTTATCCCGTCGCCGGTCGACCTCGATTGCCGCATCCCCCGGCAGGATCCGGATCAGCGAGGGGTAGCACAACAGCCGCTCGTCCTCCTCGAACATCGCCAGGTCCCGGTCCGCCGCGGCCTCCAGCAGCTCGCGGGCGTACGCGCCCGACGCGAGATGCTGGGTCTCGTCAAAGTCATAGGCGTCCTGGGCGGCCCGGGTGGATCGCTCCAGCTCCTGGGCGGCGGCGACTGCCGCATCCAGGGCCCGACGCAGGTCGCGGACCGAGCCGGTGGCCGCCGCTGCGCCGGCGCGTCTGAGCTCGCGGGTGGTGAGCGCACTGGCGCGCACCGCAGTGTCGATCCGCTCCGTGGCGGCGGCCAGGGCCGCCTCCAGACCGTCCTGCGTCATCGCCGTCCCCTCATCGATATTCCCGCTGCTGACCTGGGCAGGCTAGTCAGGCGAGCCGGCGCCGGGTCAGGTCGGCGCCGCCTGGCGCAGGTGTTCGAGCAGCGCCACGCCGTCGGGGACGCCGAGCCCGGTACAGGCGTCCCAGCCGGGTCCGGCGGTGTACGCGCCGTTGCTGCCGCTGGTGATGTCGCGCAGCCCAGGTGCTGGTTGGCCGGCCTGGGCACCGGCATACAGGGCCGGCTGGAGCAGCCCGAGCGGGCGACCCAAGGCCTGCGCCAACCGGCAGACCAGGGCGGCCCACAGGGGCGCCACGGCGCTGGTGCCGCCGAACACCTGTGCCTGGCCGTCCACGTAGACCGCGTACCCCGTCGCCGGGTCGGCGTCGGCGGCGACATCCGGCACCCCGCGACCTTTCCCACTGCCGAGGTCCCCGGCCCGCAGCGGGACGCCGACGGCCTCCTGCCAGACCGGCAGGGGGAAGTCGTGGCTCACCCCGCCGCCGGTCGCACCGTGCCCCGGGTCCTGCCACACGGTCTCGCTGGTGACGGCGCCGGTCGCGGGGTCTGCGTGCAGGGCCGTGCCACCGCAGGCCAGGGCGTGCGGGCTGGCCGCCGGGAAGTCCACGTGCACGAGGCCGTCGGTCGCCCGGTCGCTGCTGCCGTCGTCGCCCGCCGCCACCGCAACGGTGACCCCGAGGGCGGCGGCATCGGCCATCGCGGCGTCCAGCGCGTTCCGCGCCTGCGCGGTCCACGCGTCCTCGCTCTGCCCCCAGCTGATCGACATCGCGGTCGGGGCCGGTGTGGCATGGGCAGCGGCGTTCACCGCATCCAGAAACCCGGCGTCGGTGTTGGGGGCGAAGTAGACGACCAGCGACGCAGCGGGGGCCAGGGAACCGGCCACCTCGATGTCGAGCAGGACCTCGCCGTCCGCCCCCTGGGGATCCTTGCCCGGTAAGTTGCCGGCCCCGTCCACGCCGACTGCCCGGACCGCGGGCACCGGCAGACTCAGGCCGCCGAAATAGTGCTGCAGGTCCGCGTCGCCGTACCCCCCGCCCAGTTCGATGATGGCCAGCGTCTGGCCGCTGCCGTCGGTGGCCGGGGGGAAGCGGTAGACCGCCCCGAGCTGCATCCCGGTGTAGGAGACCTGCGCCGCCGAGGCGATGCGGAAGTGCGCCCGGGACTGCGGGCGGTCATCCAGGCCGAGCACCGCCACGACGATGCCGGCGAGCTCGGCCGGGATGTACAGCTCGCCGGTCCGGTGCCGGTGCTCGACCGGCGTCCCCGAACCGGGGTGCGGGCTGCGGACCTGCTGCAGGGAGGTCGCGAACACCTGGCTGACCAGGCTGGCCGCCCCGGACACCCGGACGGTGCGCGTTGCGGCGTCGCTGCTCAGGATCTTCAGACCGAGCCCGGTCAGCACGCGCTCGACCAGCTGCAGCTCCGCCGGGTTGGCGCCGGCGACCGCGGCCAGCTCGGCGCTGTGCAGCACCCCGCCGGCCGGCGTCGGGAGCTCGCCGCGGCGACGCAGCACGACCGTGAGCGTCACCTCCTGCGACGGGTCCAGCCCACCGGTGGGCTCGGTTCCCGGCACGGCCCTTCGTTCGCTGCCGGGAAGGACGACGACGTCGAGGCGGGTGGTGGCCGGCCCGGTGGTGGAGGGCTGGGTGGTGGAGGGCTCTGGTCCGGTCATGACCTCACTGTGCCGCACGGCGGCGACATTTTTTGCAGCTCCCAGGCCCGCAGCGGACACTGGTGGTCCCGAGCCCCGAGGAGTGACCGCCGTGCCCAGCACCGCCGTACCGGCTGCAGCCCCGCTGGCGCGCACCCTGCAGGAGGTGAAGCGGGTCGTCGTCGGGCAGGACCGGATGCTGGAGCGGATGCTCGTGGCCCTGCTGGCCCGCGGCCACTGCCTGCTGGAGGGTGTGCCAGGGGTCGCCAAGAGCCTGGCGGTGGACACCCTCGCCACTGCGGTCGGCGGCACCAGCGTGCGGCTGCAGTTCACCCCCGACCTGGTGCCCAGCGACATCCTCGGGACCCGGGTGTACCGGCCGTCGAAGGAGGACTTTGAGGTCGAGCTCGGGCCGGTGTTCGCCAACCTGGTCCTGGCCGACGAGGTGAACCGGGCCCCCGCCAAGGTCCAGTCGGCGCTGCTCGAGGTGATGGCCGAGCGGCAGGTCTCGATGGCGGGCCGGACCTACCGCCTGCCCGACCCGTTCGTGGTCATGGCGACCCAGAACCCGCTGGAGAGCGAGGGCGTTTACCCGCTGCCCGAGGCGCAGCTGGACCGGTTCCTGTTCAAGGTCGAGGTCGCCCACCCGTCGATGGAGCAGGAGCGCGAGATCGTCCGGCGGATGTCGGTGGACCCGCCGCGGGCCCAGACCGTGCTGGCGCTCGAGGAACTGATCGCGCTGCAGCGCACCTGCGACGAGGTCTTCGTCCACCCTGCAGTCGCCGACTACGTCGTACGGTTGGTCATGGCGACCCGGGAACCGGCCCGGTGGCGGGTGCCCGAGCTGGGCCCGCTCGTGGCCCACGGCGCCTCGCCCCGCGGCAGCCTGGGCCTCGTGGCGGCCGCCAAGGCCCTCGCGCTGCTGCGCGGCCGCGACCACGTGCTGCCGCGGGATGTCGCGGACCTCGCGGTCGACGTACTCGCCCACCGCCTCGTCCTGACCTACGACGCCCTGGCCGACGGCGTACCGCCTCGGCGGCTGGTCGAGCAGGTGCTGCGCGTGGTCGAGCCGCCCGCCCAGGTCGCGGCCGCCGAGGCGGCGCAGGGAGCGGCGTGACGGCCGGGATCGCGGGGGATGCGGCCCGCGCCCGGCGGCTCTACCTGACGGTGGTCCGCAAGGTGGACGGCCTGCTGCAGGGCGAGCACCTAGGGGCCCAGTCCGGACCCGGCACGGAGCTGGCGGAGACCCGCGTCTACCAGCCCGGCGATGACGTACGCCGGCTGGACTGGGCGGTGCTGGCACGGACCGGGGACGCCCATGTGCGTACGACAAGGGCCGAGCGCGAGCTGGAGACCACGCTGGTGGTCGACCTGTCGCCCTCCATGTCCTTTGGCACCCGCGGCCGCGGCAAGCGCGACCTCGCGCTGACCGTCGCTGCTGCTTTCAGCCACCTCGGCTCGGGGCCGGGCGACCGGCTCTCGGCC
>JAABUP010010173.1_pt1 | contig 11210 bp, 10 predicted proteins | sample 5559201 | NCBI WGS metagenome assembly JAABUP01 (sample SAMN10711887, study PRJNA513373) | rock metagenome | isolation source: Antarctica rocks | place: Antarctica | reverse complement strand
GAATCCCTCGCTACGACCCGTAACCGTGGATTTCTTCGCCTCTCCCTTCGACATGGCTGGCCAAAGTGAGGTGAGAGACCTGCCAACGTCAGTGGGGATTTTGGCCGTTTCCGCCCGCGCACTGCATACAACAAGTCTTTGCGAAGGGTAGAAGCTATCACAAACACCGTAGTGCCACACTTAGTGCTTCTAGACAACATGCTAAGTGCTGCTGCCTGCTATGGCAGTCAATGCTACTTCATATTTCAGTCCCTATTTTACTAACTGAAATCACCTCGTAATACATCCCTTTGTACAGTCCATGCTCCCCTAGGGAGCATGAGTCAGGCATCCAGCCAGGTTCCAGTCATTGCCGAGCACCAAAAAGCAGGATACACCATGCCTTGTGCACTGAGATGAGAGTTGCACCTCACAGACACCGTTGCATCCATGTGCTGCAGTGTGCAAAATGCCGAGCTACTGAATATAGCATTTGCATGATGTTCATGCTCAATATTGCAACAGGGCATGCTGTAATAGCCATGACCAAAGCCAGCGTACTTTGATCAGTATCTGGCATGACAAAGTCTCCACGACTGCAGTCGGTAAGGGATTGAGTCTGATGCGTGACGTGCACTTGACATGTCGTAGAGCCGTGGCCAAAGTTGTGTCCCGATCATGTTCACTCCAGTCATAGCTAGTCATCATTCAGACATGGACAATCACTTTCTTTCTGCACTTGAAAAATGATGAGGAAACTGGAATCCTTTAAGCAAATTGTTTGACTCAACGGGCTTGTTGCTGTGAGATGAAACCCCCTGACACATGTCCATTGTCACCAGCTTGACCACTACCATTTTGCTGAGCATCATCTGGTGATGAGACCTTACCAATTGCCCTGTCTGACAGCTGCTGAGTCATGCGTTTGGACCTGCCAGTTCTCAGAAGTTCTAGCTGCACACTGGTCATCCATTCCACCACGGCCTGAGTGGACCAGGGAGCCCCTGCAGGAATCCATCCACTCACAAAGACACAATTGCAACTGGCGCCACAATGTCAAGGCTCAGCACACACTTGGTCCTGTACATGGTGAAGGTGCACGCTCTCAGGTGGACAAGCCAAAAAATGTAGTAAATGCAAGAGGCCAGCTTGCAAGATATGCAAAAAAATGCAATGTCTGCCAGTTGACTGCCACATGTGGAATCATATGCAGCCAATGACTAGCCAAAGACATGTACACCTCGTATGAATATTGACAGGTACACATGCAGCCAATGAGTAGCAAAGCCATGTGCACCTTGTATGACTTTGGTAGGCCTGAGCAAAAGCACAATGAAACACCATAGCTTGGCGATACAGCAAGAACACAGAGAGGTGCACCTTGCATGATTGTGACAGGGGTGAACAAGTGCGCAAAGGGACATCTGTGCATGACAAAACAACGATAGGGAAGGGAGAAAAGGGTACAAGCTGACCTAGGGGGGCGCCAGGGCCTGAGACCCAGCCCAGGTGGCCGCCACAGGGGGTGACCACCAGAATGCAGTCAGGGTTGTCCTGCATGGCCTGCCTGGGGATGGCTTTGGCCGGCGCTATAGGATCATTTGCTGCCTGTCATCAAGCACAGAAGACGAGTGTACGCTGTGTCACACATCTGTCACAAGACTGAATGCCAGAGGAGATTCCAAACTGACTACTGATAGCTGAAAAGGAGCTGCTATGCATCAACAGCCGCAGCTGACTGCTTGATGTGCTGCTTTTCTGGTGATGCTATAGAGTTGTGTCTTGTGACACAGCAAGGCACGCATCATTCATCTGTGCTGCCATGGTGGGTGCACACAAGCACACAAGTCCAGCCTTGCAGACAGGGGATGGGCATGCAGCAGGCCAACAACAGCTGGCCATAACCCACAGACAGGCTGGCTTGCCTGTATGCACAGAAGTGGTATCTTGACATTGGGAATGGAGTGGGAGCTGCTGGAGCCATAGTAGTAGGCATCCACACTTGGCCAATCTGCACGACCATACGCATGGCTATCACACTAAGTATCATGACATGTGCTGGCTCCCAGTGTAGTGTCTGCTCCATACCATGGCCATGAGGAAGAGCTGAGTGTGTGCAAGGGCAGGCTTGCCTCTCTGGGATGCAGGCTGTCAGGGGCTGTACACTACCTTGGCAGATCTTGGCCATGAGACATAATGATCACAGGAAACAGCCCTCTTGTGAAAACTCCGCAACAAGTGACATAGAGCTGACACTCATCACGGCATCTGGTTGCTGCTAAACTATGCTGTACCTTATAAGTGTGTGCACGCGAAAGCTGACTTACGTCGCATGCTGCCATACAGGCTGGTGCATGCTGGTCATGACACACAACGTGCTGCGCAGCAGCAACAGCAGAGATGACAGCATATACAGATGTGACAGTATTAAGCGAGCGGCACTGATTCTGCAGCATCATTGGACATAGGATGTGACTGCCAGCAACAGCGTACTGCAAGGAAAGCTTCCTACCAAAGGTTCGGCGGGTGATGGCATCATCAAAGCCTCGGATGCTTGTGCAGTTGGCAGCCAGGTCCAAGTCGTACTTGTCCTCTAGGCCCTTAAACAGGTGCGCATGCTTCTTGGAGATGTTGCGCAGGGACCTGGCTAAATTCTTATCGTAGATATTGTTGAAGCCCACATGGAAGTTGTCATCAGAAATTGCCTGCACGGTGCATTTCAGCGCTGCTCAAAGAACAGCAAAACAGGGCAAACATGCAGAAGACTTATTGTTGTGTGACTTTACTGAACAGCATGGAAAGGTTGAGCAAGGACTCATCTACAGGCTTTTGAGGTATGCATTGCAGATGAAGAATTATCTACATACAGATTGATCGTCACTATGTTTGGATGCAGGCACCAAGACATATATCTTAAGCCTTGCCCTTCAATTTGCATACTGATGTTCAGCCTTGTATTTGGCCTTGACACGCGGTGTGGGAAGTATGGGGCCGCATATGCAAGGTGTTCAGCTAAGTGATGTTTTTGAGCATATCCGTCACCGAGCTGTCATGGAACTAGCTTTACAGGATTTTTGTCGACTGCGCAGCTATGCACCGTTTTTATTGCTGATATGCTCAAGCCAATGATGCACTGTTTGCAGCAGAGGGCAATTGGATGCAGCACCTGAAGCTATGGGCTTGTGGCCATCCATGATGTGTGTCATGAATGCCGACAAGTCATGCTGCACGACTAACAAAACAATCACAAGCTCTACAGAAGCAGCTCACCAGGTCTAGTGGATTGCACAGGGAGGCAGCAGCTGAGATAGGGCACTGGTCTCCCTCTTCACCCACATAGCGCACCAATATGTTACCCCCCAGGGACCAGCCTGCTGCCAGCAACTCTGAGGAAGGGTACCGCTCCTGAACCATCTTCACAACCCGCCTACACTTCGCATCACAGCTTGAAGAAGCAACGACACTGCTGATAGACATGGGGAACGTCCAGTCTGCAATACAAGCTCTGTATAGTGACACGTTCCCTTGCCATGGTGGCTGCTTTATGGTGGCCACACAGCTGCGTACACTCAAAGCTGCATGCCTGGAGTGAGAATTGGTTGCAACTTCAATGATCACAAGTGTTGTGACAAGTGTGGCTGTTTATACAGAGACGATACTGTACACAATCCATGCATGCTCTACATGGCTGCCATGCAATGAAGGGCAGGCTGGACCTGATGATACTGGTATGCTTCCGTTGACAAGATTGTCTGGCTAACATGTGGATGCTATGCTGCTTAGCTGCAGAGATAGTGCAGGGGATTGGTCACTGCTTGGCAGCAACAAAGCCATCTGATCAGAGCCAAGTGACAAGGGAGGGCGCAGGAATGATATACATGTGCAAAGCTACCTCATGTCTCCAGTGTAGGAAGCAGAGTAGAACTGTGGTGACGTGACAGGCCCATCGCTCGTCCCTCGGCTGTTGAAGACGACTGACCTCATGCCATTCATGGAGGCAGCTCCCACCATGTGGCGAACATAGCTGTCATGGCTGCCCCCCGTCAAACCAGGAAGCAAGATCAATATTGGTGCATCTGCTGGCAAGTCCTGTAGCAACGCAGCATTTTGCAGTGCAAGGGGCAGATCCCATGCTGTTGAGGTGTTACACTCTGGCAGAGCTGTCGGATGCTACCTACAATGCTGCTGGGAAGTCTGTGGAAGTCTAAATGGACAGTCCCCCCATCTGGGCATCCAAAGGAGTATCTGTCGTACTCAACAGGCGGGCTTCTACGAGTTTTGGAGGCAAAGATTGTCTCAACATGACCATTGGTCAGGAATGGCCAGGCTTGATATGGGGCGTTGATTGTAGGACACCTGCTGAGTACGCCCTTATTGAATTCGTTTGGCTGCGTGGTGATCTCGGACAAGCGTGTTTTTCGCCTTGCGCTGGTCCACGCTGATATTGCAACCGTTGACAATATAGTGAAGGCCAAGGCAGCTGGTGAAAGGAAGGCTTGCAGCATGGAGGGCAGCTGTGAAGCACTGAGAATCGAGGCGGCGGACGCCTGTGGCACAGTCCTAAAGCTGCGTCGATGAATGTCAGCACGAGGTCGCCTGTGCTTTTTACAGCTGAACCGCTTCGCGCACAAAGGCTCGTGCACTTGCAAGACAGTCTTGCTATGGTGCCCCAGCTGTTTGACCAACGGTTCAGTCACACAGCAGCCGGCTCGGACAGCAATTCGCATCCTACGATGAATCGCACATGAGCTGCGCCAATCAACACTGCTGTTTCTCGTCCGTTGTCAACCCTTTCCTTGTGGTTTCATTTGTTGCGAGCGTTACATGATGGTTTCGGAGCTGTCCGCAAATTGAGCTCGGGTCCAGACCTAGTTGCCATAGGTGCAACTCTGGCTGCTTGGGGTGAGGTGAACCAGACTGCAAGCAGTGTGTACACCGGCGTTTTGAGGCTTGTCATGGCGTTGTGTCTCATCCTGAAGGAGTCCTGATACAGCATACCGACAGTGCACAGAGCTCCGACACAGTAGATTGTACTGAAAAGACACAGGTCTCACACAAGCCTGCAATGCATTTGAGAGCACATCCCAGAGTTGAATCAGCCCAGTGCGCCCTGTCTAAGTTGCTCATAGGCAACGCCTTACATCAAGTGTCATCAGGCAAATCAACATCACCATCAAGTGCAGACGTTCAGCAAGGCCCTTCAGGCTCTCAAAGTGATTGCAAGTGGTACCTACTGATTCGTGAATGTGGTCTGTGCCTTTTTCAGAAGGTCAGGACTGAGTGGGGGTGAATGTGTGCCAATGTCAGGCAGGCAGTCAAGATATGACAGGTTGGCATGTCTCCATGTAGCTGCTGCTGCGTATGGGCAAGACCGGGCAGATCACCAGGGCTGTGACAAAACAGATGCTCCCCTCTTGTTCCGTGTTGCAAACTTCATGTGTGCCATTCAATCTGGGACCAGTATACCAAATCACATTGCAATTGCAGAGCATGTCACAGAGCAGCTGAAGCAGCATCCATTCCATGCAGCAGGTTTTGAAGCGCTGAGTTCCTTCTTCAAAGAGCAAAACTGGTGCAGTGTATGCCTGATTGGCTGCAGACCTAAATCCAAGATCTTACAGTCAAGAGACATGCATGCTGTCATCAGCACAATGGACCACAGCACTGCTGCACAGCTTCCTGCTGGAGCCTGCCTGGCTCAGGTCTGCTTGGTGGAGACAGGATGGAAGGCAAATGATCCTAAGTATAGTGTTGCCTATTCTTACTGAGGCGCTGCACTTGCTGATGGCACCTTTGGGCTGATTACCAACTGCATCAGCAAGGCTGTCATGGTATGCCTGACCTGAGTGCCTGCTGCAGTGCTTTTGTTCTGCAAGCTGCTCTTACAGAGTGTGATGTGCATTTGACCTTTGCATGCGTGCGCTGCGCATCAGCTTGCATGTCGTTCTGCTTTGCGCCTTCTTTACCGTAGCAGATATGTGCGTTTTACTTTGAAGGCTTGACACTCAAGTTGTGTCGCAACTTTTGCTCGGCCTCCTTGCTTTTGGTGCCAATACATTCCTCTGTTGGCATTTGTGTGATCTACCTGCCGGGCCATGATGTTTTGAGTTGTCTGAGTGAGCTTGATGCATGTATATGTGATGCATTGTACGGCTCTTTGCCTTGGTCATTTGAGCTGAGCATGGCACTGGCACGAGTGCTATGGCATTGCGGTGAGCTGATCAAGATTCCGCCCAAAGCTTTTTCTGAGGTATGCCGTATGCACGCGACAGCTCTGTGTTCTGTGAAGCGTTCTGCACTCTACAGTGGTTGTCCTGAGCTGACAGCAAGGTAGACTGCTAGCATGTGCACAGCGACCACACCTCTGTACAGCCGCTGCACAGATGTACTGCCACTTGTGTGAGTCAAGCACATGAAACATTTGACTACAGTTTGCACATGATCAGTTGCCTGGGCTGTAATGAGGCATGGCATACCCTGTAGTCCTCCACTATTGTACGGCAGCCATGCAGGATTTCTTGAAGCAGACAATCCCAGTCCTCCTTGTGACTGCAACAACTGTCAGTCAGCTTGTTGGCGTCCAAATCACATGCGCTCAGCGCACATCCTTGTGTACTATAGGAAACACTAGACTTGCAGGAAGCAGTGAAGCAGCTGCTGCAGAAGCTGCGCCATGCCACAAAGTTTGTGCGCGCGCAGAGACAACTTATGTTGGCTGGCATCATGCTGCTGTTGTTATTGCGGGATGCAGCTCCCAACAGCATACCTGTTGAGGGTGCTGATGCATGCAGCATCGGTACATGTCTGCTTGCTTTATCACAACAAAGAGGCCCTATGAGGAGATGCCACTGGCCTTGCAGCAAACATTGTTCACTTGTTGTAGCTGAGCTTGGCTGCCAAAAAACACAAGCTGTTCATGCGCCTGCCTGCAGCATGATGTACAGTACCCACAGCTTCCATTTTTGAGCTTGGACGACCTTGTTGCCCCCACAAATAGCGCAGGTGCTGTCATGCTTTGTGCCAAGTTCAACATGACCACTGTTCTGCAGGGGCTTGACACTACACTGACATATGCCGTGGTCCACATCACTGCTTCAGACTTGGATAAGCAGCAACCGCCAGCAGGCTACTCAGATGTGAAGATCCCCCACTGTTTACTCTTCCAGCCACCGAAGGCTGTTCTGGGCAGCCTGAGGACAGCTGAGGAGTGGCAGCATTGGGGCAGGACCAATCTGCCTGGTGTCTCACGGTCTTTGCAGATACTGCTCAGGAGGCAATGAAGCAGAACAAGACTGATGACTACTATGTGTCAAACGCGTATCCACACTGGAGGCCCTTCTTTGCCATGACAGGTGTGTCATGCCACACTGGGGATGGTTGTGATACTGTGGATTGTTGTGATGATATCCACACGTTCAATGTTTGCAAATACTACTCGATGTGTTGCACACACTCTACATTGTGTTGTGGCATGTAGTGCTTGGTGTTTGTTGATGGCCAAGTCAGTGTCTTTTGACTGCCCGGATGAATCCCAAAGGCAGGAAATGCATGTACATTTATTCATTCATTCACTCATTCATTCGTTCTTCTTTATTCATGCATTCATTCCTGCATTCATTTACATGTATGCTTGCATGCTCAGCCAATGTATGGCGGCTTGTTTCATGTTGGTACGTCAAGCAGGCTTATCATATGAGGCTTGCCATCTCTCACATGCAGCTTATGGTCAACACATATGCTCAGCACACAGAGTAAAACCTTTTACACACTTTCGCACCTAGCTCCTAACCAAGAAGAGGTTTGTCCATCAAGTTTCCAGCCGGCCTCTTTCAGTGCAGGTTTCTACAGCAGATGACAGCCACGGGGCCACTTGCCAATCTGCATGCAGATGGCTGCTCACGCTCTGCTGCAATCCTTGTTCATGCTGATCAGAGTGCTGCAGGAGACGAAGACTACGATTGTGAAGAACAGGTTGGTGTTGCAGCAGAGAGCTGTGGATGTGGACATCATGCGCAGCCTGGGTATCCCTTGACAGCGACAGGATGACGGCCATGACCAAACGTGTTTAGTACGCACAGACCTTTGCTGAGTACCAGGATAGGCTGATGGGCAAGACCCTTGTGCCTGCCGTGAGTGAGCCTAACGTTGCAGATTGCAAATGCTCACTTTTCTGATACCACTTCAAGGTTGCTATTGCAGTAATGCACCCTAGTGGTTTGCTCTGTTGCTGCCGCACTCATTCACAGAATCTGAGCATGCTACGTCAAGGCAGGTTGCTTCAATGTTCACAGAACATTCTGGGTGACATGCAGCTTGGTTTGAATTATTGTCAGGTACAGTGGGACATGGCATTGCCTCGCTAAGTCGTGAAGTATCTAGAGGTCTCCTTCGGCGTGATGAGGTCTGCCTGATTTATGTTCAGCTGCAGCAGCTTCCAAACATGATGATGATGTGCATGACATCATATGAGCATGACACTTGAGGAAACATCGGTAGTATACGTCTCAGGATACACGACGTTGTTACGTAGCTGCATAGCATAAGGCTGGAGTGAAACCAATAGACGTCTTGTGCCAATGGCTTTTGGGACCTTCTACTTGCTGCTCATCCTTGGCACAGTGCATTGAAATGCAGAGATAGATGATGTCATGCTGGCCCTTTTCCCCAGACCAGAATGAAAGATTCAAATGTAAAAGCATAATCAACAATACAATGAATGCTGAATACATGAACTATTCATTAATGTACCCTCTGTCTTTGGGTTGCACCTTGTTTCTGCTGTGATACATTCAGCTCAATTTCAAGCAACTGTACGCATAACTCCATGCATTCTGAAGTACTTAAGTGTTGCCCTGATTTTATTTCGATGTCACAGAACCATTGTTCGCTGAATTTGGGTAACATCATTACACAGTCATGGACAGCTGTGCAGCTTTTTGTGCCTGCTGCCTGCCCCTATGTAAGCAGCAGCAGCCGTTAACATGCCAACGTTTCATGAATTGCTCAGTGCAGCAAGTGGCTCAAGACCCAGCAGTGGTTCTTGACTGCCACATATATCTGACGTGATACTGCCTCACATGTGCACAGCAGAAACTAGCTCGTCACCTAGATACTCCCGGAGTCCATTTCTCGCAAGCACTATTCGCGTGCCAGGCTGGTCACACAACAGCCATGTATTTTGAGTCAGGATGCCCTACATTGCACTGTGGCAAAGACAGATTGAAAACATGTAGGCTGCTGCTCCAAGGTCCATGTGCTGTTCTTTCGCAAGGATGTCATTTCTTCATCCATTGCAAGCTTCCACTGAGGTGCATCAGGAGCCCGTATTGCTTCTGCATAGGTCTGAGGCTCCTCAAGCTCAGTTGCCATTGCTGCCTGGGCTTTGTAGATCTGTTTAGGCTGCTTCCTCTCCCTTTGAGGAAAGCGTGACTGCTGAGGCTCCTGAGCTGAGGTGGCAGCTGTATCCTCAGCTGCTGGCTCAGCTTCCTCAGTGGCTGCCTGAGTAGCTTCTTCCTCAGCTTCTGAGTCAGTGGAGTATGTGGGGCCCAGATCAATGCCTGTGCTGTCTGCTTCACTGTTGTCTTCTTGCACAGTGATTGGACGGTCAGGTACTCTGGCGCTGACCTTGTTGTTGGCCTGTTCAGCTTCTGTGGCAGCTGCTTTGTTGGCTGCTGATGGGACCCTCTCGAGGAACATGACATCTCTTGATATCTGCACCTTGCCGCTGTTCATTAGCACTCTGTAGGCCTTGGAGTTGGGCTCATATCCAACGAAGATGCCTGCTGTGCTGAGTGGATCCAGCTTGCGCCTGAGCTGTTTTGGCACATGCACGTATGTCTTGGACCCAAACACTCGCATGCCTGAGACGTCTGGTTTCCTGCCAAAGAAGAGCTCCCACGGTGTCTGGCTGCTGTGACCGGATGGACTCCTGTTCTTGACATAGGTGGCTGCATCTGCCCAGTGCTCACTTCCAAACTTGGCATCAAGCAGCATGGCTCTCACCATTTCCATCAATGTGCGGTTGAAGCGCTCTGCCACTCCGTTCTGCTCTGGTGTGTAGGGTGCTGTGGTGTTGTGGATCACACCCTTGTCACTGAAGTAGGTCTCCAGCTCTGAGTTGACGTACTCAGCGCCTCTGTCTGTGCGAACTGCCTTCAAGCAGTTGCCAGTCTGAGTTTCCCATAAGTTGATGGTTGCTCTGACTGCCTGTGCTGCTTCTGACTTGTGTCCCAATGGCACCACATGGCACAGTCTTGAGTACTCATCAACGAAGGTTGGTAGGTACCTTGCACCTCCAGTTGACTTGACTTGAAGGGGGCCACAGACATCCATGCGTACGAGCTCTAGTAAGCTTGAGCTGCTGCTGCCTGAGTCTGGAAATGGTAGTGTAACAGAGTTACGTTCTAGATCTAGGAAATGGTCCCATGGACATCTAGAGTCGAACTTTTAGCGCAAAGTCCAGTGTGCTAAAGAGGTTTGACTAGCCAGGAAAAGGTCCTGGGTTCGATTGGGCACAACCCGAGAGTACCTTGTGAAATGGACTGGCTATGGGCCAGAACACCACACTTGGGAACCCGAAAAGAACATGCAGAACTGTCATGCGACAGTTACACGTACTGGAAGTCAGTGCAAGGCATGGCTTCAGTCCATGACAAGGTGTCATGGAAAAGTAAGCAGCGCAAGCGCAAGTAGTCTGGCCAGACAAAACATGATTGCGCATGTTTACATCCAGCATGCACGCTCAAGGCCTGGTACCACAAGTGAACAGTCGTGTTAGATCTAGGTGTGGGTCATGTGTGCTATGCGTAGCATAATCCCACACTGAAGCATTCCAGCCCGCCACACTCAGGAGTATTGACAACGAGGACGTTGATACTAAGTGGGGAGGAATGTAACAGACTAGAGGCTATTTAAGATAATGGGCTCTAGTGAGTTGAGTCTCCTATATGGCTATCATGAGCTTGGGATTCCTCAGGTCAAGAAGACTGGCGGAAAGCCGTCAGTCTGTTCACTTACATGACCCGAACCCGCTGTGTGAACTACACACGACTTATCTGGAACTCACTCAATAGTTTAATAGCAGTATGACCTGAGAACTGTTACAGGTAGCCTGTGCTGTTTGGCCATTGTGCATTCCTCACAGAATGGCTTCTGCTGCTGCTGCTCCTTAAAGGCTTCAGCTGGCACTGAGATGCCCTCCACCATGTGCTTGTTCTTCAGCTTGAAGAGGT
>JAABUP010010172.1_pt1 | contig 11210 bp, 16 predicted proteins | sample 5559201 | NCBI WGS metagenome assembly JAABUP01 (sample SAMN10711887, study PRJNA513373) | rock metagenome | isolation source: Antarctica rocks | place: Antarctica | reverse complement strand
GCAGGGCCCGAGGTCGGGAGAACCAACCCGCCTTGGCTCTCTGTCCGTGTCTTTCGGCACTCTGGTGCATTGTGGTGCCGATTTGCATGTCGGGCACCCAAAGAGCTGGTGCAACGACAAGGGTCCAGCTGCGACCAGCGCACCTAGGTCAAGGATTCTTCAAGGCAGCGCACATCGGCTTGAAACACTATCGCTATTCAACACTTTCATTGCCTTCATCTTCGGCACTGCCTGAACAGCAGCCGCATATTGTATGCGACCCGCTGTCGCCGGTGAAGCCGGTGGAGCCAAGAAGACTGCTTTGGCATATGCATGTGTGAAGAAGAATACGGTACCGGGGACAGTTGAAATTATAGTTCACACAGAATCCCAGCAGCTGCATAAATTATTAGCTGTCACAATTGAGCCATTTTATGATACTATGTAGGCATGTGTGCTGCAGACCTCCTGCAGAGTTTCACTTGTCTATATATACATCTGTGTACTACGAATTCCATGTCGACATATTGATTATAACAGTGGTACCTGATACCTCATTATATGCTGAGAGACTCTTATCTGTTGCACATTTATGTATTTTCCACGCACGGTGACAACTTCCTAGCACTTTCCTGATGATGATTTTGTTTGTCTATGTTACTTCTGTGTCTGTTGCGTTTTCTGACGAAAGACTGCGACTTAGTCAAATGGGCCAGCTGGCCCCAACGAAGTAACACCCCGGACTGACTGAGTTCATCAAGGGTCAAGTCGATGGTCCATCTCTGCCTGACTCTCTGCACACGCTGGGCTCGCCAGAAGGGATGTAAGGCTATGCTATATTTGGCCAAAATCCATGATAATTTACATGCGGTATTCGAATGTGACACTAACCTGTTGCGTCTCTTGGTTGCTGACAGATGGTTCTGAGCAGTGCATCAAGATCAACCTCACAGACTGTACACGGTTCCCCTGCTATTGACTACTTCCAGCTCTTGATTGCCTGTTGAAATACCCATACCGTAAGTCGAAGCGCTTCTGCAACTTGACACACCCCCATCACAGTTGATAATAGATGACAAGACAGCTCAAGGGCACACACACATACACGCATACACACTCACACAGCAAATTTACATCACACTGTTAGGCAAAAAGCAAGACAGATGCTGACTCACAAAGCAGCTGTCAAGTTGATGGCTTTGAGTCCAACCCAATCCTCTTGGCAGTGAGCCTTTGTTAAAATCAGGGCAATCCATCACATAATGCTTACTGCTTCTTGCGGCTCCATTTGCCTTGATGAATCTTGCCTTGAACTGATGCAGCGGTTGCTGCTGCTGATGCATCACTTGAGAGTTGCATGTGCGGTGCGACATTTGCTTGCAAAGGATTTGCAACTTCAGCAGCAGGCACTTCTGCAGCAGTCAGACCATTTGGCTGTGACTGAAACCCAACGCCACCACCAGGAGCTGCTAACTTTTGCTTCTGCCTGCTAGCTTTTGCTGCTGCTGTGGTAGCCTTCTTGGCTGCTAGCTGCTGGGCTCTCTTCTCAGCAGCAGCCTTCTCCTCAGCTGCTTTGGCAGCTGCCATCAAGCCTTCATGACTAAGCTTAGGAGCTGAGCCAATGACAGCGCCCTTCTTCTTGGTTGAAGGAATCTTGACTGTGACTTCTGGAGCGTGCAGCTGGTTGAGAGACTGTGCTGCAGCGACTGCTGCTGTAGTTGACTCTGCAAGAATGCCATGCACTGTTTATCACTACAGCAACCTCAGCCAAAGATGTAGGACAAAACGTTGTGGGTGACCCAAAAGACACATCGGCTGTACCCCATGTGCATGTGGCAAACTGATCATGGACGTATTCCATGATTATGATAGTGAGTGTGCACGGCTTACTACACATTACTGGTATGCTGCTGCACTGTGAGGCATGCATGGTCTGAAACAAGCCCTTGTGGGACAACCCAGTATGCCAGCTTTACTCAAACAAAAGGACGAAGGGGCATGAAGCTCACCTAAAGCATTAGCTCCAGCTCCAGTAATACCTTGATCAGCAACATATGGTGTGAACTCTCCAGTGGCAGCGTCCTGAGAGTACCACTGCTGCGTCTGGGGATGGCAATACAGACCAGTGTTGGCATCATAGTAGTAGCCAGACACTGCATCATGCCAGTACCCAGAAGCACTGTCATACACAAAGCCTGTCTGTGCATCACTGCCTTCAGCATTCCGAGACTGCTGCTGATCTTCTGCCTGATCAGTCCCAGAAGCCCCCGGCTGCTGTTGCTGATGATGAGGCTGCTGCTCACCTGCCATTGCAGCAGCACCAGCATCAGCCGAGCCGCCATTGCTGTGTGGATGCTGCTGCCACTGCTGGGCTTGCTGCTGGTCAGGGGGAGGCCATGACTGCTGTGCAATGCTGTCATCATGCTGCTGACTCTGAGACCATTGCTGTGGGTCCTGCTCAACGCCAGGCGGCTGCTCTTGATGCTGCTGCTGCTGCTGCTGAGGATGATGGTTCTGCCACTGCTGTTGCTGCTGCCAGTCATTCCCTTGTTCCTGTCCTTGAGTCTGGCCATCTATCTGCCCTTGCTGCCAATCATGACCCTGCTGGCGTTGTTGCTGCCACTGCACACCAGCCTCAGCTGTATGCTGCTGTTGTGGGTCAGCAGCTTGGCCAGCTGTGGGTTCTTGCATGTCTTGAGGCTCGGTGAACTCCTTGGGCTGCCAGGTGGGTTGCTGGGGCTCCAGCTGGGCCTCTGAAAACTCCTTGGGCTCCCAGCCAGCATACTGAGACATGGCTTGTGCAGCCTGTATGTCAATCAGATCCTTTGGCATTTCAATGGCAGTCCTGGTAAGACTGATGATGCGCCAGTCGGCAGTAGACATGGCTGAACGTAAGATAGCATGCACACAAGCCACATCAGCTGAAAGCCGATGGGTAGCATCAGATGCATAAACAGGCTGAAACTATACAACCATGCAACTGTCTGATTTGCTACCAGAAACGACGCAGGTAGTCAGAAGTCACACCTGAAGAGCATCAGATGCCAAAGCAGAGGTAGGGGGAGGCCTTTCAGCAGGCTTGTCCTTGGCAAAAGTCAGACGCAGGGGTGTTTCTTGCCCTTCAATGACCACATTCTGCAGCACAAACAAGTGCTGGGCAGTGTTATACATGCAGGCTTAGCCAGGTGAAATGCCCTTGGCTATGTCGTGCGCATCTTCCATGTCACGTCCACCAGATCCGTGCCACCAATGCTTTGCTAGTCTGGCTCTGCGTGTTGCAGTATGCTTTGCTGTGCTTGGAGCCAGCACGAGCTGCGCCCAATGATGGCACATGCAAGTTGGATATGGACAGCCCATGAAGCATGGGCATTAACAGCACAAATAACCATATACACATAGATCAGAGCATGCATACAAAGGTCAACCAATCAGAGTGTTAGTCAGCCAAACAAGCAATTGACTGCCCAACCAGCCAACAAACCAACATAGGTTGCGTACCTGAAGAGCATGTAGCACCCTGGAGGCATCAGCCACAGTGTGGAAATGCACAAAGGCAAAGCCGCGTGGCGCTCCAGTGAATTTGTCCAGCACCAGCCTGATGTCTTTTACGCTGGAGTGTTGTCCTATGGCCATCTGCAAGTTGTCCTCGCTGCAGCACAATGCATACCAGGACCTCATTCATGGACCACTCAGAGCTGTATGCACCTGACCTTGAGGTAATGACAAATGCATGGAACATCAGTGCATGGCTCATACTGCACCAAAGACACCAGCCAGTCTGTGCTGGGCAGACTGGAAAGCTAAAGCGTAGCAGAGATGGCAATGGAGACCAGTGTAGCAGCTGCCTTTGGGCTGGTGCTATCACAGCAAAGCGAGCACAGCAAAAGCAGCGGAGACAGAGTGAGAAGTACCTGATCTGCTGTTCCAAGCCGGATATCTTTAAAATGTGGGAAGGTGCGTCTGGCTGCACTGTCAGCATTGCAGCATGAGCTGGCTTGGCCACACAGCATCTATAACACTGCAGTCGCCTGCAGCCAAATATACCATGTCATCACACACTAAGCTGAGATGGTCGCATACTCACACAATTTGTAGAGTTCAGTTTAGTACAGCGCATTTGTGACCGTCATGCATCAGCTACAATGATGTGAGACATGCCAGAGACCGCTTGAACAGCGCTGCCACAAAAGGGTGCTCAGAGTCCTGCAAGTGTGGTGATCAAAGCAAACAGGTTTGCATTGGTGCTATACACTAGCATCAAGAAATTGCACGGGAGGGAGCTAGGAAGTGGTGACGAAGCTTTGGTGCTGCATCCAGAAATTGCCCAGTATGAAAACACTAGCTTTGCTGCCATATGTCAAGAGGCTAGAAGAGCCTCGGTTTCGATGTCAGTGCACAAGCTCATGCCACGTCAGGCTGAGAGTTATGAACAGAGTGAAGGCAAAGTCATAGCTGCACGCATGACAGAATATATTCCCATGTACAACAGCACATCATCTTGAGGCGAGCTGCAGGATAAGCTCACATCTTGTTCAACATGCGCATTGAAGGACCACAACCGGCAGATACAGATGGCAAGCTCAGGAATGAGGTAAACCAACATGCCTTTCCATTGTTTTCCATCCTCCTTTGATACTGTACAGAACCTGTCAACACAAGCAATGCATTTTGAACCCTATTCCAAAGCGTGCAGCTGTTGCAATGTTGTACAAGGGGCTTGAGGTAAGATGGCATTGGTCCACCAGAAAATATAGGCTAGTTCTGGCGTCTGCACAAGAGCAGTGCCTGCCAGTTGCTATAATGCACCGTGTATGGTTTGGACACTTCTGGTGGGTATACGTACGAGAGCTGTTGTTCAATGGGTTTCAAGGTGTTCTGGACTCTTGTGCAGGCTCTGCAGAGTCTGAGATGCAGTGCTGGCTGTAGCTGCTTGGTGATAGCCTCAGACACATCTCACAGAGCACGCCTAAGCAACCAAGACCAAGATTTGATAGACCGCATGAAGGGCTTGCCCTGAGGCCCTCTCAAAATGCCCTGTCAAAAGGCATTAAGCTACTGCAGACAGGCTGAGTTTAGGAGGGCTGCCTGCATGCAGCCTTTGGCCACATGGGGGCAGGGCACTGGGCAAACTGTAGTGGGTAGTTGCACCCTGGTCAGACCTGCATGCAGCGAGCAGCAGCCACATGTGTTGGCCTGGACCCCAAACAAAGGTGTGAAGCTACCTGGAAAAGTTGACAGCGCTACAGCCAGGGCACATCCAATCAGAGCTGGCGGAAGCTGACACAGCAGCTGCTGGTTGGGCGGCATGGCTGTAGTCCAGACGGAGAGGTGCACCATCCAAGTTGAACTGGAAGCGTAGGTCTGTCTCCATGATCTGCTGGGCAGACTCTATGCTGTCCATTTCCTGCATTAAAATGCAGGTCAACATCAGCATTGTAACCTTCAGACATGCTGACTGCACCTGAGTTGCACACAGTGCAATTGCATGGATACATCTTGTTGGTCCTGTGTCGACGCCAACTGCAAACCATGCATATTTCTCTGGCAATGCAGAAACCATGCGCAATGACTTGTTTTGCCATGGACCAACATCAGCTGAGTTGCGCATGCTGCACTGCATTTGAAGCCATTAGTGACAAGTGCATTCCCATTCAGGGAGCTACTCAGGACTGTACATACCTGACCCTAGGGGAAGACATGCATCCAATGAATGAATGGCGAGAATGGATAATTGAGCTGCTGCAGAATGCTCACCACAAAGCCAAAGCCTCTGGACTGACCGGTGCCTCTGTCTCTTACAATACGCACATGCATCACCCCAGGAAAAGCTACAAGCAAGCATGGGCTTGTTAGTATGAGGACCTAAACATGCACATCAGTTGAGCAGGATGGATGAAACTGCTATCATGTACTAGGCCAATGTGATAGCTGAAACGACTTTGCACACTTGGCATGCTGCTCAGGACAGCAGCACTATACAGCTTAGTAGAGCATCTAAAAAGCAGCATGCAAGAAGGTGATGAAATAGTCACGTTTAATGACTGTTGAGCATACCAGAGAAGAGACGGTTGATGTCTGCCTCATCGTACTCATCAGGAATGCCCTGCAAGGAGTAAGGAGCCTGTGAGCCATGAGTGTGATGGGACAGGATACAGTAGATGCTTGATGCTGGGCAGCCCGGTATACTTGGCTTCTCATTCAATTGACGCTGAAAGGTGTAGTCTTTACTTTCTCTTTTTCTAGATGCTTGATGGCAAGAAACAGGCTTTCCAGTGAACAGAGCTGGGGCATTCACCTTCTTGTAACTCCAACTCATTCACGTCAACATCTGGAGCTCAAAGCAACATCATGTGGTCATAAGATGCAAGCAACATACCCTAAGGTGTATAGAGCTGCTGGCTTCGCGTGATCCTCTGAAGCCTTGCCGCTGGTTGCCTTGCTGACCACGACCATCTCTGTTGTAACCACTTTGATCATGCTGCCCTTGCTGCTGCCCGTTGAACTGACCAGCCTGCCCTTCACCTTGTGGGAACTGCCCATTGTAACGGTCAGAGCCAGGGTCTGCTGAAGCATATGGATTGCCAGGTTGGTTGGAGTAGCCGCCCTCTGTGTGAACAACAAGGGACTGTCAGAGCTTGCAAGCTGGGCAGAGCCTGTGTGATCCTGAAGGCTGAATCTCCTGGGGAGCTTCAACCAATGCAAGGTTGCATGAGACGTATGGCATCTGTGGAACTTTTCACGACTCCCTTGAGCAAAGACAGAGCATGCGGAGTCAATGAAGATGTGTCTAGCCTCTTTCCACCTTGCAGCCCACTGCCGTATTGACCATACTGATTAGGCACGTCCGTGTTGCCAGCTTGATATGGGTCCACAGGTACCTGTAGATAGCAAATGCAACCACAGGTGAGGCACAATGCACACCTTCGCATTGGCATGTGCACCTCAACCACTTCACCTGGAAGTTGTGCCCGGGTAGAGGTTGGCAGGAGTACAGCATAGGAGTACAGCATAGTGGGCCTTACCTGGTATGCATCTGGCAGTGGCAAGCCTCCATTGTCTTCATGTATTCTTCCACCACTACTGACATTGCTAACATATGCACCTGCAGTCATGCCTGCAGTCAGTGCCTGGGCAAGGTGCTCAGAGCAAGCCCTGCACACTCGTACCCCTCAAATCAGTGGATCTATCAGGTCGCTCCTGTCCACGATCGTCAAAATGTCTGCTGCTGTAATGGTGTGATGATCTGCAAGCAGAAGCCATTTTGATGTTTCAGCAAGATCTCGAGCTACGAGCTGAAGTCAGTGTCTGACTGATCACCTGTCGTGCCTGTCGTCCCTGTCATGCTTCCGAGAGCGGTCATGACCGTGATCACGGCTGTCGTACTTATCAGATCTGCTGTGTTTGCTGTGCTTGTGTGACCTATCTCTAGACCTAGTCCTTGACCTATGCCTATGTTTACTTTCTCTGTGCCTGTGACGGTCCCTGCAGATAGAAAGCAAATGCGCATACGGCGGGCTGCCTTTGTTTGTTATCACAGCCCACCACAAATGCTGCAGCACCTTGAACGTGATCTCGACTTTTCAGCGCTTCTGGTCCCTGCACAATACAACGTAACAGCAAGTAAGCCACTGGCTGACACGCAGCGGACAGGAAGACAGCAAGTCTTACCCGACCCCATGGTAGAGCACGCGCTTGATTACAGCCAACAGCAAGGCCAAGGCAACACAGCAATGATCTCTGAACAACTCGCAGGCTGTTGAGACCTAGGAGGCCTCCGTCAGGGCCTCCGTACGCACGCATGCAGACTCGGTGATGCTCGTGCCGCGTGCCGTGAATTCCCCCATAAATCTGCTGTCAGCCGGATTGCAATATTTGCGGATTGTGTGATTACTCATCGCCGTCTCCCACCGCCCTCACGGAGCGTTCCGCCTGACACGGACGCTTGACGCCAGGCACGGAGTACGTTCGCGTGCATCATCCTTTCTCTCATCTCTCTCATCCTCACTGCCTCGCGCAGCCTCACGGCAATGATTCAGATGGTATTGGTGAAGCAGCCAGCTGTGCCACTGGTAGACTCCATGATTGCCATGCCGGACTCGCTTGTATGCCACATGAAACATGCTTTTAAATTTGCCAGGTCTAACACAGCTTATTTTCTCTGAGTGGCACGGTGCATGAAACATGTGCAGCCGCAGCCGAGCCAAGTCCAGAGACGATATTATGGCTTTGATGCATGTCACCTATACCGGAGTTGATGCCCTGCCGCTGCAGCAAGACACTGAATTGTGAGATGAAGGAATGCAGTGAAGGAGGCTAGCCTCAGTGCATTGTGATAACCACAAGTTCGTGCTGCAGAATGAGTGCACAAGACATTTGGGCTCGCAAGTATCATGAGCTATGGGAGAAGCTGGAAAAGAACACCAAGCACTCCTTCCGCACTGCGCTATGGAAGTGACTGGTGATGCTGACATGTTTGCTACCCATGCACAGCCTGCAGCTCTGACGCTGAGTGCTGCCGACCTGGAGGTCATTTGCTTGCATGGAAACTGCAGGCATGGTGTAACAGAAAGGGGTTGGACACTGTCATTCACCCTATAACAAAGTGTTTGATGTTTTTGGAGGACTTGTTGAGCAATGTGATTGCCAAGAAGTCAAAGGACCCTTTCGGAACCATTCGGGTGGCCCGAAAAGCATTGTCCAAAATCAGGTGCCTTTTTGGTTGCATTGTCACCCAGCTCCATTATTGCAGCAACTGTAGATACTGATGAGGGTGTTGAACTGAAGCAGAGAGCTGCAAAGAGGCGTCCCTCCACCTTATGGCGAAGCGTTCAGCAGACAGACCCTCATCAGATCAGCCAGCAGCAAAGCCTTGGCAGCTATAACAGAGGCTAGGATAGGTGTGTGAAAAAGCTTTAGCAACTCCCACAAAGTTGCTTTCCCTCAGAGATGTTTGCATTGTTTTGCAAAGGCCCTGACGCTGATCCCCTGAGGGATGGGTTCCAAGCCACCAGTCTGGATCAAGACGAGGTTGAGCGCATCTTGGATGCCTGCATCAAGCACAGTGATCATTGGAGCGGCTTCAAGGTAGCTGCCATGGTGCTGCTTGGGACTGCCATGGGCTTCAGAGGTAAGATCAACATGCAGTGGTGACCTGCTCTGACACTGCACCAACAGACAGTGCATTTGGTTGCCTCAGGAATGTGTGTCCTCAGGTGACGATCTTATGGATGCCAAGCCGAGTCTGCTAGCACTGACTCCAGTCGTTAGAAGCATGCCTGTCCCCATGCAACCTATCACATGGTAATGATACTCACATTCATGTACCAATGGTCCTCATGTGCAGGCAGTTGTGAGTCAATACCTGCTGATGTTGCCGCAGCTCACTCAGAACCGGCAAAGTGAACAGCTTTGGCTGGCTGAGGTACAGTGGGTTTGTGAGGCATAGAGAACCTCATTTGGATGCGGCTGGAGCTCTAGCTGATCTGCTTGTATTCACCCTCAATCTCACAGGGCTGGACATCCTGCACAAGATCCAGAGTCAAGACACAACATGGTAAAACTTTTAGAGCAGACTGCTGCAGCTGTGTGAGGCTTTGCTTTCACAATGACCAAGTGCCATACATGCATCCAATGTCCTCAAAGACCACCTTCTGCAGGTGGGGCTACCGTCTGCTGTTCAAGGATCTTTGGCATGCCGACAAAAAGCAGGACCGCAATGCTTTGGCAAAGCCACTTCAGAGCATATTGCAAGAAGTGGAAGGGATCCCTGTGGTCAAAACTAAAGTGCTGCACTTGTTCAGGTCAGTGCAGCTAAGCAAACTGTACAGCCAGGCTACTCAACACAATTACTATGCCTTGCGATACATCACCAAACAAGGCAGACAACCAACACGTGTCGTTCAGAGACAGTGGAGTTATCTTGCTGGCCAGTGGTGGGGCGGGCAGTGAGCTGCTGAGCATATGGGGTAAGCCCACTGGCTGCAGACTCAAGTCAACCCTATCTTGTGCAAAATGGTCAATGTATGTGCCATTGCGACGCTTGGCTGCAGGTCATTGGGCACGAGGCACATTGCAACAAGCCTACTTGGAGAAAAATCCTCTTTCAGCGCTTGTTGCGTTTGCCATTGCTGCTGGTTGGGATCAGACCTCCTTCATGAGGCGGCACTTCTGTGGGTGAGCCCTGGTGAGATTGTGTCCTCAGCTTGCTATAGCTATGTCATGGCAATGTCAGTCTGTGGTGCTCTTACCTCAACAGTCTCTGCAGATATCGGTCCCAGAGCCATGGATTGACAGCTTGCTCCCAGGGGTGCGCACTGTGCTTGGAGAAGTCCAAGCTAGGAATGCTCGGCTCCAATCAGGAAAGCCACAAGCAGACGACAAGGTCTCAGACAGGGCAGCTGAAGGTTTCTTGCAGACTGCTCTGTACTGTGGCATCTGTTTTTGGCAGAACCTGCCATTCAGGACACAAAGGCGAGAGCTATCAATGTGAAGCCAGCTAAGTGAAGCGCTGCATATCATTGTCAGTGTTCAGTGCAAGTCTGTGAGTGAGTCAGTATTCAAAGAACGTCTGCTGCTGAAGCTTATCGCCAGCAAATGCTTGCAGGTATGGGTTGTCGTATGTGTTGCACAGGCTGCCCGCTGTTGCAAACATCATGCTCACTCAAGATTACCTGGAATTTGCTCAGCAGGTCATGTCAACCCATGACAAAGCAAACAAGCAGGCAGAGCTGGATGTCTCTGCTAGCATGGGAGAGATGTTGCAAGATATGCAAGCTTGCCTGAAGCAGTTGTGTGGCAGCTCAGCAATCCAGGATCCAGAAGCAGTGGCTAGGCTCATAGCTGAGAAGGTGACAGCAATGAACATGAGCTCAGACAGTGTGCCAAAGGACTCAGGGAAAGCACTTGCCTTGCCAGCCCCAGCAGCCAAGCAGAAAGTCATCTTGCCAGACATGCTGGCTGATGCAAAGCGCCACAAAACCAGCCTCATACAAGCACCCTCACTATACGATACCAGCGGCAGCATCAACACTGTTGCCCTGGCGTGGAAAGAGTGGTGCTCTGGCCCTGCACAGAGGACCATTGCTCAGAGGGTGCTGGAGATCAAGGCTCACAAGCACATGTCACTTGGCGAGCGAAACAGCAACCTCCACAAGAAGAACAGGCATCTACCTCAGCTCACTGAGTCTCTCGTTGGCTGTGGAGCCTCTGCTGACCAGGCTGTCAATCTGATG
>JAABUP010010171.1_pt1 | contig 11212 bp, 9 predicted proteins | sample 5559201 | NCBI WGS metagenome assembly JAABUP01 (sample SAMN10711887, study PRJNA513373) | rock metagenome | isolation source: Antarctica rocks | place: Antarctica | reverse complement strand
GTTAAATTAAATCGTTCGCTGCCGAGAGTGAGAGGCTTGTCATCTAAAGGCTCCAGCTTTGAAAATGTCTCGTTCGAAAAAATGACGGCCGGCAAATCTATGATGTAGAGAGGGCCACATCAACTAGGTCCGGCGGCGGAAGTAAAGACGATTGATGATTTGCAAGGGATATCCTCATGCCTCGAGGTTGTAAGATACCGACTTAAAGCTGCCGTACCTGCCCGAGCTATCTTACACTATTGCGCGCTTCTGATTCTCAGCCAGGGGTGGGACGACTGGATCTGAGTGTAGATATGTATCATAATCGTCCGAGCAATAAAACGAGAAAGTTCAGAGGGCTCATATCATCCCTTTTCCATGTCATCGTAATAAGCCCCTTCAGCATAGCCCTCGTCTATCGGCTCGTCCTGCACCTCGAATTTCGTTCCTAATGCTTCTTTGCCCTCTTTGATCATGGCCTTCAATTGTTGATTTAGTCGTTTCAAATTTGCGTCCTCCTCCAATTCCCTTTTTCTCATTTTCGCTGCATGTCGCTGCAAATCAGTACTGGCCGGGCTCTCATGTTTAGGCGAAGAGAGTGGAGATCGTGTAGATGCGAAAGATGCAGGTCGATTAGAACGCAAGCCCGGTGAGCCAGCATAGGAGGTGAGCGACGGCCGAGAGGCGGGTTGGATAGGTCTTCGACCATACTTGAGATTAGGGCGTCGTGTTGATGCGGCAGCGGCAGCCGAAGGTACCTTTCGATGCGATAGCCTTGATGGGCTACTTTCGCGGGATGAAGTGCTGTCCACCATGACCCAGCTTGCACTCATCTCTCCTTCCCCCTTTTCGCGCTGTATCCTCTTATGGGCCCGAGGTGGTGTAGTGTGATCTTGTGACATGTAGTCCGGGATGTAGTCATCATCTGGAAACCGGCCGGGGATCAAGCCTCTCTCCCGCTCACAAAATTGGGATACGCCCTCTTTATCCATATCCAGCCAAATGCTTTGATCCCCTTTCATACTTTGTGCTGGGACTTTCATTTGATACCCCTGGCCGCCGCCCGCATAGAAACCCCTGAAAGCTGTTGCCTTGCAAAATTCCAAAACCTTTCCAGCTACCCCTACAACACCGTAAACCATTTTGCCCAGGCCATCCCGTAATGGAGGTGGTGCCGGAAGCCTCGACCGTCCATTTCCCTCTCTTCCAAGTGCTGTCGAAGGCGGTGGGAAGTACCCGTCTGAAGTGAGGTCGAAGGTGCTAAATCCTCGTCCTCCTCTCGAGTGGAGACCGGAAGATGCTTGATAGTCAGTCTCTCGAAACTCCATTGCCAAAAATGTCGCCGCCTTCGGGGTATCGAGACCTCCAGCAAGTTCATATCTCGTGCTCACAAAAGGTGGCGGACTCTGAGTACCCACAGTATCTGAGGCTATCGTTGGGCCATGTGATCCCGCTGGATAAGGCGTAGCCTGGTTTGATATGCATGAGTGTTGTCGTGGACGCTTACGACGATTACAACAGCTGGCATCTTGGGAAGAAACCGATGCTGTAGATTTGTGCAGGGAGCTCGAAGCCGAGGGCGTACTGGGCGGTTGAAAGAAATGGGATCTGGCGCCTACGTTTACGTCAAGCTTGGGCGGTAGGGTAGTGTCGAAGTTGAGGGAGCCAGGCATGCCGGCGTGAAATGGGGACGACACCATCGCTGAGACTGAGACCGGGTATGCGCGCGATCCTGACCTTGGAGGCCCGTGAATCGGCCAAGCGGTGTTTGGGAATGTGATGTTTTGGGTCTTAGCGGGGAAAACAATGACGACCGGAATTAGGAGATCTTATCTCCGCTAGCGCAGCTTCTCGCATCTTGTTGACAAAAGCCACGGTTAGTACAATTATGCCATCACTATGTTGACAAGCGAATTTTACAGGCTCTGCATTCTCTATGAAGACCCATGCTAGCTCGCCAGCTACATCAACGTGGTGACGCTCCCGCGGTCGTCTTGTTGACCAAGCGTACATTTGTTCGTAACGACCCCTATGTGAAGCCCAATATTCCTTTCGATATCCATTTGAAGAATGTTTGCAAGAAGCACAGTCTCCATATCATCCATACTCCGACCTGAGACCCCCGATCAACTGAATGCTAGAAGCGTGCCAGCACCCTCCAAAACACGAAGGCATTCCTCAGACAATTGAATATGTGAACATGATGAGAACATAGTGATGACTCTGGCGGTGTTTCCGGCAGTGGTTTCTTTGTCCCTGCAGATACGATGTAGGACATAGGACGCCGTCCGAAGCGCGCTCCAGAAGGTTGGGACGGAGTTTCTACCCGCGCTGTCAAAGTGTCAGCCCGAGGCCCAGGATTCACTCAAAGGCCATACCCTTCCACGTCGTCCACCATCCTGTCCTTGCATGACTTGCTGCTGTTGGGGATAGTACTGCATAGGATATTGATATCCACCAGCCATACCGTTACCACCCATCAGCGGGTTGAAGCCAGGCGGTGCGAAGGCCGATTGCTGTAACATCGGATTAGGACTGATGCGCATAGCCTGTTGTTGTGGCAATTGGCCCATGGCGGAAGGAGGTGATGTGTAGCCGCCAAGTCCCAAGTTAGGGTAGTAGTCTGCTGGCGATGCGCCTCGTGGTAGGAGGGGTGCTTGGTATGGTTGATTCAAGGGATTCAAAGGGGTAGCTGCGAAGTTTGATGAGAGTTGGTCGTAAGCAAGGATGCCGTTCGGATCAACAGAGGACGTTCCTGGGAATCCAGTTTGTACTTGGTACTGTTGTTGAGGCGTTGGTTGGAAGTACTGTCCGTTGTACTGCCTGTCGTTATCCACTTGATGATTTCGTCTTTCTCTTGATCCATGCTGAGGGGTTCGATTTCGTTCCTGGTGAGTTCCACGACCATTCGGAGTCTGCTCACGCTCTGCTTTGCTTCCTTTAGCAGACAAACCCACTTCATCCATAAGCCTCTTGTAACCTTGTGAGGCCGAAATTTTCAATCGCAAAAGCACATTTCGGACCTTCTGCAAGACGTCGTTACGCTGACTCTCGTCAAAACATGGAGTAGTAAGGACCTTGAAAATCAATGTCGCGCCGGAGACCTGGTCAATCAGGATGTCTTCTAGAGTTTTGTCATCTTCTGAGAAGAAAAGGGCTTGAAGAACCGTGGCCCTGGCTTCAAGCTCGTTTCGTTGGTTGATGACTTTTAACACTGTAAGATAAGCAACCTTGTGTGTGCACAGATGGACGAGATGAGGTACAAGCCTTGGTGCAAGAGCAGCACGGCGATGAGGGAAGGTGCAAGTATCCAAGAACCAGGTGAGTAGCAATGCGCCGTTGGTATTTGTGGCTAGTTGTACGCTGTGCAGTACAATAGCTGCAGCTAGCATGCGCTTCTGGCCATTGGTTGCGTGGTGACTCTCTAGACAAGCTCGCATAGCTCTGGCGCCGAATCGTCCCTGAGCAATTTCCCACATGCGGCTTAGCATAGTCTCAAAAATGAAGTTGTTGTACGGGTACCCAAAGCGCAAGCATCCTTGTAGTACGTAGTTGCCATACTGATCAAGGAACAAAGCCACGGTGTACGGTCGAACACAATTCACGATTCTGTGCTTTTGACCCGGATCTTGGGTCACGTCGATGATTTTCTGGGCGGCCCACGTGCCATTTTTATGGACTCCAATCTCTGCCAGGTGCGGAGCAATTTGAAGAAGCATTTGTTCCTTGACGGGTTCGGAGCAGTATTCGAACAATTTTTGTACCACTGTGTTACCAAGGTAATCGGACGCCAGCCCCGAGATCTCTGGGAGCATCCCTAGTGCGGTTTCCTCGATCTCTCCTTGGGTCATTGCGTTGTTGTCGATCCTCTTCCTGACGTCGCGAAGCTTAGGGGCATCATGTGTTCGGGCGTGACTCGGTTCAGTAATCGGGGGGATTTGGTCTTCAAATGTTTGAAAAGCTATGGCAGCATCAATGCTATCTTCAATGCTATATCGGTCCTCGGCGCTGGCTCCAAAGTCATGTGCCATCTGAAGCATTTCGGATTTGGAATCTGTTAGATCAGGAACCTCAAGGGCAGCGGCAGTATTCTGGGCGTGGACTCCGTTGACTGGCCGGCTCCCATTGACGTCGTCTGTGCCTTTAGAAGCTTCGTTGTCGTTTTGCCCATTACCATATGGATCTGGGCTTCGAGAATGGAGGTTGTTTCCAGGCGTACCGCTGACAGAAGCAGGGGCTTTGGCATACCCGATTCTCACAGGACCAGCACCCGGAAATATTTCCTTCCCGTTGAACGTAGCCTTCGCTTGAATTGCGCTCTCGATCGTTTCGAAGTTGACAAAACCACAATTTTTATGCATCAGCACTCTTACAGATTCAATCTTCCCATGTACAGAAAAAATGGCCTGTAATGATGAAACTGTAGTCGACGTAGGGATGTTGCCAAGCCACAGAGCTCGAGTGGGTACATCCTGACTAGTGTCGTCCAAGTTCTCAAAAGTCGATGCTCGTCCCATTTGACTCAGATTCAGAGCCTGCACGGCCTCTGGTAACCCTTCATAGTCCTCACTCCAATCTGTAGTAAGAGTGGAATCATTAAGCTGTTGTGGACGCGCGAGATAGCGCAGGGGTCCTCCCGATGTCCTTAAGGGGGAGTCAAGCACGCCTGCTGTCCGTGCCCTTGGTCTATTCGCAGAAGCTTGGCTTGCAAACGCTTGTACAGCAAGATTATGGTGGATAATTTGAGCATTTGTCTGGGCTATAGCAGCGTCCATGGGAGTCATCACTCCACTTTGTTGCCCCGAGTATCCCCCATTAGGAAGATAATCCTCTTCGTCCTCTGCAGCGTACTTCTCCTTAGCATTCACGGAATAAGATCTGAATCTGTTGAGGTTTTTATTCATGCCTGCAAAATCGGTTAGGAATGGCTGGATGGACATTCTCTGCATTCCTGACTGGACGAGGTTCACTTGATTTTGGTGAGGTGTTTCTACTAAACCAAGGTAGTCAAGTGTCTTTACGTCGGTGTCAGCGAGGCCGTCTTTAGAGAAGGATGATTGTGCGGGCGAAGCTGGGATATCGGCAGAGCGGACACTGGCCAAGGTCGAGGACCTGTTTCTTGGATTACTCCAGTTGGTTGAAAACAGCGAAGAGCCAAAAGGATTTGACCCATCCACGAAGCTTGCCTGCTGAGGCATGGAGCCCGCCCTCAGCCGTGATAGAAGCGCAGACGTGGAATTGCCAATTGCTGTAGTTGCGTTCCCGGCGTCATTCCCCATGTGGGACGAAGATCTGAAAGGGCTTGTCGACGGGGTAGGTCTCGAGGTTTTCGGGACAAAAGACTGGGTGCCGCTGAGACCCGGGGGAGCAGCTGGGGAAAATCTGGACGGGACGGTACCAGCTCGCGCTCGCCGCGCCGGGCTCTGCGTAGTAGTCTCGGGGGGTGGCATGAAGTCGGGAAAGCCATCCTGGCTGGGTGATTCAGGGATAGTTTCTCGCAGAGGAGTCGAGCCTCCGCTTGCTGGAGGACCCCAAAGGCTTGGGTTCAAGCCCTCCTGTGCTTGTATTTCTCGAGCTCTGTATATGATGAACCTTGTCAGCGTCATCAACAGCGGGAGATTAGGCACCAGCTGACCTCTTCGAATAGAGTCTTCCTGCTCCTCCAAGTTCATGCGATGGGGAGCCAGTCCCTGATCTCGTATTTCCTGCTGCCGTACTCATGCTGCTCTTACTTCCCGGATTTCCAAAAGGCGATCGCACCGCAGTCCCAGCTGGTGGTTCGATTGGTGATGTATTAGCAGTTGAAGACCCAGACCGGGGCTGGTTTGCTGATAGTTGAGGAAGATAATTGAGGTTCAAATGGTGGTCGGGCTTAGGCGAAGGAGCCATTACGTATTATCGACCCTATTTTTCTGCAAAATTATGCGAGCACAGTCACGTTGTGACACGTATAGGTGACACGTATAGTTGGGAAGAGGCTGTTCCACAAGCCAGAACGTTGGGATCCTGGGTCTTAGCGACAGTGAGGTAGTAGCGGTTGTTGTTTATAGCCGTTCAGCTAGGAATCCACAGTTTAAAAAGGTGAATCGAAGAAACCAATGTGCGTAAGGAACGTGTTGATGAACAGCTCTCGATCAGCTCAGACTGTGCCCGCAGCCAACAAATGTTCTAGAGACGACTGAGGGACAATGTACAACTCCACTCCCAGCCCTTGCGAGAGTTGCCCCTCTATCGAGATGTAGATGTCAACAGTCCGAAAGTGCCAGAAGAGTTATCGACACAGGGTACAATCTCGCAACATCGGCTGTTGAAGATTCGTAGATGCGGAGGCGGAGTGTGAAACTTCTGGGCTGCGGCGCGGTGGAGACAATTCCAGAGAGCCGAGGATGCACCACGAGAAAATGGGGTGTGGAGGAGAGAAGCGAAATATTATTCGATTAGATCAGAGATGTCAAATGGTCCACAAAGCGACTGTTGAAGGGTGGAAGGATGCAATATTGTGAAGGGGAGAAGGGAACGAGGGTTGGTGGTCGTTGTGAAGCCGGAATCTCAGGGGATCGCCTTTTGGATGTTCTGGCTAAGGTGCCTTCTACATCAAAGCAGTTTCAGCCTTGCATGCTTCAAGTAAGATTGTTTTGCGGGCGGCCGTCTCAGGAATCAATGTTTAGCTGCCACAGACTACGAGTGACTTCATACATATCGATCTGTATCGCTGCGTCCTTATTGCTGGCCCATCCAACTACAGCTTACAAGCTGCAGGCGCCCAAAGGCGTCGGCAGAGATGGTCGCGTACAACTTGGCTTGAGCGAGGCGATCTGAGCAGTAGCAAGGCCAATCAGGCGCTCACCGTGACCAAGAATAGCACACCGTTTGGCACGGTCTGCAGAGCCTCTTGGTGCGCTCTCTTGGAGGACTGACCACACACTTCTTGACTCCTATGAGTTTGCTCACGTACCGAACGACGAAGGTCCGAGCTAAAATCACGCTAGAGCAAGGACTACCGATGTTTTGCCGCCTCTCGTCTTCTTTTCTTTGAACACCTACCAACGCGCAATAATGTTTGAAGTGCTTCTACCTTTCGGTAGCGTTGCGACGTCGCTGGTTCTGCAAATGCCCGCTTGTTATTAACATGCGGCTAACACATACTGTAAGTGGCAACAGTGTTCTCACAAAAGAATGGTGTCTGGTACGCGGGGCCTTAGGGAGCATCCACTTTAACTCAACGGGAAGCTTGACTTCTCAGAGATTCCTTCTCCCCGCCATCCCACCTACGATTCGACTCAGTGTTACTTAGACAAGGCCGTCTCTAAACATGTCTGAGGAACCTTCTCATTCGCCGTTCGGTGACCGTGACAGGGAGTCGTCGTCAGCAGATGACGAAGCTGAAGATGGGCCAGTTGTAGAATCACTGGTGATCGGAAGGGAGAAGCGCGCCACAGCGGGGAACCGATTGTCTTCTCTCCTAGACAAAGAAGGTGATGATGAACTCGAGTTACTGTTTGCGGAGAATGAAGAAGAAGAGGATATCGAGTTTGAGGAGGAGGAGGTGCATGACTCCGATGCCGAGCTTGACTCATCCACTGACGAGGAAGACCATGCTCCAAACAAGGGAGAAGACGACTTAGCGGGCGAGAAGGAGCTCCAGAAACAAGATAGACAGGATCGGCAGAAGAAACGCAAAGCCCAAGATGTTTTCAAAAGGCCTGGAGCGCTGCGGAAGAAAGTCAAGATCGATCCCTCTGTCACTCCGAGAACGCCGGCGCCAAAGCCAAAGAAAAAGTCGGAGAGGGTCTCGTGGGTGCATACAGATGCGGATGCGCCAACGCGGGCCTCGTCTCGCAAGCAGACTGTTCAGAACCGGGAAGTGGTGCATCAGCGGCTGGCAGAGAGTGAACAAACGCGGCTCAAGGTCATGCAGCATATGGAGGAGGCTCAGAAGCGCAAGGATGCCGCGAAACCGAAGGCCTTGACCCAGACTGATCGCATGGAGGAGGCTGCTAAAACAGAGAGGAGAAATGCCAAGAGTCTGAACAGATGGGAGGAGTCTGAAAAAAAGCGGGCAGAGGAACAACGAGCCAAGCTGGAAGCTTTGCACAACCGGCAGCTTACTGGGCCTGTCATCACATGGTGGAGTGGTCTGGCACGATGGGTGAATGGAAAAGTAGCCGAGCTTGGCGTGAAACAAATCAGAGAAGCTGGTCACACTGAAATGCCTTCCGGGAAGGAAAATGAGGATCCAGGAGCCGGAGCAGGGGCAGGAGCCGAGAGCTCGTCAGCTAACTTTCCGAATACCTTTGAAGACCTAAATACAGCTGTGCCTGCAGTCTTGCACCCTCATCATTTGACCGAGCCTTCTGGACAGATGGCGCTTCCCTTGGCTCATCGAGGCCCAGTCCCGCAACGGATTACATTCGCGCCCCCCCAAAGTCCGTATGGATTCCTTGACGGCATCCACGCATATGCGGCCCTGCCTATGCAACAACAGCGAGCCGAGTTCACAGGGACTGCAGAAAGCGATTTGCACCCGCCACATTATTCAGCCTCAATATCTCAAGGTCATTACGCACCTAGGCCACTTGTACCTGTGCCAGCAAGGGACCTAGCACCGGAGATCGAATTCGCAAGCCGTACGTTGGTGGCTTTGAAGAACATGGATGCCCAGGCGGTAAAGCTGCCTGAGCTACAGAGCAGCGTCCTACTCAAAAAGCCGCGGGCTAAAATCACGAGTAAGTTGCCTGTGTTGAGTCCACCGTGATTTGCGCGGCTGATGAAAACCGCAGAGCCATGCCCGGAAACGTGCGCAATCACCATGCAGCCAGCCAGGTTCCGTGATCCCAAGACGGGTCTGGCGTACGCCAACTCGTATGCATACAAGGAGATCCAGAGGCTCCGAAACGGAGGAGCTCGGTGGGGCAACCTCTTAGACTGCTATGTCGGCCCCGTCAACACTGCGGCCCAAGGGGTTCCCGAGAGGTTTTGGAAAGGGCAATGAATGGGCAGAGGAACGAATGGGTAGTCACAGCTCGTGCCTGAAGAGATGATCAAGTGGGCAAGTACGCCTTGTTTTGCAGTGGCACAATGGGAGTCCGACATGGAGCAATAGCGCCCGCAGAGATTGCTCTGGAAAAGGCGAGCAATGCAGCATGGTGCCGCCACAAGGCTTACGTTGCAGGGCGATATCTTGACCAACCTACGCCTACGCAGACATCAAAGCAGGCCTTCAAGTTCGCCAAAAGCAGAGTAGGCCACGAGTCAGGCCGTGCAAGACGGCGAAAGGTATTTTAGGGGCAGGCGGATAGAAGTGAAGGGTGGCGACGACCGGTGGATGGAGGTGACAGCATAGCGGTTGGAATGTGCGAAGATGAGCACTCGCGGAGAAGGTAGAATATCGAGATGCAACGAAACCTTTCCTTGTGAGGTCCAGGACCAAAGACGCTGGCATTGCAGTCGACGCCTTGGCGAGCTTTGTCCGTCCTGCTGCAATTCTGTCATCCGGGCCGGCGATTCGACGAGGCCTTTGTTTGGAGATGTGATGCCCGCTTGGATGAGGTGATGGGGCAAACGGTGGACATGTGAAAGACCACTGGCACCTTCCAGCCGTCGTGTAGTCTCATGCAAGATACTGATACTCGTTGATATGGCCAACTGTTCAATGACCTTCCACCATCAAATTGCAGCTCCATTCGCTCCGCCGAGACATTCAATACCGTCCGTCGAATGCAGGCAAAGTACTCCTTACTTTATCCTTATCAGCCGCCAGCAGGGATGGCGGGCGCTAAGGATAGCGTGCATGGCCTTTATCGAGAACGGGAAGGGCTTGAAACGGGTCAGCAAAGACGACTCACGCCTTTCACAGCAATCATACAGTACATGTCCCTTTTCCTTTTCCTTCTCCTCACTCCCCCTCCCTCCGTATTTCGGAGCACTGCATAACCCAAAAGAGGAGCAACTCCCTCTCTCTCTCTCTCTCCATCAATTCCAAACTCATACTCAACAACTCCCGTCTTCCGTAAATCAAAGCAGGTAACCGTCGTGCGGGCAACTCCATTGACGTTACTTGTTCGGCGATAAGCCGCAACCGCTCGAACGAAGGCAATCCCTCGTGCCTGCGCAGCTCCACTCTCGCCTGCACACCTCCTCGACCTCCGACTCGATTCGCACCCTCTTGTTTCGGCGAATTGAAAGTGCGTCAAACGCCCTTTCCAGACCGCCATTTGGGAAGGTGTGCACATTGAGACAGGTTGGGTTCCGGTTTCAAACAGACAACAAGTCGCTTGCTTCCCCTCTCTGCTCTCTCCTCCCCAATGTCCAGCATCCACAATGCCCACCTCCATACCCACCACTCTCCTCCCCATGTGAAGAAGACGGCCGCCAAAGCTGCCCGTTCCGCTCCTTCCTCCAAGCCTGCCCCGACCCCGAAGATCACCATCAAGGGCGCCAAGACCAGCCGAAAGGCCAAGGCGGAAGAGGAGGAGGTCTTGGACCGGGACGACGACGACGACATGGGCTCTAGCTTCCTACAGTTCTGGTGATCCCCTTTCCTTCCGTCAGTGGCTGAACCTGTGCTCATTCGTCTCGACAGCGCAATGTGCGAGAAACAGATCGTGGTGCCCAACTCCTCGATCCTCTACTGCTCAGAGAGGTAAGATGTCCTTCCCAGTCTCTTCGCAGGCGTCGACCTCTGCTAACACCATGCTTCCTAGCTGCCGTCACCGTGATGCGGCCGCCTCTACACCGAACCGCTACCCGGAAGCCCTCGCCAGCCCTACCAAGATGGCCCCCTTCTACGACGTTGTGAGTCCCCGCAGCACCAAGATGCCCACCTACGTCCACGCCCTCCAACCCACCCCGCGAACCATCCCCGACGGCCGGATACCCGCCAAGTTCCACAACGGCAAATCGGATCTGGACCCCACCGAATGGAAGCCCGCCGAACCGACCATCACGGAAGGGAAATCCCCCACCAAACCCGGCGAATGGAAGCCCAAGCTGGCCCACCGCCCAAGCAGCGAGGCCTCTTCATACCTCAGCAAGTTCCACACTTCCAGCGAGTCGCTCGCTGCAAAGCGTCGACCCATGGTCGGCCCAAGCCGCACGACTGTCTCGAGCCGTTCCATCCCAGGTCTCTCCCACACTCCCACTGCGAGCACTTCAAGCGAAGAGAGTCTGTCAGGGACGCCCTACGAGTTTGTTTCCCGCCCCGCCCTGAGCATGCCCACTGCGTCCACCACCA
>JAABUP010010170.1_pt1 | contig 11213 bp, 10 predicted proteins | sample 5559201 | NCBI WGS metagenome assembly JAABUP01 (sample SAMN10711887, study PRJNA513373) | rock metagenome | isolation source: Antarctica rocks | place: Antarctica | reverse complement strand
CTGGGCCGCGATGCGGAAGTACGTCCGCCGCCGCGCCGACTCGCCCACCCAGTTGAGCGTGACCGGCTGCGTCGCGTTGTTGATTAGCGCCTCCCAGGTTGCCGCGGGAACGCGCCCGGTCGGCCGGAACCACTCCGTCACACAATCCGAAATGCGATACGACCCGTCCCCGTTCTCCGTCGACGTCATGAGAACCGGTTCTCCGGAAAGGTCGAATTCCGACAGTTTCGCGATCGCGGCGTCCCACTCCGCGTCGTCGCCATCCTGGACGTATCCGCCGGCAAGCCGGCCGATCAGCGGCGCGGTGAACGGTTCGTGGAACCCTATTCGGTAGGCGTCCACTATGGCAGCAAGGACTCGCCAAGCTGTCTGATCGCTGCCGGACAAGGACGTCAGCCGGTCGACGACGGAACCGTCTTCCGGTCGCCGACTGACCTGATCGGCAGCGGCGCAGGCACCGTCCTCGGCGAACGGGCCGCGGATCGCGCTTCGCTCGTTCGGCACGAACGAAACGCCCGGAACGGCGGAGGAGAAGTCCTGCACTAGTATCCGGTTCCCGTCGTGCATGGCCATCGTGGCGTGGTCGAGCGTCCGGTAGGCCTCGGTGGGCCAGCTCGCGCCGTACGCGTCGTCCAAGTAGCGCATGGCGGTCTGCCTGCGCACCCCGGACAGCTCGACGGGCCCGAACTCGTACCGTTCGATGACGTCGAAGTCCTCCGTACGGAAGTACTGGGTGTGGAAGCGGTTGACCATGCCCTGGTGCGTAAAGGTGATGCGCCCGTCGGGCTTGCGTTCGAGCGGGAAGATGTCCGTGAACGGATAGAGCGGGTTACCTTCCCAGATCAGCTGGCGGCCTGCGAACGGGTAGATCATGAGCCGCGAGAACAACCCGTTGGTGATGCCGAACCCACGCCGATTCAAATACGACGACGCGTGTTTCTCAATCGTGGCGATATCGCGCCAGGAAACACCGAGGTCACCGTCGTCGTCCCAGGGGATCAGGCCGGCATGACGCACCGCGCCGAGCAGCGTGCCCCCCATCATGGTGTACGGAATGTCAAGCCAGCCAAGCAATCCGTCCACGGCGTGCAGGGTGCGGTATAGTTGGTCCACGATCCACTGCTCGGCGGGCTTGAACTCCGCCGATGACTCTTCAACCACCGTCGCTCCAGTCTCACGCGCACTCATCGGGGCGACGTCACGGCCGCAGGATCAGCCTGCCGACGACCTCGCCCGTCTGGAGCAGGGTCATCGCGTCGTTGACGCCATCCAGTGGCAACTCGTCGGCGGTACACATCTCGAGTTCGCCGCGACCGGCCAGCTCCAGCACCGTCGACACCTCGTCGAGCGTCGCACCGACCGAACCCACGATCGCCACTTCGGTGACCACCACGTCCACCACGCTCAGCGTGGCCGGCGTCTCGCCGTACCCGACCAAGACGACCTTGCCCTGCGGCCGGATCAGCTGGAGCGCGAGCCGGACGGTCGCGTCCGAGCCGACAGTGTCGACCACGCAGTCGATGTGCCCCAGCATACCGGGCGGCAGGTCGTCCGGAGCCGGGGTCTCCGATGCGCCGAAGCGAACCGCGGTGTCCCGGCTCGGCGCCCAGGTGTCGAGCGCCGACACGACCGCACCGCGCGCTTTCGCGACCTGGATCACGGCGAGGCCGACACCGCCTGCACCGATGACGGCGACGCGGTCACCCTTGCCGATGTCGGCCACCCGGTGCACCACGTGCACCGCCGTCGTGCCCGAGCAACCGAGCGCGGCCGCGGCGGCGAACCCGACCTCATCCGGCATCTTCACCAGGCATCGCGTCGGCACACTGATGTACTCGGCGAAACCTCCATCGGTGTCGAAACCGTATTTCGACTTTGGCGCGCGACACAGGTTCTCCAGGCCTGCCGCACACCAGTCGCAGTTCGCACAACCGTCGTAGTAGTAGACCAGCACCCGGTCACCGGTGACGAAGTCCGGCTCGCACTCCTCCGCAGGCAGGCACTCGACCACCTCACCGGCGATCTCGTGCCCCAAGATCAGGGGCAATGGCGGGTTGGTCGGCACGCCGGCGGCCAGGTGCAGGTCGGTGTGGCACAGCCCGGCCGCGCGGATCCGAACCAACGTCTCGCCCGGTGTCGGCACTGGACGCGGAACCGTCTGGAGCTCGAGTTCGGCGCCGGTCTTCGTCAGCACCGCGGCGGCCATCGTCGGCGACTCAGTCACTGTCGCCATCCCCAGGCCAGATGACGCGCATGTGCCACGCCGCGTCGAAGACGTCCACCTGGTGCTGCACGCTGCGCAGGTAAAGCAGCTTCATCCGGTCCCGCCCAGCGAGGTCGGTCCGCGCCGCCTCGGCCTCCATCATCGCCGCGTGCACTTCGGCCATCCGGTGCACCGCCCGCTGCGCGTAGATGTCCGCCCAGTGCTGGTAGGCCGCCGGGCCGGGGATCTTCACCTGCGCGAACCGGCCGCCGATGACCTGGGTGAACATCGCGCACGGCAGCAGCGCCGAGGCGATGTCGCCGATGTTACCCTCAAGCGCCGTGCGCACCAGATGGTTGGCGTAGGCCTCGCGCGCCGGGATGTACGCCGACGGCGTGATCTCCAGCTCGTCGGAGACGCCGAGTTCCCGGAGGAGCTCCTTCTTCGCCTCGATCTCATTGAGCACCCACACGTCGTCGATGACGGTCGCGGCGGCCTTGGTCCACGACGCCGGTGCCTTGGCCATGCCGAGGGCGAGAGTGCGGTGCAGGTCGACGATGTACGGTGCGTCGTTCACCTGGAATGCGATGAACTTCTCCACCGGCAGCTGCCCGGCGGCCATCGCCTCGATCCATGGATGATGCCGATAGGTGTCCCAGGCCTTTTTCGCGAAGGCCTCGCATTCGGCCACGAAACCAGTCACCCGATTTCCCCTCCTGTTGCTCGGATGCGGACCGCCCGCTGTGCGGCGATCAACAATGCTCGTTCCACCATCACGCCGACCATATGCCGGCGATATTCCGCAGTGGCCAGGTGGTCATCGCGGGTCGCGACCGCGTCGGTCGCGATTCGGCCGGCGGCGACTGCGGCCTGCTCGTCGATCGCCCGTCCGTCCAGGAACTCCGCGACGGCGGCGATCGCGGTCCCGTCGTGACCGGCCGTGAACGGCGCGACGCGACCGCTCCGGCAGGTCATACCCGCGCCGAGGCGTACCCGGGCCGCGACCCCGCCGACGATCGCCCGGAACGACCGACGGCGGCACATATCGAACGACCAACCCTCATCCGCGGAAAGTCCAGGGAACCGCAGCTCAGTGATGAGCTCGCCCGGCCCGCAACCGCGCCCGGCGAACTGCTCCCCCGCCTTGACGACGCGAGTGCCGTAACCGCCGGAGATCGCGATCTCGGCATCCAGCACGGCGCAGACCGCGGCGAGTTGCCCGGCCGGGTTGGCCTGACCGAGGATGCCGCCCGCGGTGGCCTGCGTCCGCACCAGCCAGGTACCGACCGAGCCCAGCGCCTCGCGCAGCAGCTGGTGCTCGTGCCATGAGTCGATGGCCGTAAGCACCTCGGCCAGTCGCACGGCCGCGCCCACCGCCACCGGGCAGGCCGGATCGTCGTCCGCCGGGCTGCGGGTCTGCGCCAGCTCCGGAATCCGGGTGATGTCGACGAGCAGCGTCGCGCTTTTGTGCCGGCTGCGCAACTCGGGAATGAGGCTCAGCCCACCGGCCAGCACGGCACTGCTCGCCGACGACTGCAAGGCCTCGATCGCCGTTGCCCGATCGGTGGCCTGGTAATAGGCCAGTCTCGGCAGGTGCATCACATCGCTCCGGCCTCGTCGGCGACGCGGCTTCCCGCCGGCCAGACAGCGGAGTCCGGCATCGATTTGCGCAGCGTCACCATCATCACGGAAGCCACCGCCGCCACTACCGCGAGCACGATCCACGGCATGGTGTGCCACCAGCCGAACGACAATGTGAACAACGCGGGCGCGGTGATCGTGGCGAACGTGAAAGAATACTGGAACATGGCGAGGTAGCGACCGCGGAACTCGGCTGGCGACAGCTCGCGGACCAGCGCATTGGACACCGGGTTGTGCAGCAATTCCGCCGCCGTATAACACAGCGTCGCGGCGAACAGGAGAACGACCAGCCCCACTCCGGACAGGTGCGACGACAACGCCATCCCGGCAGACCAGCCGACCCACAGCACCCCGGAAACTGCCAGCACCGTCGTCCGGGCGACAGTGCGGACCATCCGCACTGCGATGGTCTGACCGACGGCGAGCACCGCGGTGCTCACCGCCAGGAGCGGCCCGACCACCCATTTGAGCGCCGAAGTCGCGTCTACCACATAGACCGGTACGGCGATCGCGAGGAACACACTGCACAACGCGAATCCATAGTTCGCCACGACGACGCCGAGGAACCGGCGATCCGCCAGCAGAATCCGGTAACCACCGGCCTTCTTCCTGTCTGCGGGTCCACCACCGCGGCCGTGCGGTGTGGACACCGCGATCAGTCCAGCGGCGATCAGGAACGACGCCGCGTTGGCGAGGATCGTAAGGCGGTAGACCAGTGGCGACCCGATGCTCAGTACCGCGCTGGTGACCAGCGCACCTAGGCCGTAGCCCGCGGCGCGCAGCATCCCCACCCGCGCGAACCACCGGTCGACCGCCCCCTGGTCAGTGGCCGCGACGTCACTGACCAGGGTGAAGATCGACGACCAGAACACCCGCTGGCCCACCGCCACCGTGCCGGCGAACACCGCCAACGTCACCGGGCCGCCCACCGCGAAGTAGCCGACGAAGCCGGCGGCTTGCACGAGATGCGCTGCAATCACCATCGGCCGCGCGCCGAATTGGTCCACCATCGCGCCGACCAGGATCGGCAACGGCAGTGTCAGCAGGCTGGCAGCTGACAACAGGATGCCGACCGTACCGAGGCCGACCTTGCCGACGACGGTGAAGTACAGAATGGAGATGGGCAGGAACAACCCATTGCCAACCGCGTCGACCAGCACCGCCGACAAAAACGTCGGTGCGCTAATCGCCGCCCGACGGACTGTCATCGTCCCCAACGGAACACCCTTTCAGAATTACTCGACATCAGGCGGTCGACGACGTCGGTTGGCTGATACGCTTCATCAACGACGCCGCGTCACCGCGGCCGACTCCCTCGTTCAGCATGAAGGTACGCACTTGATACGTCCGGTAACCCTCCCGGGCGAACGGCTCGGTAGCCGCGATTGCCTCCGCCTCTTCCCGGTCTTTCGCCGCGAAGATGTACATGCCCAGCGGCTCCCGCGGACCGCGGTTGTTCCGGTCGATGTCGTGGTCGAATGGCCCGGCCGCGAACAGCTTGCCTTCGTCTTCGAGGCGCAGCTGCCAGGCAAGGTGTTCCCGCATGATTTCCGACGTCCAGAGTTCCTGAGCATCGTAGCGATCCGTCGCCCACATGAAGACGCTGAACAGCGGGATCTTCCCGAGACGCTTCCGGATCTCGTCCAACGTCGGTTCGACGGTCATAGACTCACTCATTTCGATGTCTGGGTGGACACCCGCGTTGCGCGAGGCCGAGCACATCGACCGGATGTACGTCGCGGCCAACGTTCATGATTCCGTTCTCGATCCCACTGGCGGCCCGCTTGCCCGCCTCGCGCACCGCGTCGCGGAGCTCCCATCGCTGCGCGAGCAACCCGGTGATCAGTGCCGAATGCGCGCAGCCGGCACCGTGATCGGCGGCGGACGGATGCCGCGAGTGCTCGATCTCGACGTGGTGCGCACCGTCGAAGAACCAGTCCCCGTCGTCCTCCGGCCGGGCACCGATCACCACCGCGCTCGCGCCCAGCCCGCAGATGGCCTCAGCGATATTCCGCCGTGATAGCCCCGACGCCGGCTCGACCTTGGCGAGCGCGCACGCCTCCTGCCAGTTCGGCGTCAGCACGATGGCGAGGGGCAGAAGATGCTCGACGATCGCGTCGTGCACCCCGTTCTCGGACAGCGAGGAGCCCGACGCGGTCACCATCACAGGATCGACGACGATGGGAATCCTCTGGTCGACAACGCCGGCCAGGCCGCGGTGGAGCCGGGTGAGCACATCGGCGTTCCACGTGGTGCCGATCTTCACCGCGCTGATCGGCAGCTCGGTGGTGACCACCGACAGTTGTGCCTCGATCCCGTCCGCTGGCACCGGCCACCGGTCACGGACACCGCCCGGGCTCTGCGCGGTCACGCCGACGATCACCGTCGCGGCGAAGCACCCGATGGACGCGAACGCCTTGACGTCTCCGGCGACCCCGGCCCCGCCGGAGGAGTCACTGGTCCCGATTGTGAGGCAGACCGGAACCTCAGGCCGCGACATGACCGATCACTTCGCGCCGTCGGCGGCGCCCTTGTCGGTTGCCCTTGACATCACCTTAGCCACGGCGACCTCGAGCTGCGCCATGACATCGGCCGTGTCCGTGAACTCGATGAACTCGATGTCCGCGATCGTCCCGAGGCCGGTGATTAGAAACGTGTGCTTCTCGCCCTTCTCCAGGAACAGGATTATGGGCTTGCCCATGGCGCTCGCCCACCCGATCTCCACGTGCGTGCCTGGCGACGCCGGCACGCCGGGGTAGGCGACGAAGATGTCCGACGCCTTGATCTCGGTGTAGTCCCGCAGCGTCGCCTCATCGGCGGTCAGGAACTCCTTTCCCCACGCCTCGCGCCGGTGCGCGTTGTGGACCTTGGCGCCCAAGTTTTCGAAGTACTCGATCAAGACCGAGAACTTCGCCTGGTCCGCCTCGGACATCGCGCCGGTCTGCGGGTCGACCAGGTTGAAGAAGGGGCCGCCGACGAAGACCTCCGTCAGCGTGACCGACTTATTCTGAGTGGTCTCGGCTGTCATCACTTACTCCTTCTCAAGGTGTTCGCTCAGGAATGAACGGTGTCCACGCCGGCGTCCAGTTTGACGCGGCCAGGCCAGCGCGCGGCAACCATGCCTTGGTACAAGGCCGGAAGAACCGCCACCGAATCCGGTGCCACCGACGATTCATGGCGCAACTCACGTTGAATTTCGAACAGTCCGACGACATGTTGCCAGTAGTCCGGCAGTTCGAGCTGCTTGACGTCTTCCGCGCACAACCGCATTTCATTAAGCCGCAGCCGTTTCTCCCACCCTAGCACCTGCTTGACGTGCGGCCAATTGTCTCCGGCAGGCATTTCCGGGAAATCGCGCGAGGCGAGATTCCGCACGGTTACCGATTCGCCCAGCACGCGTTCGGCCCAATCGGTGTCGCTGTCGTAGACATGCAGGGAACCGACCATGTGATGGTAACTACCCACCGGAACACCAAGTTCGCGGGCGAGCAGCTCCAGAATGATGGTGAAGGAGAAGACGTCGCTGACGATTCCGCGGAACGCGTCGTTGGCGCGCATATACGTGACGCCGCACAGCCGGTCGTCACGGATCACGAACTGCAGCGCCAAAGTGCAGGCGATGTCAATGTTGTTCAGAACGGTCAGCTCGCGCGGGTCGAAAATCTGGATCACCGCACGCTTGCTATCCCGGTCCTCGGCGAGGGTGCGCCTGATGACGTCCCACTGGTCAAGCCCAGCCGACGGGTAGTCGAATATGCGGGGCCCGTACGCGGTACCACGCAGCGACACCCCGTCCGATGAGTACGCCGCGATGCTCGGTGCGTAGTACTTGATCTGCGCGAGGTCTGCGGTGCCCGCGAGATACCACAAGGCTTCGGCAAAGTTGAAGATGATATTCGATTTCCGGACAGTCAGTGAAATGTGCCGTTGAACGGGCTGGGCAAGCTGGAACGACACGCCGATCCGTTCCGAGCTCCAGTTCCCCCGGGGCGCGTTGCGGTACTCGTAGTCGCGCAGCGTCGCGGCCAGCTCGCTGACATACGCCTGCTCGAAATGTTGGTAGGTAGTCATCGACGTTCCTTCTCGGCTCGCCGGCCTCGAGCGCGTTGTTGCGCCCCCCAAAGCCGGCTCGGATCCATCGGCAGTTCCGTGAGTTCCTCGGTCAGCTCGGGAATCGCGTTGCAGATGGCAGATCCGCACGCGGCCGCCACCGCGGCGATCCCTGCCTCACCGATTCCTTTTGCCATCAACGGGTTCGGTGCGGTGTCCGGCGTTCCGTCGTCCGGGGACCGGAACAATTCGACGTCGATGTCGGGCAGATCAGCGGCATGCGGGACGAGATACTCGGCCAGCCCGGAGGCAAGCGGATTCCCGTCCTGGTCGTAGGCGAGCTCTTCGAGGAGCGCGCCCCCGATCCCCTGCGCGGCACCACCGATGAGCTGGCCGATCACGATGTCCCGGTCGATCGGCTCGCCGACGTCACAGGTCAGGGCGAGCCGGTTGACGGTCACCGTCAACATCTCCGGATCGACCGTGACGTGGCACGTCACCGTGCCGAACGGATAGGTGTGCCGCGCCGAATCGTATTCACCGTGAACCGCGATCTCACCACCGTTCGACCGGACGCAGTCCGCGATCGACGCGATGTTCTGGCCGTCCTTGCCGTTGACTGCCGGCCACTCGACCCGCGCGTCGCACTCCGGGGTCGCCCCGGCGAGCTCGGCCAGCGTTTTAGTGAGCTGCTCGGCAGCGCGATGGACGGCGCTGCCGGTGTACGTCCCGCTCCGGCTGGCAAAGGTCCCGATTCCACTGGCGCCGCGCGAGGAGTCACCGAAGTGCACCTCGACCTCGTCGACCGGCGCCCCGAGCTGGCGTGCCACGATCCGGCTCAGCGACGTCTCATGACCCTGCCCGGAGGGCGCGGATGCGACATCGAGACGCAGGCGGGGCTCACCGTCCAGCATCGTCACGGTCAGCGCGGCAACCTCCCTGCCCGGCAGTCCGGCCTTCTCCACGAAAGGCACGGTTGCCTTGCCACAACGGAGACCGTCGTCGCAAGGTTCGGTGTCATCGGAACGACGCCTGTTGTCGCGCAACGCCGCGGCGAATTTGCCGCGGAAGTCCCCAGCCTCGTAGTGACCGGCCCCTCATTGATCGTGCCTGTGTCATACGGCAGGTCGGCGGCGCTGAGCAGGTTGCGCAACCGGATCTCGGACGGCGTCAGACCAAGCCGTCCGGCGAGCATGTCCAGCATCCGCTCGCGGACGAAGTTGGCCTCCACCCGGCCCGGGGCGCGCATCGTGCCGGTCGGTGTCCGGTTGGTGAGCCAACAGCGCACGGACGCGCGATAGCGGGGGAACCGGTACGGCCCGGGGAACATCGCGGATGCCAGATATGGCACGACCCCGCTCAGCGGACGAACGTAAGCGCCGACATCGGCGTCGATCGTGAGGTCCACGTCGACGATCCGACCGTCTTGAGCGGCGCTCATCCGCACTTTCATGCGCTGAGCTCGCGAATGATTGATGGCATGCAAGTGTTCTTGACGGTCTTCGATCCACTTCACCGTGGCCCCGTAGCGGTGGGCGGCCCACGGGATGAGGAGGTCCTCCGGATAGAGCTCGCCCTTGACGCCGAAAGAGCCGCCGATATCGCAATTCGGCGAGACGATCTGGTTCTCGGTCAGTTTCAGGGCATCCGCTATCGCGGCACGGTTCTGCGCCGGATGCTTCGTCATCCCGTAGATCGTCAGCAGGTCCGGTGAAGCGGTCCAGCGTGCGAGCAGGCCCCGGGTCTCCAATGGCATACCGGTTTGCCGGGGGATGATGAACTCCTTCTCGACGACCGCGGCGACAGCCACGTCCTCGACCGGCATGTTGACGTCCTGCCGGAACACCGCCACCGGATCGGCCGGGGGCCGCCCCTGATCACCGGATGCGTCACCGGGCAGGCCGTCCACCGGAAGCTGCTGGTAGTCGATGTCGATGCTCGCCGCCGCGTCTTCCGCGATTGCCCGTGTCATGGCCAGGACCATCGCGATCGGCTGCCCGACGTAACGGACTTCGTTCGTGGCGAGAACCGGTTCCGGTCCACCGTCGGGAAACGTCACCGAAGGCGGCAGGTCGGCCGCTGTGACGATCGCGTGCACGCCAGACATCTCCGCCGCCGCCGAGAGATCGATGTCGACGAGGCGCGCGCTCGCCTGCGCACTTCGGACGATTTTGGCGAACCACTGTCCTTCGAAGTCCTTGCCGGCAACGAAGTCGCCACGCCCGGCAAGCAGTCGCGCGTCCTCCTTGCGAGCGGTGACATCGTCGGGCGGACAGTGAGAAAGGCTACCCGAGAAGGCATCCACGATTCCCTGGTACCCGGTACACCGACAAGTCACCTCACCCAGGCTTCTGCGTAACGATGACGACCCCGATGGCCGCTCGCCGGACTGCTCTCGGACATGCCTTATCATCGTGACGAATGCGGGTGTGCAGTAGCCGCATTGCAACGCAGACTTGCTCGACATCCATGCCCGGACTTCGGCCAATTCTGGTGAGTCGCCACGCGCCGTGCGCACTTCCGCCGACTCGCACTGCAAGGCGAGTACCGAACATGACTTGGTCGGAACACCGTCAGCGACCACCAGGCAAGAACCACATTCACCCTGTTCACAACCTTGGTTGACGGTATCGCCCAACCGGTTCAGCGCGTCGGCCAGCGTTTCATTGGCTTCGACGTTCAGCGCATGGTCCACGCCGTTAACCCGCAAAGCTATTCGATGGCCTTCGACTGCGCCTTGAAACACAACGTCTGCACCGTACCTTTCGAACGATTCCGCAGCACCGGTCAACCAGAAGAGGGCGACCCACCGACGCGTTCGTCGTCGGGTAGGTCGGGTGGTCGGCGGGGATGTCGATGGCCCACGAGGAGTGGATGTCCCCGGTGAGCACGACGACGTCACCGACCGACGCGGGCTGCGCCCCGAGGTGGCGGATCAGCGCGGCCTGGCGATCGCGGCCGCCGCGGCGGCGGCGGCGGACTTGAGGAGCGTGCGAGCGCTGGGGGTTGCGGTGGTCATACCCGGAGACCATGCCGTGATGAGGTGAACACCCGGAGTGGTCGGGGTGAACACCGGCCGAACCCTGCCCGTCGGCCGTCTACCGTGGGGGCGATCAGTGCGCGCGGCCGGTGCCCGTCACCGGCGGCATCGTCGACCACGGGAAGTAGATTCACGCGTCGGTGCGGCGCCACACTTAGCCCGGATCCACCGCGCAGACTGGTGTGAGTTGCGGGTCGTAGAGCCGGAATGCCCCTGTGGTGCTGGAGAATCGGTCTTGTCGAGGTACCGATTTCAGCGCGCACGAAGGGCATCCGGTAG
>JAABUP010010166.1_pt1 | contig 11214 bp, 13 predicted proteins | sample 5559201 | NCBI WGS metagenome assembly JAABUP01 (sample SAMN10711887, study PRJNA513373) | rock metagenome | isolation source: Antarctica rocks | place: Antarctica | reverse complement strand
CAGAAACCCCAGCTACCTCGGCGGATGGGTACAAGCCAAGCCCTGTATCGCTCAAACAGTACAAGGCGGAGGATCGAGAGCCATCGCCACAAGAGATGGCATACCGAAGTGTGAGGAAGGCTCGAATTCCGGCTAGAAGCACCAGTCCGAAGGATGAACAACAGTGGAAAGCTGCTAAGGCTGTCATGGAATGATAAGTGCCAAGTGTGCAATTGACTCAGAGGTCCTTAATGCATCCAGTAATCTCCAGCACATTCTGGAAGATAAGTCAATCAGGAAGGTCAAGGTCCAAACAAGCAACGTTACTCCAGGAGACGGCAGCCAAAATATCAGAAGTGAGTTTTGGATGCGAAGACAGAGACATCGGTGAAAGCAGCCAAAAGATCGACCGAAAGTCTCAGGATGCTGCGACAGGGACATTGATGAAGGCAGCCAAGAGACAGGGACATTGGACATTGGTGAAAACAGAAAGGTGCCGAGAGAGCACCCGAGGAGTGAATAGTTGAAGTCTTGTTTGGAAAGGTCCCATTAGCGACGATGTGTTTTCAATTTCGAATCTCGCGATGATACCCCAACTTGGAAATGCATTCAGAGGAGTTATTAAACATCGCTAATCCTTTGCGGGAGAGCATGTACCAGCATTCGTCATGATTACATGGCTATCTTGAAGCGTAGTCAAGGAAATTTCAAGATGCTGATATTAATTCCACTCGCGTGAGAATCTTTCTCGTCATAATCAGAGCGAGTGTGTTCTACATGCTTCACATTGTTCTTACAATTGCGCCTTCATTCTACGTGACGTGCTTATACAAGGGTTTCATCTCGCCTACCCATCTACACCACCTTCGCTCCTAAGTTCATTCTGCACTCGTGAAAAGATCAGCATGTGAGTCCAGAGCTAATATCAGGAGCATAGTCAGAAGAGCTTCAATGAACGGATTAGAGCAGCAAGAAACGCCATGTCAACTAATGTAATTTTGTTACGTCAGTGTCCCAGCCTTCTTCCTTTGACAATTCAACAGAAGAGAGACACGAAGAAACTTTAAAACTACGATTTATGAGATTGACTACATTGTGCAAATTAAAATCTCATCGCCACCACGTTCATCGTTTTATTCCTACCCATCACGAGCAGAAAGGGGCAGGCTTCGACTTCCTTCTTGTGATTTCAGCTTTCTCTTCCACGCTCTACGAAATGCCGATTCGCACTTCCATCAATGGGTAGAAGTCATGCAGCCGCACCTTGGTTCCGATGCCAACTCATCTGCACGAGTTTCAAGTCGGAGTTCAGCCGCAGGCAGGGGTTGCCATCCCCATGCATGGCATTCAGATCGATGCAAGCTCCCTGGTTCAGACTCTAGGAGGATAGTTGGATATATGGTCTGACTTCCAGAGCTGGTTCAATAATAGACCCTCATGCTTCTTGTCCGAAGTGTCATCGGGGTGTTGTTGCTGTCGCTATTTGGGTTTGTGATGTCTTTGACGGTTGTGCGTATCCTGTCAATAATGTTTTTGTATTAAGTTGTTATTTTTCCTCCTGATTCCTTCGCGTATAGTCGCTTGTATGTAATAAATGCCTTCAATGGTCGACCGCTTTGGTAGTATTCGAACTAGCTACGTACCATGGCCCCAGGGTTCTTGGTGTACACAAAGATCAACAAAACTGCCAACACTGCCAACACTGATGCATCTGTACCCCTCTTTGGCTGAGGGGTGCCATTACTTTTTCGGTATGGGAACATGTCATACGATAAGAGAGTCGAGCAGAGTCGTCATCGGGGGCCTGGGCAGGACGCAACGCGAAAGTTGGAGGGACCAAAGCTTTGGAAAGTCTTGGCTAAATGAAAAACAGGAAATGCACATTGGCAGCGCTCGCATGAATTAGGTAGCGAAGAAGCGTGTTGAATCGACAAGATCAGCAGCTAGTAATGCAGGCTCGCAGGTAGTCCATGAACTGCCGCTAATGCACTGTATGGATTTCCTGTATGCCCATTGGTCTCTTCTTCCCGATGTTTCATGGTGCAGAAAAGCCTATCAGCATGCAGAAGCTAAGGTGTAGAGAATCACGCTTGCACGCTAAACCCAATGCAAGCTTCCTATTTGTTGTTCCTCCAATTCGGCCGTGCAGCAGATGCCACTCATGTGAGGAGCGCGAGCCCAACAGTCAGGTTCGTACACTGTAATGGGCCGGACCGCGTATAGTAAAAATTGACGTCGTGCCATCAGGAAAATATCTTCAACGAGGTCAGAACTGATGACTACCGATTCAAATTGCTCAACTTCGGACGAATGTTCAAGCAAATGCTGTCAAAAATCGCGCAGTGTTGTTGGCTGCAGGCTTCCGTGACATTTGGGGGGCCAATAGCGAAGGATGACAGGGGTGGTGCTCAGGTCTAAAGTAGGCCACGCTGCCACCATAATGATACGCCCTGACACACAGACTATGCTCTGCCGACAACAAGGAATCATGTGGAGATGCGAGCCAGAATACTGCATCGTCGATTCAGACTCAGGCAACCGGAGCTCCCGAACTGCCTCGAACCCGTGATGCCCTCTCAGTCAATCTCAGAGAACCTTGGTTGCAGTCATTGGCTGACAGCTCTATCTCGTGTTCGTGACGCTCACTGCCGTGTTTTATTGATCAGCATCCTCGATGCCGGATTTGTGGGCTGGGAGACGGCTTGGTACGCCATGAAAGGCACTAGCCAACCCGGTGTGCAGACCAAATATCACCTGGTGACAGGGTCAACCTGGTCAAGATCAACAAGCTCTGAGAGGATGACAATCACTCCACTCCAAGCCTTGTCATCCGTCCAATGAAGATTGAGTGCTAGGCGTTCGGAAGATAATCAAGGAATGCAACACTGGCAAAATGAGGAGGAGTTCAACAATGAGGAAGACATTCATTAGGTTAGACTGTATCCTCAGGAGATGCATCCACGAGTAATCTTCGACATCGGTCACACAAACTGTTACTAATAGCCGGAGTTCGGAAGAAGCCATGCAGGCTGTGTAAAATTTTGAAAGATGGTGGGAAAAGAACAGCCTGGTGTCAAGGATCGACTGGACGGCCAAGTAGTTACTGCATGTTCCCACCAGCTCCGTGGCGAAAAGCCTTCAGGGGCTATCTGATTTGCCAGCACCGTATCCATCCCAAGGTGGAGACCCGGAAAAGAGCAACACCGGGTACCCTGGAAGCCGATAATCTCGATCACTTGATCACAACAAGTCCGAGAACAAATGTGGGTCTGCATTTGCCCGTCTGGGGATCCTCCAGTAAGGTGGGAGATACTTGGAAGTTGCAATAGAACCCGGCACTTACTAGCAGCCATGGCATCTCATGTGACGCGAAAACGATGAGAAACCTGCATCCTGCAAGGATAATGGGATTGAGGAGAGTCATGGAGGGGCGTCGTTACATCACCGATCGTATTGGAAGAGGTCAAAGAGTCGATAAGTGTGCGACAGCTGAGTGGATCTGGATCAGTTGTCCTGCAGGATAGCTAACTCCCGAACTCAAGGACTAGACCGTGCCGCGAAATCGTTGGCTGTAAGTGATCAATGTGACTATTGTTCAGGTAGCCTAAGGGAACCCCTCAGTAAGCGTGTAAGCAACGTGCATCAATACATGGCGGAGCTGAATGTTGATCGATAGAACGGATCAAAATGGTTGATACGCGGTCTTCCGATAGAGCATTCCGTCTAGAGAATTGATGCCTTAGCTGGCACGGCGATCCATGGCGCGTTGATTCGGAATGGAGTCGAGGCCATTGACCCAGATCACGCACGCCCGTCGTGAAACATAAATACCGCCAACATCTCTCTTTATGTCTCCTGAATTGCAAGATCAGCACAGCCTTCAAAGCCTTGGGAAGTCCAGTACCTACCATACACCAGACATCCTCACAATCTACAGCAATTCTCCAGCCCACCTGTGAAGCTGTTTCAGGTCAGTCACCAGCGATCTCGGTTCAGAGTAAACAATCACTCTGACTAAAAGGCAGTTGAGATATCCAATCAAAGCTCTTTCGACAGCGGCTTTGCCAAACACTCCTTGCATCAAGCCCCAACCATCAACTAAGGTACATCAAAATGTGAAATCTTATTCTGAGCACTACTAAACGGAAAAGCAGAAAGAACATGTGCTTTTACGACCAACGAAAGTTCCAGTGCGGCGACTTCAAGTGGGATAACTTCAGACAACACTGTAACAGAGAATATCGCACAGGTGAAACATGCGGTACCAAGCTTGTCATGACGACCCTACACGTGAGAGGCAGTTGCAAGCATTGCGAGAAATTCGAAACGAAAAAGAGGCGTCGCGCTCAAGAGATTGACCGCATTACCCGCTGGAAAAGAGAAGGCAGGAGGTTTGCAGCGTCCATCGAGCGGTCCGAAGAAATCGTCAAAGGGCTGGAACACGAGATGAGGGGGATGATGAACGAGCGGCAAATGAGGCTGCAAAGCACTCGTTGAAGACCTATTGGTAAATCTGTGGCCATCACGTTTTCTCTAACGGCCATGGTCGAGCAGTTGCTGGGTGGAGTTTTTTTGGTGGCGAGAGCGATCCAATTCTCAAACAGACAGTTTAGAATAATGAAACAGATTCTATTCGAGGAAAGCCTGAAGCGTCTTTTTTTGTTGGACTGTGGTTATCATCCGAGATGAGACGGGACTGTAGCCGCCCAACGTCTGTCTTTTTCCGAGGGCGACCTCATCGTAGCCTTACTGAAAGATCCAATGTCTAATGTGGCGGTGGCTTCCCATTACCGACACACGAGTGCTGAGGCCATTTTGTTGCCACGTCAGCCAGTGTGAAGCTAGGGAGGCAGAGATGAGGTGCTGCTGTTGATGAACTACATATGGAAGAGGGGAAGGTGAAAGCCAGAGCCTAGAGGTACCTGGGTTATCAGCCCTATCACGGAATGCCGCTAGCCCCAAATTAGCGTGGTTATCATTTGGCCCCCAACTTTTCTTAGCACAGTAGTAGCTTTCCAGATTAGGCGTAAGATGAGGGCGCCAATAATACGCATGATTGCCTAGGGTGCAAGCTCTGGATGAATTAAGTTCAAATGTGTACGATTGAAGAGCTAGACCTTCATCCAGTATCCGCTTCTTCTTGTTTTGCCAAACCATGCTCTTGCAGCAACGTTGTGATCTCGTCCGCGCCCCAGAGATGGTGGTACACCTTACCATCCTTTGTCTTTCCCACCGTTGCAAATTCAACTGGCAACGATATCAGCTGGTGCTAAGAATCCTTGAGGAATATTGCCACTCACTTTTCTCGCTGCTCAGCTTCGTAGAATCCATCGTTTTACTCAAGACCTTGACGGCCAAGCCACAGGCCTCCTTGAGGTCGCACTGTTCTTTATAGTCCTGCTTAAGCAGACTCTGTGCGCTAGCATTATTAGCACCCACACTCGTGGCTTTCCATCCACCGTAGTTGCCGCTAGGATTACTCTGGTAGAGCTGGAACTGGCGCTGTGGATCATAGCCAGCATAGATGAAGGATACACCAAAAGGACGAAGACCGCCATGCTGTGTGTAACCCTGCTTCAGATCACATAGACGACGGACAAGCTGTTCACACGGTATGTCTTCGTTGTAGGTCAGGAGATAGCGTTGAGCTGCTTGGCGAGCGTAGTTTATCAGGATATTGGCATCTGCAGTCATTCCTGCGACTGCGCATATCATGTTGCTGAAACAGGTTAGCACTCTCTTGTTGACGTGCGTATGTGCTGCAGAGAATTGTGCCTCACTCATTCAATATGTAAAGCTTCTCTGCCGATGTATCTTGCTCTAGGAGCTTGCTGGTAACCTTTCTCTCTGCAGCGAGGACGATGCCATCAGTCGACAATATGCCAATAGCTGTACCGGCATGTGATATGGCTTCTAGGGCATATTCGACTTGATATAAACGACCCTCGGGCGAGAATATCGTTGTCTAGAAGCCTTGGATCAGCCTGCATCTTAGGTCAAGCTCGCGGTAGGAGAACGAACCCTCGAATCATATCTTCTTGACATCTTCGGCGACTATTTCCAGCCAAAGATTGGACTGTGGGAAGAGCAGATCAATGCTGGGTGACGGTGCACAGAATCATTGATTGTCAAATAAGCACTAGGCGCTCCAAGTTTCACGCGTCAATGCCAAGAGAAGGTGACAAAAGTCCGCCCCGGCTCTAGTCCGGTATGGGCCTAAGGTGAGCGCCGTCCTATGCCTACCTAGTCTCTACACGTCCTCAATAGTCATCAGAACGGTAGCTTTCCTGGCTGGTAGCTTCTGATGTGGTGTTTCATAGACAGGCTCTCCCCTACAAGGAAGCCTAAGCCGTTCGAGGCTCAGTCTTGTCTACACAAAAAGCACAGCAAGGTGGACACCAATCGAGACGTTCCTTTAGGGCAGCCCGCTTTTGCTAGATGTTAGATGTATATTTGATGACTTTGAGCAGTCCCTCACACATCACAATCAAAACATTCTGTTTGCTACTTAGACTACATTGCAAGTACCTTAAGGCAGTCACAGCTGACCGGCTGTGTTGAAGTCTTGCAGAGCCTCTTTCACCCTGGTGGTCATGGTCTTCTCGCCCTCACGCACCCATACTCGAGGATCATAGTATTTCTTGTTTGCTGGATGGATGAAATTAGCGTCAGGGATTGAAAGAGTTGATATGACATACGTTTGCCCTCGCCCTCCGGATTGCCGACCTGCGTCGCCAAATAATCCTTCTTGGTGAGAACGTGGTCGCGGACTCCAGTGAGGTCTGCATAACTTAGCAAGGGGAGCAGGTGCGCAACTTAACGTTACTTACAAGCCCATTGGAGGTCAGTGTCGAGATTGACTTTGACGACGCCATAGGAGATAGCCTCTGAATACTGCTAACAGTTAGTTCAGAACATTAAAGTATGCTGCGAATATACGAGCCTCCTTCTTCGTACTGCCGGAGCCTCCATGAAAAACGAGGAAGACGGGCGTTGGATCCGAACCTCCAATCTTCTCCTTAACGCTAGGAAGTATTAGTATTGGTAAAATCTGAATCGGTGACCACTTGCTAATTTTGGTGCTTGGAGAGCAGCTCAGGGTGGAGCTTAACGTTGCCCGGGGAGTACACGCCGTGGACATTTCCGAATCCGGCGGCAATTGAAAAATAAGGGCTGATCTTCGACAGCGTAGAATGTATCTCATAGATATCCTCCGGCTGGGTATACAGGGAGTTGTTATCGACACCCTCATTGTTGACACCGTCCTCCTCACCACCAGTGATACCTATCTCCATTTCTAGCCATTGTTTCATTGGAGCCGCTCGTTCGAGATACTGGTGATATTAATTCCTACGGTCAGGAGCCGAGACAATTCACGAACCTTTGCGGTTGTGCTGATATTCCATTCCTTCTCCTCTTCAGAAAGATCAATCATGCTATACAAGATCAGCGTCAAACGCTGGAATGAGCTGGGGAACGTACTGGGAGGAGAACAATGGTTCTTTGTGGAGCTTGAAGTAAGCCTCGTCGGCCTCAAGCTGAGGTTGTTTAGCCGCAAATTTCGTCGGAAATCTGGTATAGGTGACCGTATCTTACCATGCCATCTAACCACGGCAGAAGTTTTTTCGCGCAATGATCCTATAATCATTATTACAACAGCAACGGCGCGCAACGATCGTTCACGTGCCGTGTGTAGAATCACCGGAACACCGTACAATGGGGCGACCGAACGAATGTAATGTGCGGCTGCAACAGAACCTCCAATTGAGGCTTCTTGTTTGGCATTGCCGACTCCTGTTGGAACATTGAGCGTTGACAATTCTTGTTTGGAACGTGGGTCTCGCATTGATACCTTTGCCAGCAAAGAAAGCCTGTCACACATTAAAACACACTCGGTTGCCATTTTGACCATTGTCCGATCTGACTTACTGCTCCACCTTGAGACACTTGAAGAATAATCGGGGACTTTGTATCTCTTGCAGCCTCAAGCGAGGCGACGACAGTCGAAGATGAGGTCACGTTGATGGCTGGAATGGCAAACTTCTTCTCCTGACAATATTTGAAGAGCTTATAAACATCATCACCACTGCATGCGGTCAGTGTCCGATGTTCTGACATCAATTAAAGAGGTTTGCCTACACAATGACACCGGTCTTTCGAGAGAGAACGTCAGGCGCGCCCATTGTGAAGTCAGACAATTAATGCAAAGGAAAGCAATTCTGGATATGAGGTGCGAAGTGAAAAGTCGTCGAGGTGGGGAGTTTTCAATTGGGACCATCGGACTTTGGTGGGGAACGCCCTCGGCGTCAATGCGGGCATAAAGCGGGCTGGCGGGGGAAGGGTCGCTAACGCTCTTTAGCTGCCAAGACATTTTGCGGACCCAGACATGAACTGCAGCTCGTCCCTAAAGCTTTACATAACTGCCATTTATCCATATTTTAATTCCTTTTAGTATAAGCGGTCATGGACGAATTTGCTCAGACTCGAGGTGCTGACGACCTTTTTGACGACGATTTTACGCCCATTGCCGAACCTGTCGTACAAACCGTTGATCCTCAACCTCGAATATCTCCACGAGGAGGGCACAGTGGGCCCGACCCAAGGAGAGGGAAGCGAGCCCAAGAGAGCTTTCAACGCCAAAGTCGACAACAAACTACGCCACAGGCGGCAGAGGTCCGCCCCATAGCGACAGATAATGCATCACAAGAACACAATTCCATCACCCCAGAAGAACCTGAATCATCCACCAATCTCCAACCCGAACCCCAATTCAGACCTCCAACCGCCGTGCGAGGAGATCGCACCGCGACTGGTGGTACACCCAAACCCAAACTCACAGAAGAAGAGCTGAGCGCCCGCCTCGCAGCGGCCAAGTTAAACAACGCCAAGCGAGCTGAAGCACATCGATTGGCTGAAGCAGATGAAGCGAGCTTCCAACAACGAGAAGCCCATGCAAGCCAGAAAAGGAAGGAGGAAGGTCAGGCGAAAAGACTTATGAACATGGAACGAGAGAAAAACCGTCTGAGAAAGCTAGGCGCACAAGCAGGCAGAGAATGGGACGAGGGGAAGGAAGAAATCGACAAGCGAGATGAGAGGGGCAGTCAGTACAGAAGAGGCGCACATGGGGGGGTGGCATATGAAGGTCGGAGAGGAGGGCGAGGAGGTGGATTTGGGGATGGCAGAGATGGGTATCAGAATGGAGATTATGATCAAGGCTTCCAAGAAAGACGGGGAGGTTTTAGGGGACGAGGTCGGGGTGATCGAGGCGATCGAGGCCGAGGAAGGGGCAGAGGCCGTGGAGGCTCCAGCCCGAACGGCGATACCCAACAAGCACCGCCAGATCCAGTAGCTGATTTCCCTGCCCTACCTAACACATCAAAGAGCCCACAACCCAGCCAGGCGAAACCACTTGAGAATCTTCTCAGTCCGACCGCGGGGGAAAGTTGGGCAGATGAAGTCCAAGCAACAAAGTCACCCGATGGAGGATGATCGCATGGAAAGATTCTTGGAGCAAAAGCATTTTGGCGACGCATGCATCATGATTAGCATTGATAGGGCCTCTTTCTGGTTTTATATTGAGGCTCTCCACATTTGACTTTATTCTAAGATTCCATATACCAGAGGGTATCCTTCCAAACGAACGCCTCGCTAAACTGATAACAATGCAGCACTTCAGGCACTTCGGGGACTCACCATCGGCCCCGTCCCCTGAACCCACCACCCCTAAACCCTCCGCCTCTATATCCTCCTCTCCCGCCATAGCCACCCCGATCACCGTAGCCATCTTCTCTTGGAGGTGCCCTATCCTCATCCCTCTGCGGTGGCGCCCTCCCTTTCAGCTCCTTCTGCAAACCCTCCCAAGTCCTTCTCATCTGCGCATAACCCAGGTGCATTTTCCCATAGAAATGATCCGCCAGTCTCCTATCATTGTCCAGACGGGATAGGTACGCTCCACAGACGTCGCAAACCTGCAGCTTTTGATGGCCAGAGGGGCCAGAGGTGTCGGAGAGAGACTTCAATTCGCGTTCTTTTTCTTCTTTGGCGGCCTTGGCGGTGCGGATTTTGTGGTGCTCGAGGACTGCGAGGGCGATGGAGGAGGATTCGCCCAAGATGGCGATTTCGAGTAGGCCGGTGTTGATGGAGTGGGTGAGGTCTGATATTTGCTTGAGCTGGTGAAGCAGAAGACGTTAGCCTTGGCACACATAGACACAATGGATTGGCATGTCAGTGGAGCACTATACCAGATCATTCGTCTGTCTAATCTCATCTGGTGTCTTCTCCAACCGTCTCTGCGCCGCGTCGATCCTCCTATTACATTCGTCGATGTACTTTTGCATGTCTCGCATGTAGTCATATTCAAAGCCATATTTGCTCTTGTCTGCAGCGGCTTCATATTCGCCTTTCAGAGGCTCGCTATGCACTTTCGGGCAGGGACCGAGATCTTGCTTCGTATTTGTGAAGAGGTCGTGAGGACAAGTACCAGCTAGGTAGGAACGACAGACTTTGGGGTCTGTGAGAGAGAGTTGAGCATGACGTGATGAGGCTCCAGCGCCCATAAGTTGCTCTGTAGAAAAATCAGTGACCGAAACATTGATACAACCTGGCGATCCTTGATCGTATAGAAATTTGGTCAAACTCACCAAGCAGCTTCCTCTGTTCTGCGGCCATAGTCTGCGAATGCGATAAAGTAGCGAGAGACTCTAACACATCACGTAGAGCTCAAAGAAGGGTTGATGTTGAAAGTGAAAATCGAGCTTCCGTTGTCAGCCCTGTCAAAGTGCGGCTCAACTCCGACAGGTCTTCAGCTGTTCTCTTGATGCGCATCCTCAAATCCACAGACGGCCAGAGATGCCGGCATGAAATACTCTCTTTTTCTTCTACCACTGTCACTACTACACTGGTCGTTTGCGCAGGCCGAGTCTGACTACCACGAGCGCCTCCACCTGCAACCGCTGACCCCAGCATCTCTACTTGCATCCTTCAATTTTTGGAGCAACGCTTCGCTTCAGTCGTACGAGCAGCAGCATTTCAAATACATACCGCGGTCGCTGGGGCAGATATTGCAACATGCAAAAACAAAGGAGCTGCACTTGAGGTTCAGCACCGGAAGATGGGACGATGAGAGTTGGGGCGCAAGACCATGGGGCGGTACGAAGGAGGGAGGTACGGGGGTGGAACTGTGGGCTTGGGTAGAAGCAGACTCGGATGATGAGTGAGCAAACAGCTACTGCGCGA
>JAABUP010010165.1_pt1 | contig 11216 bp, 15 predicted proteins | sample 5559201 | NCBI WGS metagenome assembly JAABUP01 (sample SAMN10711887, study PRJNA513373) | rock metagenome | isolation source: Antarctica rocks | place: Antarctica | reverse complement strand
AAGGATGATTCAGATTGATACAAAATCCCTTCAGATGATCGAGGATACGGCAGTGGATATAGAAACTGCAACCGAAAACCCAGCCGGAGACCAGTTCGATAGCCTTACCAGTCGAATTCCGACACGGACAGCATACGAAATATCATTTCTTTCACATTCTAACTCTTATGTATTTGGTAGTTTGGAGAATGCTTTCTTGGCCATCTCCCCCTCCTCTACCAACGTCAAGATGTTCTCCGATCTGCCAGTTCTTCGAAAGTCGTTAGCAATGAGTGAGCCGCTATTCCTGTCATTCTTTATACGCATATGGTGTGGCAGTAGCCCAGCAACCGCCCGAGCAGCAGCAGTTCGAACAGCCTCCGACTGTCTCCTGCAAAAGGAGCTTTCGTCTGACGTACAGATACTACTGCCTTATCTGGTCTATGGCCTAGGTGACCAGTCCTCAAAGGTCCGTCTTGCAGCGAAAGACTTGGCCTTGGCGTTGCTCAGTACCTACGCAAAGGCAATTGAAGGTGGGGATAAAAATATGGAATTACCAATCCTAGGTCAGGAAAACATCTATGGACAAGGTAATGAGACCAAGGAGCTCTCCTGGCTTTCTTTGAACGACTTTTACCATTTTTTGGTAGATTCATTGGTCCCCGGTCTGGAAGAGTGCCTACTCGATCAAACTCACGTATCTCAGCTTCTATCAGATAACCTTAATAGCTCCAAATATAGAACAGCCTCAAATTCTGTACACAAGGAGCTGAAGACGTCTCTGCGGCTTTCCATCTTCACCTCTCTTTGCAGCCACGTTGTCAGCACTCCTCTTCATGAGGTCAAAGTTCGCCTACTTCAGATACTGAATCGTATCCCTAAAGTTGGAAGTGTTTCTCGCACAAAGCTCTTATTACCTTTGCTGTCAGCTTGTGCTAGCAAAAGCCAGGAAGACTTGGAACGGGTGGGCCACAACACACTCTCGGAATTTCTGGATCAGGTAGTCGGAATCGTTACTACATCGGACCGGGAGGGCCTGCAGAAGTTGAGGACCATCATCCAGCCAGAAGATTATCCGTCGTCTCCGAGTCTTCGGTCGGCAGCTTTGCGCCGCTTACAAATAATGTGGCCCTCCATGAATCCAGATATGCAATACTCCTTCGCAAAAGCCTTGCTAGAGCAAGCTATAGGGCCATCGGAAAGCGATTCGGGCGAGACTCAAGCGACGGAGGCAATGGAGACTCTACGAGCGCTGCCTTTATCAAGCGCCATTCTGCAATACTTTGTTGAAAGTCTACCTACTATATCTTCTAATCTCCAGGAAAAGCCGCCGGCATCGAAACGCCGTTGTACCAGCCATGGACAGTCAACGGACCTTGGCGTCCTCAGCCCGAAGGAGATTTCCTATGCTGTTGGGCAGATCACACTTGTCCTCGAATTGGTCGAAGACGCCAAGGTGGGGAGGCATCCGGAGCTTCTGAAAGGATTGTTTCAAGTCATGTCAGATTTACAGCATTCAACTAGCCATCACAAAACAAAAACTGGCTACCTTCAGGTCTTGACTATGGACAGCATGCTTACTATTGTAAGGAAGCTTGAGGTTCGCGCTCCAGTCCTCTGACTTATGATTACTCGATGCAGGCGCTGACTTCAAGCAGGGCCCTTCCGGCTTTCCTATTGACCGGTCTCTTATTCGCGCCGGTGTCCTTGTCGATTGTATCGGGACCACCGAGAGCCCCCAAGTGCGGAATACTGCGTTGTTGCTTGTATCTGCGCTTGCAGCGGTCGTGCCCGAATTGATTCTGCACAGTGTCATGCCCATTTTCACGTTCATGGGTGCAGACGTCCTGCATCGGGATGACGATTTCTCAGCATACGTGGTGAAGCAGGTAAGCATAAAGTCCTCTGATTCGTGACCGTTGGGCTAACTTGTATCCTTTGCAGACTATGGAATCGGTCATCCCACGTCTTGTGCAGTCGCTACACAAACGAAAAGACGGCGCATTTGTTGGAGTCTCGGAACTGCTCTTGAGTTTTGCTGCTGCATTTGAGCACATACCAAGCCAAAGGCGTCTCGATCTCTTTACCTCCCTAGCTGATAAAGTCGGATCTGAAGACTATCTGTTTGCCCTATTCGTTATTTTGATGGATAAGTATCCCAGTAATCAACGGGTAGTTCAGTTTGCGGTCGAGCTTGCACGCCGCTATGACGTGAACACGAGTCTTCAGGTAGGTTTTGACTTCCCTGAATGTGAGTAAATCATCAACTCTAACGTGTGGCAGACAATACAAAGATACGTGCAGACGATAATCGACACCAGAAAACCAAAACCCGCACAGGCCTCAGCCCTAGTGACCATCGACGATAGACACAGTGTAGAAGACGTCGTTGCAAATTTACTTCCATTAGCCTGTGCAATGCTGAGTGATGTTGACTTGGTACACAAGGTGTCCAAGACTCTCCGGTACGAGGGTGATATTGTCGATGATGCGCGGACCTCTTATGCCCAGATCCTCGAGCAGGTTTTCGTCCTTTCAGAGGTTTGCAAGAGCAGCAAGAGATGTCAGCAGCCCTTCCCACCTCCAGGTATTTCACTTCGTTAACATGTTGTAGTGAGCGTCTTATGCATGCAAGTCTTAGATGCCTCGCTCGGCTTACTGCCCTTATCAGAGTTTGTCGGTACTCTTCAGCGCCTGCTTGGTCGTAGCGAGGACAATGTCAGTATACCAGATCTCTATTGCCGACGTTAAGGATACGTCGGCAGGTGCTTCGATCATTCCAATACCGTCTCAATGACAGGAATCTGGACCAGAGATCCTCACAAACAGCATATCTAACCCTCCTACCCCAGCTTGTGTCTATCGTTGAGACAAGCGTTGAAGTGCTATTGAGGCACACGGCCATTGCATGTTTGGATCGTATCACAGAGAAGTTCGGAAAGAAGGACGCTGCCGCAGTGGTGGACACCGCAAAGATCATTGCTGGTGAAAGCTGTCTCGGAGCAGCTGAGGGAAGCTTGCGCATCATCTCTCTGCAGTGTCTGGCTACCATGGTCGAGGCAACTGGCGACGCATTCATTTCGGTCATCCCTAAAGCTTTACCAATCGCAATTAGTCATTTGGAGACCAGTATTGGAGAAGACACCGAGGATCCATCTTTGCACAATGCGGTCTACTCTTTGATTGGCGCCCTCTTACTCTATGTGCCGTGGGCGGTCACAGGTGCCGACCTCGATCGGTTGTTGACTGTCTCATACAGGTCGGCTAATGCCATAATGGGAGAGGAATGTGATCGAAGTCGTGCAGAGGTACTTAGCTTGGTAGCTAAACAGGTGGAAGCGAAGGAGTACTTCGCCGTCTTAGACAGAACTTGGACAGCCGCAATGGTTGAGGGCCCTCCGGTAAGCACTCTGCAGATCACCCAATATGAAAAAAGGCCGCTAACGCCAGTGCAGGCTGTTAAGGAGTATCTTGATATTCTTCGACTGGCAATTGATCGCCAGCCGAAATCAATGATCATCAAACAACGCGAGACCTTGGGCGATCTGTTGCTCCACGTCTTCGACCTGCGGCGGATCCAAAACTCTCCTCCCACAGAAGATAGCTATGACCTGAGCGAGATCGACGAGGTCGAGGACGCTGTCAATGATTGTGCGATTGCCATGGTATATAAGCTCAATGATGCCACTTTCCGGCCTCTTTTCTTGCGAATCTTAGAATGGGCTACTACGCCGACCACGAAAGGCGATAAGGGGACGTTACACAGGCAAACAACCTGGTTTGCGTTCCTATTGAAATTCTTCGATATGCTAAAGGTAGCTCTGGGCAGTGTCCTCAAGGTCTCTCCGATGCTAATTGCTTTACCTTAGTCAATTGTGACGAGCTACGCTGGGTTCATCATCGAAGACTCTGTCAGGGTTCTCAACGCTACATCTCCAGCAGACAGCGAGTCAATGAATTTATGGCGCCGAGTAGTTCTCACGCTGCGCAAAACCCTTGAGCATGACCAGGACGGTGGGAATCCGCCTTGCATATTCTGAGTAAGTACAAAGCTGACGCTCCAGCAGACTTTTTTCAAAGCCCTGCTCATTTCAATTCCATCTCTGCTGTTCTACTCAAACAGCTTGCCCATGCCGCTCAAGTACCGCTGCTTCCAGAGCTCATTCCTACCATTGCTGGGCTTGCAGCCGCAGCTGATTCTCCTGCTCACCACAAGGAGATGAATGCGACAATACTAAAGTATATGCGTTCGGATAGCTCACAAGTACGGCTGGCAGCAATACAGTGCGAGATAGCACTGACTCAAAGACTGGGCGAAGAGTGGTTGGCGCTGCTACCAGAGATGCTACCATTCATCAGTGAAGCCCTAGAAGACGACGAGGAGGAGGTTGAGAAGGCGGTGCAGTCTTTCGTGGTGAGCATCGAGGGGATCTTAGGGGAGAGTCTTAATCCAATGTTGCAGTAATAGCATCAGACTTGCAATCGTTCTCACTACTTATCAAGCTCGGACATCACCTAGTACACGCGCATCTATGGAACACCGTTTAGCAGATGCCATCAGTGTATTCAGGTTAGCGCTGCGAGTGTTCAATGACTTAGGTCTTCCTCAATTCACTCTACGTCTTTTCCCCCATCACTATCCAGTCGTCAGTCGATGAACATCATCATATTGCTGCATGTTCGACAAGTCACAAGTGACATAGTACTCTCGAAACCGGCCAGACATCGCTCATCTTCCCTGTCGGCCTATCCTCATGGCTACTACTAAAACGATGCCCGTAACCTTGTGCATCTGCTTCGTCTTCATGGTGCTGTTTATTACGACAGCCCTTCTCTCAACGATTCGTAGGAGAATGCGGACTCGTAAGTATCAGGAGGATTTCAGCTTACTTGGCCTGACTGAAACTTTCCATCTCCATGAGACCATTACAGCGATTGTAGGTGCTGGCGTCATCGGGCTCTGCACTGCTTATCATTTGGCGAGAACAAACCAAGGACGCGGCACTTCGCACAGGGTGATCGATGTCGAGGCCGCTCATAAAGTATTCGTGGCCACGTCTAGCACAGATCCAGGTATCCCGTCGGATACCGGGTTTGAAGAGAACCTTCTAGCCTTAGCAAGTTATTCGTACCAGCAGTAGGAAAGTCTAAGGAACGACATACGGTTCAGGACGGAGTATGGCTACGGAGAGGGAGAGACCTATAGTATTAAGCCGGGCTCCGGCGTTGGGCCAGCCTAGATTCCAGATTGGGTTCGCATCTAATCAACATAGGATGTGGCAAAAGTGCCAGAGCATTGAAAGATGGCCATAATGTACGGCGCAGCTCTCACAATGATCTATTGAGACCTTGCATCATTCTCCTACAACAATCCTGTTGCCCTAGGTCGCTGGCTACGGGCAGTGTCTGTTCCATGAAGTTGACTTTAGGATGAACACACAAGAACATACAAGATGTCTCAGCTCATTTATCTCGCATTAATCAGCTGCTGTCGCTGAGCCTGGTCTACGATAAAAAGAAAGTCACTATCCTAAACCTCAACAACCTCGTCGTCGCAGCGGGTCCCTGGCCGCCGACAACGCTGTTTCCCAATTTTCCGGTCAGGATAGACCCAGTCATCGACGCAGGCGAACAGGTTATCTTCGAGAACTCAGAATTACACTCCTTCTAATCTATAGCGACGGTCTACTTTGATGGCATCGTGGAACGAAAAGCTGGAATTTGCTAGTTGCAATGATCACACAATATGGGCAACAGGCGAAAGCAGTCGAATCTGAAGAGTCCAAGAATTTGAAACACCCCCAAACCTGATCAAGGCAGCCTTTAACGACTGCAAGCCGACGCAAACACTTTCTTGAAGCATGGACAGGGCGACTGCTGCAAATTGCACATCGTAAGCCAAGGCCGGTCTTACAGGCCTGCTACTCGGAACGGACTTTCCATCGTCGCTGGCGTGCGGCCTTGCAAATATCGGCAGGTGTTCGGCTCGCCTACAACATAGTGAAGCGGAAATTCCCTGTCGTGAAAGACATCCTCGACAAAAGACAAAAAGCTCTCTCCGAGGCATCAGACACTCCAGATTCCGAGTCTCACCTTCAGTCCATACCACCAGGACCGCTCCGCACCGCATTTCGGGTGGCGACACTGCTATCTAATCTACTCATGGATGAAGAACAACGCAGGAAATTGCTACTCAAACGTTCCCTCATTATCTTCTCTACATTTTTCAAAGAGACCCGTCCACAACGGGTGTCCTTCCTTCTTGGCCCAACGAACGCCAGCAACCATGTTTATATGAGATCAGGGCTTGAAACCAAATGGAGACAACTTGCAGACAGACGCGGCGGTCGCCAACCAGCTCGCGAGGAAGTCTATTGGCGAACGCTGATGGGTAATGCGCGGCAAGATAAGTCGGGAGCCGTCGATCGTCCGCCTGAGGAGTGGCGCGACGCTTTTCATAGATGGCGTGAAGTGTTGTGGAAACAGGAAGGGGTTCTCCCTCGCGTGCTAGGAGGGAAGTGACCGAAATTGAGAGAGGGTGTGGCTACGCTTGCCGGAACCCTTTCGATGCGAGGAAAGGAGCTGAATAGCACACCTGTGCCTGAGCATTTGGAAGACATCCTTTCAAGAAACCTATGATAAAGGGCGGGACAAAGAGCTTGCGGAAGGCTTGAAAGTAAAGATATTGAGGGATGTGCTAGCTTCTGCAGCATTAATCTCAGGCAATAATGGACGGACGATATCGACTGCGTCCACACAAAATGCTGCCAGCAACTTTGTAGAGGAGATTGACCCTCCCACAGATCTGACGGCCTCCGAAGTCAAGCAGCTGCCTCAGTACTCATCGCCATCAGCGTCGGCCGCCGGACAAGAAACCGTACCCTCGGTATCATTTCAGGAGAAGACGCGGCGGCGTGCCGCGTCTGCCTTTTGGTACGATATACTGCGGGTTGCACGAAATGGAGTCTTTTGCCTCACAAAGAATGGAAATATTGGCTGGGCACCACTGGGCGCGAAGAAGGGAGATCAGATTTGCATCCTGTTTGGAGGGCAGGTGCCGTTTGTGGTGCGCGCTAAATGAGACTCGGGGGGGTTCCAACTTTTGGGCAAAACGTATATTCATGGGATGATGGATGGCGAGGCTTTAAGTTTGCCGAAGAGGGCGATCGAGGATGTCGAGTATTGCTGAGGCAAAGCACGAAGATCAATCTTGAAATGGCCTCGGCATAAGTTGATGAAATTCGAAACCTCTTTTAGAAGATAGGCTACTGAAATCAAAAAGGCTGACACATACTTCGTTTAACACGCAGTGGAAAGACTACGGACAAGAGAGATCTAAACAAAGAGGCAGGGCTGGGTTCTTTTTCGTGTGACTGCCGCGCCCTTTACTTTGAGTACTCCGATTCACTTCGTCTGGAGTGTGACAGTCAGTATATTTTATTCGTAGCGCAAACACTGTATGAACGGCCTCTTTAATGACCACTGAGTTTCAATGGTGTTAGTTAGTGCCTTGAAACGCAGTCTGGCTCTCGTACCGATACATAGCCTTAGACTCTAACACGGCAGAAGTAAAGCCAGATTGCCTCAAAGGCTTCGCATCCACGGCAAAAGCCTCTGTACCAAGGCTCCCTCAGTAGTGCTCTACTTCGCACTCTGCCTCGCCAGCGCCGTAATGCTATCCAGCACATCCTTGAAAGTCTGCTTATTCTCCTCGGTCGGGTTCGTATCAGCCTCCGCACCCTCAAATTCTTCACCGTTGTCCCATTGAACCTCAAATGTCGTCAAGATGATGCGAGTGTCGAGACCATAGATGTCTTCATTCGGGTTGGTGGGAAGACCTTCTAAAGGCCTTACTATTGAAAGGAGTTCGTTGACATCATCACTTTGAATAGAGCCTTCCTTCGTCGTGATCGTCTGGTTGTCTTTTCCGACGTGCTTTGTGATTTTGATGTTCGCTGGGCGATTGGGCTCACCGATGATTTCGGTCTTCTCGGTTGGTGTTTGGCCGAAACTCTTGGTGAGTCTGATGGAGAATTCGCCGGAGGGAGGCGGTGCCATTGAGCGGGGCATATTCGTTGTGCGGATCGAGAATTCTTTGTTTCGAAGTGAGATGATTAAGTCTAAGTTTATTAGAGGTGATATGTGGTTCTGGATAGAAGTGAATTACTTTGAGGGAGAGGAGTTGCGAATGGGCGCTTGTGACATTGACATCACCACTCGTGACATCATTGTCAATACAATCATCCTCGCGCCATTTGCGAAAAATTTTGGTACCTTACCCTTCCAAAATCAAAAGGGAGAGAGAGAGAGAAAGAAAGAGAGAGAGAGAGGCATCAATAGTATCTCTACGTCAATGACCGTGATGCCGTGTGGGTGTCCGAAGGGTACGTTCCGCACAAAACATCTTTTCATCGTAGGTCCCATTGCCGCAGTATCACGATGAAGACTAATTGAGATTATTGATTCCGGCATTAGCAAGACAGCTTTGACAAATCATATTGCTTATGACGTTTCAGGCGTAATCTCTATTCTACCTGCAAAGGCAGGGTTGTAAGTAGGTATTGAGCTAAGAAGAGGGTTTTCAGATATCATTTTGGAAGACTCAATAATCCCCTCTCCTCTACGAAACAGCTGCCTTTTCCGCGAATATCTGGTACATAATCGAGCACTAATAGCAGACATGGTCCGGTAGAGAAAGTCTGAGTGCACTCATCGAACGGAATTTCAATCATGGGAGACGAAGCGAGGTCTACACATACGAAGAACTTATTTAATAAATACTCAAACGTGACGTTCTCACGATTCTGAAGCACAGGACTTCCTAGAAAGACACTGTAGATGGTCTTGGCTATTGACAATTCTCCTTCCGTACAATTAGCATTTCGTCCACGTTCATGTGCCCCCGGCCTTTGATCAGTTCAGCCTCGCAATCGTGGCTCTCACAAACTTCTAGCTACATTTTGGGCAATTGCTTTGACGTACCTACCACCGTGCAACACAGTCATCGAATAGAAGGCCATAGAGTCGTGTCGAGGGCTGTTTAATGTGCTAATGTGTGAAGCAAAAGATACAGAGCCCATGAGAACAATGCCTGCATGTATCTTGGGTACTGCTGCTCATGGTCGTGCCGTATCTTCAACAGAACCATTCATTTCAATTGCTGGGATCGTTAGGCTGAGGGCCTTCAACGCAGCTGGCCCCCATGTTCTCCGCATTGATGACGTTGGTGGCCGGAGCCTGCCTGCCGGAATCGTGTGAGCTCGAGCACTAAGAATAACGAAAATAATTGCAGTCATCTTGGTCCACAAAGTGGTAGTACTAACGTGAAAATATTTAGGCGATCCGCTTTTCAGGGCAAAACCGGCACTTTCCTCAGGGAGCACAACTTTTTCCCTTGGTCACAGAACCTTCTAGCTTTCAAGAATCTCCTAAAATTACACTTGAAATATATTTTATGTTTTATCAACACGAACATGCCCAAGAGGGCATGAGGATATAAGTTTCGATTCTGCTGCTAGGCCAGATCGATGGTTTTGAGAAGGAAAGAAGTTCATCGCCATCGAGCCGACAGGCTCCATCAGTAGCTTTAGAGATCCGATTCTTGTACCAGTCTTTTGCTTTCACGCACCGATGGTCAAGCCGTCAGACTTCAATGGTAACAGAACTCGAAAACTTGAGTGCTTTCCGCCTAGAAAAATTGTAGACTGGTTCTCCGCTTGAACGACTGACGGTATCCCCCTCTGGTGCCATCTTTTTAATCCATTCCGAGTTCTCGCCCAATGCCCTTCGATGGTGATAACGTCTTGTTACGGTCGATCTTCCGGTCCAGGGTATAGATAGGCTCCTAACCTTCAGATGTGTCAGAAGCCCAGAGACCGAGGGGGCGACTACCGATTGGAAGAACTTACGTGGTAATAACATAGCATGCACAAAGCAAAGCTCCCTCGAGGTAGTTGGTCCTACCATTCAAGATCAGAAAATTCACCTCAAATATTGTAGAGACTAATGTGACGATATCAAAGAGGCTGAAGTACAATGCCATATCTCTGTCCAAGATCCACCCCAGAATTACAACCAGTGGAGTGATAGATAGTGCATTCTGAATTGAGGACCCGACGGATACAGTGATCGCTAAATCCATCTTGCCCTTCGGCGCAACGGTCACGACGGTGATGTGCTCTGCAACATTCCCAGCAATGGGCAAGACTATGAGACTGATAAAGGCCTCGCCTAATGGACCATGCTTCACCATGTCGCTAATGCTGTATACCAAAAACTCGGCACCGACGGTGATCAAGCCGGAAGATACCTTTAATAAAATCATCGAGGCCGTACAACTTACTAGGGCTGGTCCGCGCTTGGGGAACCAGAGCTCTGACGAGCGCAATGATAGATCGGGTAGTCTTGGCTCCTCTTCTTCGAATTCAGGCTTCCATGGTCGATGGAAGGTTAAGTCCTGACTCAAGCGCCCTGGAGGACAATGTCGTGATGCAAGCCGAGGAGGGAACGCAGAGGGCGCCCGTAAAGGTATTCAAGGTGGAGTTCGACCGGTCTCAAGCTCTACCCCTCTGGAAATAGATGGCTCACAGAAGCTAGCTTTCCCCCGGTTCAATCGAGCTGCATTTGCCGCGTGCTCGTCAACTTCGGAGCCAACGTTTGGCTCGACATATGATCCCAATAATGCTCGGCGCTCGACGGCATCCACTCCAATTGAGTTCTCCCTCTCGATCACATCGTTTAGCCGCGGAACCGTCGAGTCTCCTATAATCTTCGGGTTGAATGTTAACGACGGGGTCTTTGGAGAGGGAGGGCCATAGTCCCGGTGTGCTAAAGTCTCGGGATGAAAAATTACCTCCGACATAGGCTGTGGAGCAGGCCTATTCAAGTACGCGTGCGATTTGAGTTGGAATAGCAGGTGAGTGATGTAGACGAGGAGCAGAGTAACTGCTAGATGCTAGCAATGGCAAAGGTCGAGATGGCGAACCATCGGATGCTGATCTCGCCATAGCGACCTATCAAAAAGAGCTCCAAGAAAGGAAGACAATTCTCGCTGACCTGTACATGGCCCGAAGCCTTACACAAGCCGTTATCAGTGACGCCGCGTTGTTGGGAAAGTCTCTGGCCGAGGAGAAAACCGCAATGGAGGATCGAGCTCTGGCTCATCGTTTAGCGGGGATCAACACTCCATCTGCCGCTTCGGAACAAAGGACAGCAGGCTATACATTGGACGACGGATT
>JAABUP010010161.1_pt1 | contig 11218 bp, 13 predicted proteins | sample 5559201 | NCBI WGS metagenome assembly JAABUP01 (sample SAMN10711887, study PRJNA513373) | rock metagenome | isolation source: Antarctica rocks | place: Antarctica | reverse complement strand
GAGCCTGAACAGAGTGACTCATGTTGTCACAATAGGGCAGAGGGAGGACAAGGATCTGCTAAAATATGGCTTACATGCAATTTCGGCATCGGTGGTTGGGCCTGACTGCATGGCAGCTTGTGCCGCTCTGCACAGCAGGGCTGGAGCCCCAGCCTGCAGGGCCCTGTCTTGATTAGGTAAGCTACCATCAGTAAGAGCGGCCAGGGCTTTCATGGCCTCAATGCTGGCCCTGCACACATGACATCATGTTGCTGCAACCCCAAATTGTGTGTTTCCAGTCTGCACTCAAGTCTGCTGTGCTTGCGCATACATAGAGACTCACTTCTACAGGGTGATGCTCACGGTATAGCGCTTCTCACCACAAAAGAGTCAAGGCAGACAGGTTGCAGTGTGTGTGGAAACACGCAGTGCCGCACTACACAGTGTTCTGCAGAATCCAAGAGGACTTGCCTGTCACATGCAGAGTCAGCCAGAGCAGCGGACAGCAGAGTGACGACTTCCTCAACTGCAGCAGCATCAGCAGCAGCATCCTGGTTGATGCCATTGTTGGCCACCAAGTTTGCAAGAGCCCCAGCTGCACAAGCTGCAGCCTGATTCCTGGGCCCCCCTCTAAGCAACGCAACCAATGGTGGCAATCCGTCTGCTTGCCTGCAGCAAGCAGCTGGTTGCTATTCACAATACCTGCCCTTTGCTCTGCTCTGTTTCTGCAGGACGCAAATGCTGCTCAGACAGTGCAGACCAGACGCTTGCAGCCTTTTTCCATTGCACAAGTGCAACATCTTAGGATGGCAACTAGTCTTAAGATCTTCTCATGTTTGCAGGCGCTTATAATGTGAGGGGAGTAACTATAAGGCTGTATGTTCCCAGCCAGCAGGCTGCGCTATGCAAATGATGAGTGGCTAGAGCATGTTATTTTGTGATGCACATAATCACTGCAGCTGTGTTGAAGCTGGTTACACATTGTGACATCTGTGGTCAGCTCAGATAGGTAATCAGCAATGGCTTGAAATTAACCTGACAGCATCCTGGTTGGCAGTGTGATTGCAGACCAGGGCTGAAATGGCAAGGGCAGCTGATTTGGCTGCCATCTGGTGAGGCCCAGCAGCTGCAAGGTCTAACAAGGGCATCAAGGCCCCAGCTGAGCAGGCAGCATCTTGATTGGGCAGTGACCCCTGCGCCATCAGGCAAATGGTGTGGAAGCCATCCAAACAACATGTTCAAGCACTAGCGAGCAAGCAGCTTGACGCTAGAAAGGCCAGTCACCACCTGCTTTGTGCAGTTCAAGTGTTCCAGGCGCTGAAGAGAGGTGAAGACTGTCACATCAGCTCAGGACAGAGTGAGGGATCAAACCTGAACGAGAGCATGAAGGCACCTGGCTGCATATTCAGCAGTGGTGCTGTCTGGGCCAGAGTCCAACAGCCCAACAAGAGGTGGTAAGACTCCAGCCTGCCTAGCAACTCCCTGATTGGCGGGGTGCAGGGCTACCACGCTGTGCAGAGCCCAAGCAGCCCCTTCTATGTATGCCTCATCACCCCCAAGGTAGGCCACAAGCATCTGAATGCCTCCCTGCATTGATCATGTAGCATATGACACACATGACAACCTTCAGGGGTGTGCTTAGGGTTTAGGGTTTATGGTGAACCCAGGAACAGAGCATGTACACAGAGCACAATACGGAAGCCAAGGCCACAGTGCAGCTTGATGGACCACAGCTGTATAAGCAGTGTCTGCTCAACATTGCGCACTACAATAACACCTCTTGTCTCAGTGCAGAAACAAGAGCTTGTTTGCGGCATTTGGCACTTGTTACACTAACCTGCAGCTCCACCTCAGACTGTATATCTGTGTTGCCCTTCACCAGACTTCCCAAGGCAAACATGGACCCCTGCACTACCCCTGGCACCTTGTTGAACTGTATCTCATGAAGAAGAAGCTGGACGGCACCAGCTTCATGCAAAGCGTGTTGATTAGGTGGCACATCCGCTGCAACACTGCCCACCAGCCACACCAGGGCTGTGGCCAGCTGTGCCTGCTCTGTTTGGGCAGCGCTTTGCGCAGTATTGCCTGATGGGCCACCTCTGGCGCTTGGCTCAATCGGTGATGGACCAAACGACTGACCTAGGTCCAAGCTTGATGTGGGATTAACACCAGTATCAGGGAGGGGTGGAGGTGCCTGTGAGGGGGAGTACTTGCTGACTTGAGCCAATAACTGGATGAGAAGAGGAATGCCGCCAGCTGCTTGGAATGAGAGCTGATTGGCTTTGTTGTTGTCTAACAAGGCATGCAGCGCCCATACGAGCCGAGTCACTGTGTTGCTTACATGCTCTGATCCTGCCTCTGCCTCTGATGCATCCTATATTCAGGCAGCAGCCTTTAGGCTCACACATGAGATCAACGCGAAGCCTGCACAGCCACAAACAGAAAAGCAACATCAATAGATTAGCCCACGCAGGGTGACATCAGGCAATGATATTGCATTTGTGCACATCGTTCAATTGTAGTCTGACCCTGTGCTGATACTTCAAAGTGGGGACTTGTTTACCTGTAGTTGCAACAGCAGCTGTCCCAGAGACCCAGCAACCCCAAAAGCTTGCTGGGCAGGAAGATTGCCATCACACAAGGACCTGACCAGATCAGCACCCGCTCCCACCAGACCCCCCCTGGGACCCACCTTGCTGGCCAGGGCCAATACATCCAAAGTGAGGGCTACAGCGCCCAGCCCTGCAAGTGTGCCCTGGCGGCTGGGGTTGCCTTCCACCAAGTGTGCTGCTGTTGTGACAACCTCTCGAAGCAAGGCCTGTGATGGGTGCCGTGGCTGATAGGTCTTGCGCTGAAACCTAGCTGAATTGGGCTGAGTCAGAATGTCAGACCTGATGGAATGGCTCCTGCCAAATTGGTTTTGAACAGAAGACGACATGGGGGAGCTGGCAAGAGATTTTGAAGAACATATGGATGTATCTGCTTGGTGGAACAGGTCAGGCTGCGCAGCCATGTTGTCCTGAGCAGGGTCGTGTGACTTGGTTGAGCCTAGCCGTTTCACCAGGCTGCCAACCCAGCTATTGCTCAAAGATGTGCTCAAGGACCTGCCAGGACTTTTCCTGAGGCTGAGGGACTTGGCAAAGGTACGGGAGACAGGCGTGAGTGGTTCTGCAGCAGCTGATGTGCTGGCCTGTCCCCCTCTGTTGTTGGTTGTGCCTGAAGCGGTGTCTGTATGGGCCGTGTCAACATAGGGCCTCAGACCAGTGGAGTCAGACTCAGCAAGAGCTGAGAGGGATTTGGGTATGGCACACTCACTGCACTGACCGTTTGGTAGAGTCAAAATGGCTGGTGACCCTGGCGCAATCTGAATTGAAGACAAGGACCAAGATAATGTAGGCTTGTCAAGAGACTGCGCTGGAAGCGTTTCTGAAGCGAAGCCAACTTGGAGAGAGCTGAGGTGAGACCCAACAGCAGTGTTTTGTGGGACAACATCATCAGACACAGAGAGGCTGTCATGGTGTGTGTCAGGTCTGTTGCTATCGGCTGCACTGTCTGACAGCGCGTCACTGGATTGCAACAGCTTTCTGATGAGATCCATCAAGCCAGGAAGCGTCCCCTCTTGTGACATGATATCTAGTTGCTCAGCATTGTTGCTGGTGAGCGTGGTCAGCAGCTCTGCAGCTTCATAGGCAAGCCGGCTGGTCTGGTCCTGCTGAAGCAACTGAACAAGGGCTTGTACTGCGCCAGAAGCAGCTGCAGTGCTCTTGACTTCACTGTTACCTGCAAAACAGTGGCATTGCACAGTTAGTTGCATGCACTGCTTCTCAGGCATGGCAAGCTTTTGTGCTTGACGACAGGCATTACAGGCATATGGTGTAGGCATAGGCATGCCCTTGAGGCAGGGCAGACAATGCGCTACCCTCCAGGCACAAACTGTGTCACACAGTATGTTGGGTTAAAGTTCCAGGGTGTGATGCTGCAGGCAAGGTAGCTTGCAGGGTATTGCATGTTGACCAGACCTGATATCAAGGCCTTTAAAGCACCGGCAGCCTCTTTCACGGCTTCCAGGGAGTTTGGGCCAGATTCCAATACCCTGATAAGTGCTTCATCAGCTGCTGCTGCAATGTCTTTGTCCAGATTTCTCTTGGCAAGGAAGCCTGTGTCTATCAACATAGCATCATCGTCATCATTGCCTCTCAGCTCTTGCTTGTCGTCATCTTCATTCTCGTCATCACTGTCTGCACTAAACCTGAGGGCAGCTGCTGCAGCCATGATAGGGTTGGGCATTGCCAGGGGGGCGTGGGTGTCCAACAAGGCCTTGGCCAGGATCCAGGCCCCCAGGGTGTGGGCCACCTGGGCCTTCACAACTCCTGAACATGCCCGCAAGCCATATATCAGCCAAGTCAGCAGCATGCTGGCCCTGGCTGCACACTACACCCTCAACTGGCTTGGTTGCAATTTGCTACTTACTTCAAATGAGATATTGCCCACCATGCAGGCTGAAATGGATGGATTTGCTGCAGCTGTGCATGGCCATTGCACCCTGCAAGGCTGCTTGCATTTGTAGGACTACACTCAAATGTCAAGATGCGTGGAGGTTCATGCAGACCAAAGCTGGGATTTAAAATCTGACCACACTTACTTGTCTTCTGGCTGGAGTTCAATGATGACAGTCGTGGTAGAGCATACAAGCGCTGCTGGCTGCACTCCTGTACCGATCCCTCACTGCTCCTCAGTATTCTTATGAGATGAGGCACAGCTGTCTGATGCCAGCGCGCCTGGTCACACACTCTGCTACTGAGGACATCACTGCTGCCTCTGGGGCTGAGTGACTCTTCTTCTTGCTTGCAAGAGTTGGCCTGGCCCAGGACCCTGAGGGCCCGGGCAGCCAGGGCAGGCAGCTGCATGTAGGCGTTCACAGGGGCACTGTAAGGGGCCAGAGCCAACACAGGACCCAGCAGGGGCAGAGCGCCAGATAGTCTGATGGCTGCTTTGCAGAGAGGGTCATCATCTGCCAGACAGAGCAGTGTCCAGATAACCTCCTACAAGAGGCATACACAATTGCAGGGTGCCATCAAGCCAAGTTGTGCAATAACTGAGGGGGCTGGCATGACATGTGTGGCAGGTCGGCAAGCTGGCACAAGCCAGTCAAATGGACAGCACTCATATGCTTGATGCAAGCAACTCAGTGTGCATCACAAACATGTGACAGCTGCCTTTTGCTGCTTCATTGGACACTTTCAGAGTCAGTCTTGTGTATTGACAGTGATACGATTGGATACGGCCATCAGAACATTTGTCGATAGTATCACGAAACATCAAACACGTGTTCAGAGGCTGACTACGGCGTGCATCCAACTGCTATTGGTCTTGGTGCACATGCACAGTGAGGCCACATGTGCCTGCCAGGCCCATATTGCACAACATGACAGAGATGTTGACCTTGAGCATGGAGTAGTGAGCATGGGCCAGGCTGTGGTCCAGCAGAAGCACTAGCGTGTCCAAAGCTGTGGTGGCGAGGATAAGGTCTCTGCAGGTGGGCAGCTGCACAGCCAAGTGGTGCAGAGCCTGCACGGCATACATGGTTGCCACACTGCCTACACCACCCTTTAAGGCATCTGCCAGCCTCCTGCAGCAAACAGTCCACTGCGAGGTTGAGCCAATGTGGCGTCTGATGATGCACAGCTACATCTGTCAGCTTAGTGCCTTAGCAGCCAGATAGCAGAACAACATGGTGCTCATGACCTGAAGTTGTTTTTATTGTTCTAAGCATGAACATCATTCAGTCAACATCATTCAGTCAAAGCCGCAGCAGCATGAACAGCATGATTGTGTTTGGATGCAGCCTGCCCTGCATGACTTGTCACTTGTGTGAAAGATGTGCAAGTGTCATGTGACTGGTATGCTGATGCCTGCAGGGCTGCTGCAATTAACTGGATTATTGCAAATACACACATTTGAGCAAGAGGCACAGGATGGTATTGTTCAGGCATGCACCAGGATGGCTGCTCTTACGTAACAACTCCAAGGTCAACAAGTGCACTGCATCCAGCGCTATCCTGTTTTACAATGGCTGCCACTGCCTCTAGCACAAGTTGCACCACCTGGCAGCTATGCTGCTCTTTACTGCGCAACAAGTCAACTAACACTGGATACACAGCTGCTTGCGCAACAGTGCTCTGCCTGCTGCTGACTCGAAGACCATGCAGCAGCAGATGAAGTGCTCTTTCATGCTGTTGATCATTTTGGGCTTTCTGTATCCTCCTGGCAAGCTGGCCAAAGACCTGCACGGATACGTGAGGAGACATGTGACACGAGAGGCCTAAAGGTGCTTGCAGTGTGCAGGCAGAACGGGCTTGTCGGTGTGCTGTACAGGGTTGACCTGGCAGCCAAAATCCTTACCGCAATGTCTTCACACGAAACTCGTTCGCTGAGAGGACCATGGAGGCTCATGACAGCCTATCGTGCGTATTCTGCTGATCTGCCCTGCCTGGTGGGAGCCGGTGCACCATGTCAGACCTACACCTTGCAGACTTGATCAGCTAGCTGCCTGTGTGTCCTTTACTACAGCGATGTACGCACACGACCTGCACGGACACGCTCGCGGAATTTGGACAGTACGGTCGCTACTATGGTCCATGGTCAGTTGACCTGCATTGCCATTTAGATTTGATTTTAGAGTTTTGTTTCTGTTTCCTCAGTCGTATGAATCCGATTATCAGTTCCCGAAACTGCACTCTTCTGTTTGGATATAGCATAAGTGCATTGCTGACTGCTGACTCTGATCTGCTTCACAGGAAAGATTAAGATTACTTAGTAATTGATCCATCACGTGATCTGTCACGTGGTCTGCGAGTGCTGTGGAAGCTTCTGTAAGATCAGTAAAAAAATTATATTCATGTTAGTCATATCTTCAAAACCCTACCTTTCTTCAGATTCCGGGGTTTGCAGGTAGGGTAGCGCGAGAGCAAAATCAATGATTTTACTCAAGACTCACAGATTGCTGAGTAAGACTCAGGTTCCAAACTCAATAATTATATAGATAATGTACAGCTTGAACTACTATATATTCTTATTTTTTTCCTAAAGAACTAATGAACCAAGGAACCAAGCAACCCTTAATGTCAAAGATAGATATTATACAGTGATATGAGGGTTGGACCTGGTACAGGTGCATCGGTGCCGCAGATAAACCCTAGCGAGTCAGCACTATAATGTCAACCCCACTCCCACCCCCTGCCTGGCTTTTGGCCACTTCTGAGGCCTCGGAATGGCGGCCGGGAACTGTGAAAGGCTCCCACACAGAGGAATGTAAACATTATACAGTAATTACGGACAACTTGCAGAGTCTGTGGGCCTCTGCATGCAGTAGATTGTAGGCTTTCGTTATACTTTCGTGTAGAGTGCAAAGCGTGATAAGTTAAGGTTTTGATTGCTTTTTTGATCACAAGATGCTAGAACTGGATCACTTTATTACGCATGCCTTTGAGCGTACTCCGCCGACACATGAGATGGCAGTACGGCCTATAATATATTGCCCTGACTTTCAAAGCAAGGAATACGGATGATAGGGTCCTCGGTACAGACAACTTGATGAGAAGTTCTGTGCTGAGGCCTCAAAAACAGGGTCTTCTTCTTGAGGCGCTTGTATCTGAACAGCCTGAGTTGCCCATACAATCGGTTGGCTGGTTCATAGCACAGCTTTAGTGAGCGGTGTACTACTGGTGGCATCTAACTCCCTGATCTTCTGCCTGAGACGCTCCTTCAGTTCTTGCAGACTGAAATCAAACATTTCCTGTATCATCCGGCCATTTAAATAGACATTTACCTTGTACCTGTTGTACATGTGGTTGTACCAGATCTCACAGTCCACATGTCTCATCACTTGTGGTATGACCTGGTGCAGTATGCTGTCTTCTTGCGCATTGTCATGCCCGCCTTGTGCCTGTGTTGACGTACATGCTTCTTGTAAGATTTCTTGTGGCCCTTCTGCTTGCGGAAGGTACCCTTCGTCCTGCCCAATGCAACACTTCTCAGATGGGCTTTGAAAGCACCAGGAGTGTATTTTGACTTTCTTCCGACCTTCATTGTGCCGTGAGCTCTGGGGCATGCCAGAGGCATGGGGTTGCTGGGTGGTAATGCTATGGCGTAATGTATAGCACCTGCTGAAGAGGCGCTTGCACCTGTCAAGCTGTTGCTGGTGTGGTTGTAGGTGCCCTGTGCCTTTTGTGAGCGCACGTCTAGCTTGAATGCAGCTCTTTTTCTAGAGCGAGTCTGGACCATTACTGTTACACGTAATTTTCACTCGTCAAAAGAATAGTCTGCCACTTCAGCAACGTCAGTTCCTGCCTCTACTAGCTGAATACGCTCGATTTTAACAGTTAGCTTGCATTTTCAGCAGAAAAGCACAGTGAACTGATACTCAACAAAAGTTTGATCTTGCTGCCTACAGGCACTGCCAAGTTAGCCATATTGGCAGGGTTCTTGACCATCGCATGGCCTATCTGGCTCTCCACTGTAGTGCCAGGCAACACCTTGCCACCTGCCAGTGGTGGTAGACTGGAGCCTTCTTTGCTGTAAGCCAAAGCCGTGTAAAGCTTGTATTTGGCCACCATGTTTGACGTGCATTTCATCCCCAAACAACGCTTCTGAGTTGTCTGCCAGCAGCTTCCTCATCCTGTCGCCCACTGCTCTGATAGCTGGCAGGATGTTGTCATCACAGGATATGCTCAAGGATGCCTAGGCGACTTTTGGGTCTTTGTTGACAATTATGCCTTTGGGCGTGCTGACAGGACTAGCATATGTTCCCAGCACAACATAGAATTGTGATTGATCACAGTGGACTCCCATATACAGTCTTCCATGGGCTGACTTCAGCTTGTTCAGGCTCCTCAGTCCAATGCTGGCTGGAACCAGGTCCTGGGTTTTGACAGACACGATTCTCGTCTTCAAACAGTAACGGTGAGGCAGCAGTTCTTCCCACCACTTGTTCAAGCGATGTTGAAATTTTTCTGCCCGTTGGTACCTTGACCTTGACCGCTTCTTCTCGCTCTTTCAGTTGCAACAAAAGGTTGTGTAGAATGAAGGCTGCGTAACTTGCTAGCTGGTCGTTGCTGGTAACAGAGTAACGACACTTACGGTATGAAGGGAGGCTCTTACGGCCATCAGGCCTGCACTTCTCAGCCCAGTATTCCAGAGCCTTGTACCATCAGCCCTGGTACAAGGTGCTCACTGATCTTAGATTGCGTAGCAGGTCCTGGAAATAACGGCCGGGTTGATGCTGAGATTTCTGCACCAGAGAGCTCTAAAAGCAATGGGCGTCTGACACACCATGCGTCCAGCACACCGTGTTGCCATTCTGAATGCTTTCAAATCAATAGAAGTGCGTATGCCTTTGGCCAGCCCTGCATTTCTGTTCAGGAGCCTCCATCATTGCAGTCTGGATATGCTTGGCTAGGTGTCTAATGTCTGGGTAATTATTTGATGACTGGTCATCAGCTGCTTATATACAGAGCAGTTGCACAAATTGCACTGAACTCCATGTTGTACATGTGCTTGCTAGCCGCATTTGAGGCGCATGATTGCTTGTGCTGACAGTCGCACGTGCTGTCTACACAGGAAAGGACCCCATGATGTGACATTTGCTTGCTTGCATCTAACAGAACGAATTGTCTGGTTTTTTTTGCTTCTGCATTCACAGCAAAATGTAACTGCAGCATAGTAGTTGCAGCCAGCTAGCTCTTCAAATGATTTACTACTGTAGCTGCAAGTGCTTGCTTGCAAGTTGGACAAATTCTGGCACCCATAGAGACTACTCGCAGGTATCACAGACAAGAGGAAGCGATTAGGCTCGAGCTCATTCAGAGCAACCCCCTATGCCCCAAGCTTGCTCTTGCCCCTCCAACTCAAAGCAAGGAGCGCACTCAGGAAATCTTATGGTCACTATGTCAAGGTCAGAATGGATTTCATGTCATACTAGCTTCTACTGCGTCGCAGTAGTTCCTCAAGCTACAGCACCATTAGGGTCTCTGTGACGGCTTTCATGTATTGTCAAAATTGTCTGTACCATGCCAGATCCTATACCGATCAATGCCATGATGCTCGTACAGGTGCTGGTGATGACCATCAAGAGCATGGCTCATCAACTGTGCATATATGCAGGTTGTACACTTGAAGAAATGCATAGACATCTGAGCATCAGAGATGCACGCAGCACCAGTGCAGGTAGCAATGGAGATTCATTATCAAATTGCAACAATAGCCTATCTAAGAGGTCTATCTGAGAAGTCAATGCAGACAGCTACAACCAAAGAGCAAATGGAAGCTACTTAGCATTTGGGAAAGACGTAATTGAATATCATCTTTGCAAGATATCATCTGTGCAACAGGCGTATCTGACTGAATGGCGAGAATGCTAGGGCTCTCAGCAAGCATGAATATTGTTTGCAGAGCTTTCATACATCATTGCATGGGCTAGCAAGCTGAATGTCAATTGGAAGCATGCACAGATAGAGACCATCAAGGCAGTTGGTAGCTTGTTTCCTGTCTTGCAGAGCGGCATGATGGCACCAGCAGCAGACAGCCTCGTCAACTTCAGCCGTTGGCAATCTGTGCGCAGCACTTTCACTAAACACGCGTAGCATTGTCACCTCAGACGCCCGCAAACTGTGCAATTCAGTGTTGTATGCATATGTTGTATCAAACAGTGTTGAGGGTGAACTGATGTGCTCTATACTACAGCAGACACTAGCGCAAAGGCTGATGTTTACCAGTGAGTAAACCCTCCAAGACTCAGAGAACCAGACATCAACAGCAATGTGCCCTGATGATCAAGTGACACCAGCCAGATAGCAAATGGATCTTAAACATCTGCTCACAGAGCTAAACCGTAATTCAGACATGCAGAAAGACAGACCTGCTGATCTGTACAGACTTGCCTATCTAAGGCTGATACCACTATCTAAGGCTGATACCACTCGTAGAAAAAAAATTCTCCATCGTCAAACATGTACATGGCGATCGACTGTATGCTTTTTGCCACACCCGTTGCATACCTCCTGCCGAAAATTTCGAGCGCCTTCTCTGTTGCTGAGGTGTGGACGTGGGCGATGAAAGGGTTGTCTTTTATAAATTGTGGTATCTTGTCAGCCATGGCCTTAGGGTCATGATCATAATCACAGCACTTGAACAAAGCTACACTGTGGTCCATTGCCTTGCTCAGCTTCTGCAGCCTCCAAGA
>JAABUP010010160.1_pt1 | contig 11219 bp, 13 predicted proteins | sample 5559201 | NCBI WGS metagenome assembly JAABUP01 (sample SAMN10711887, study PRJNA513373) | rock metagenome | isolation source: Antarctica rocks | place: Antarctica | reverse complement strand
TGGTTTTAACCTACGAGCCGCCATCTGAAGCTTCACTTACGACCTCTGATCAGCACGACACCTCACATTTGTCAGCTAGGACAAAGAAACTGAAAGTCCAGCATTACAGGTCAGTAACAAATGCAATTCTCTTATCTCATATCTTGCAAAGTGCTGGATTGTGGTTTTTGGGAGTATCTATCTACTGATCACCTGCAATAGCAAAAGTTCCCCTATGGCTATGAGTGCGATGGGCAACCTCAAGGGAAGATTGGGGCGTCCAAAGGCCGCAAATCCAACACACCTGAATTCAATGCAACCAGCACAGCAAAACGCTTCAAATGTCCAAGTACCTTCCACAGCAGGGCCATCCACGGTAGCATTGCTGGTTGGACTGCAGGACGACGAGCCAGCCCTATCCCCCCCCACGCCAGCCCGGGCCCCTGACGAACAGCAAGAGTATCCTCCTCAACAAGAGGATACTTGGCGAGCTCAGGAAGGCGATGATGATCCCTTTATGAATCCGGGCGGAAATCCGGACGAGCAACTTTATGCAACGCAGACGTTCGCGCTGAAGGCAAAGAATGATGCCGAGAGTAACAAGGAGAACGTGGCGGAAGCTTCACAGCACCCATTGCAATCACCTCCCGAGAAACTGCGGTTCACAGACCGTCAAGAGGGCGCCCACAAAGTACTCTTCGAGTCCCAAGAGTCCACAAGTCCTGAAAGAGCTCAACTCGGTAGCGTGAAGAAAGGAAAGAGGCCTCTTAGAGACGGTCTCGGAGCAGACGATGAGGTTAGCGAAGTGAGTTCAGACGGAGACTTTGAGCACATGCGTGTAACCGCGGACACTGCGCAGAAACGCAGCTCGAAACGCCCCGCCACCGAGGCCACGAGGAGTCAAGGTCCATCACCCAAGAGAGCTCGGTTCCAAGAATCTAACGATTCCAGAAGCCAGGCTCCCGTAAGAATTCGAGATGAGGACCGGCCAGGCCCATCTCGAAGCCAGACTCTCGTACGTGACATGGATGAAGATCGACCCACACCATCTCAGATGGACGAATACAGGGCTGCAAATGCGGCTGCCAAGGAAAAGAAAGCATTCCAAATCAAGCCAACGCAGACTCGTAGACCTTGGTCAGAGGAGGAGACGGAAAGGCTCCTCGAGCTGATCGTCAAGCATGGTGTGAGTTGGAAGCTGCTTAAGCAAGAAGACGAGATCGCGAGAGGCGGTCCACTGTTGAGAAACCGCGACCAGACAGCATTGAAAGATAAGGCACGGAACATGAAGATGGACTATCTGAAGTATGTACATACTGGCTGAAGTCTCTGGCAGAATCTAATCTGAGGGTGCAGGACTACTCGAAGGTTGCCGGACAAATTCTATCGCATTCCACTAAATAAGATCTTGAAGGACAGGCTGAAGAGTGAGGGTATCACTTATGACGATGAGACTGGGCAAAGGGAGGATGCTCTGGTCGATGATGACTGAGGTGTCCAGCTACAGGATCCATTGAAGATGTCTCGACTCGATCTCGCCAACGGTGCTGCGCTTTGTGCTTGTACTTAGCCTGCGTTTGGATACCCCTTTCATATGACGGCTAATATTGGCTATGCTCGTTATCACAATGGCTTGCTTTGCTCCAGGTGTTCGAGGCTTCAGGGTTGGTATATTGGCTTCGACTCGGGCTCAATGCGTCAGCAGTAACGACCGTATTCACTTCATTTGCGAAGATCGCTGCCGCTATTTGTATAATCTGACGACCTACCCCGCCATTGTTTACTTCACTTCACTGATCAGGGTCTACTACTACCTGTCCATCTCAACTCTTCACCGCCCATTCCACTCACTTCCTCATTCTACGTACCAACATTATTCTTCTTCTGGGGTCGACAACTCCAGAAGTGTGACCATACTTTCCTCTTACGTTACCCCCCCTTGCCTGTTCTCACTGGGAACAGCCGCTATGTCAAATCGACCTATCGAGCTCTGTTTAGAGCTTGGGTACCACGACAACATTGAGGGGGTACCATGCCGAGGACCGGCAAAACTTCTCCTTGATGGTCTTAAATCATTCGCCCAGTCGCACGCAGAGCTGCATGGCCCGAATATCCTGGCAATGCATTACCTGCATGCTCCCCCATATGGACTCAGGCACATTCCCCTCGTCATCGCTGCTTCTCAGCCAGGCAGTGTGCTTATGTGGGAGAGGGCTTCGGATAAGATGAGGTGAGTCCCGCACTGTGTGACTGGACGCTGGCCAGTAGCTGAAAAAGAACAGAGTCACACGAATAATTACACAATTGTTCAAGTACATCATAGAAGGCAAAGCCGGTCACTCCCAGGTGATCACCCTTGAAGACCATGAAGTCGAAGAGAGCAACGAAGCTGGTCGTGAACAGTCCAGTCAAGATTCACCTTTGACAGAGCTTGACGCAACTGAAGATGAATCTCTCCTTCTACAAGAGCAAGAGCTCGGCCCAATGACAAGGTATGGGCTCTAGTATTAAGCCATTGGACCTCAATGAGTATCAAGACAAGCTTAGGAATGATATGCTAATTCGCACAGGTTGGCCGTAAAGGATCCCGCAATAATAGCGGGCCTCACGCAAGCAGGCTTCGGCAAGCCGTTCCCAATGGTCGCTTGCAGTGAGAAAGACTTGATCGGGGACCTCACAATGTGGATGATGGATCACCCAGGAAGAGCTCCCCCTGGCTCGGTCGGACTCCAAAGGACGTATTGCGGCCTCGAGCATCCTTACTGGGAAGAGCTGACATTCACTGGGACTTCGGAACATGTGTGGGTCGAACGATTCACAATCAATGACTCTTACATGGGATGGATCTTGAGAGAACATGACGAATCTTGCATGTTGGTCCTCAAACATACCCTTAACAACGCTCAATGGCGTGGATATCATGCCTGGCTTGGTGGTGATCTAGGATTCACCAGTCTCACCATAGCCGATGCGGGACCGCGCTTGAGCAAGGATATGGGCGACAGCGGCGAAAACAGCAGCAGGAACGATCTGGATCAAGGAAAGCAGAAATCGTCATCTTTCATTGATCTCACCGGATTCGACGAAAGCGCCGATGATCTTGCTGGGGATCCATTGACGGAAACCTTGCAGCAAGAGACTGACAAGACCAGCGCGCCTAACCTCCATTCTTCCAGGCCTACATCTACTAACATCAAGAAGGAACCAAGTCGCAGCGAAATTCGACAGGCCATCATTCGGCGCAATCTGATTGAACGCCAGACTGAGGAAGAACGTTGGCGGTTCCAAACACCTCCAGTAGACACCGTCCAAAGGAAGAGATGGCCTCCACAGTACGTGTCACCTCCACCAACGCCTCAACTCAAGAAGACTCGAGGCATGCAACGCAAGTACCAAGAAACGGCTACGAGGCGCTCTAAACGTCAAGCCCAACGCTCTCCAAGTCCGGAAATCATCTCTGCTGGCCCGACATATTCGCCACCTAGGACCACTCACTCGGGTAGGGTTGTTAAGCGTAGGTCAAACGCTGTCAAAACCACTTCTCCGAAGACACCACTTAAGAAGGGAAGGGCAGATCCTAAGACACCCATCTCACCTGCTTTGACCGTCACACCAACCCAACCCTTTTCAGGTGAGCCGGCTCTCAAGGCTGGCGTCATTGTTCACTTCTTTCTCTCCGACGACCGCATAGGCGCAATTCCTGTTCCACTTGATCAGTGCGACAGCGTTGACAGCTTCTTCAATCAAGCTCTGAGGGCTTGGAGCTTCTTGGGTAACTCTGACGGTGGCGATAGCTTGGTGGGCGTCCGAGTCATAATGCATGGTGTTCCCTGGCCTATCATTGTTGCTTGGAAAGCTGCAGACGCGTTTGGCTGGATGATGGATGCGATTACAAAGGTGAAGAGTGGTAAGACTGATGATTTGCATGTGAGTGTTACATGCATTACAAATTAATGGGATGACGGTCGGATAGTATGTCGGAGGCTTTGATCCGAGGGAATGTATGGAACAGGGCTATTCAATATTCAAGAGATCGAAAGGCTGGGTGAACTACTATGACTGTATAGGAGGATTATGTTGGCGGTCAGCAGTGCGAAAATCATGTCAACAACGTATCAAGCTATTCGTACGTACCACCATGTAATTCAATGCAGTCAATACATTATCACTGATCTACGAAACACCAATCGTTCGTTTCTCGCCAATCGCAAGACCTGTTTACTCCAGGTATATACCAACGATGGACGCCTCCTGCATTGCCAGTTCTTCAAGCCTCCACCTCCAACATCCCTCTTAGCCCACTCTCCACGCCCCTCAACCACCTCCCCTTCCTCTCCAATTCATCCGCCCCACCACCCTCCTGCTTTCTCTCGACCGCCTCCCTTGCAGCACTAACAGCCCTTTCCCTCTCAATCTCTAGCTTCTTCAATTCCCTCTCCTCAGTCTCCAACACCCTCGTCTGCCTCGGCAACGCCTGCTGCAAAGCTTTCAGCTGTGCATTCAACTCATCCAGATTCGCCTGCCGCTCCTCCAGCAATTCCAGCGTCGCCGGCAACGGAAGCACCAGCGATCGACTCGTCGAGCTCGTATCAGTAGACTGATTTTGTTTCCGTAATGTAGCCAGTGTATCGTTCAGCTGCTCTATCTGCGGAGGTAGCGACGAGAGCAAAGCCGTCTGCAACGTGATTGTTTCGTAGCGCCGACTCAAGTCCCTGCCTCGCGCATCCAGCTCTTTGACCATTTCACCGACATGTTCTTTCTGCGCCTTCAGCACAGCTTTGATCTCAGCGAGCTGGCTTTCGAGTTCGAGGTTTTCGGCATGTTCGACTATCAAGGGTGGGTCACCGACGATGGCGCGAAGGAATTTTTCTTTGGTTACTTGTTCGAGATAGGAGAAGCGGAGTTTGGAGAAGAGTTCCTGGCATTGTTAGTAAGCATAGTAGGAAAAACATGTAATGGAGAGCGCACTTTGTAATGTCTGAGATCTGCTTGCAAAGAAGCTGGGGAAGGGTTCTCGAATGCAGAGGCGGAGACATCAGATGTACGATGGGAGGTGGGTGTCGCGGAGATTGGTTCGCTAAGGCGTATAATGGTGAGCGAGTCATCCTGTAAAGATCGCAGTCCTTGAACCACGTTTTGTACTTGTAGTGGAACTGCCATTTTGATACTTGGTGTATTGCAAGGCCCATATCACGAATGTATGCACTTTGTTTACGATTGCACCTAATCCAGCTAGATGGAGTCTTATCTAATCTTAGCGCCCTTCACAGTGTCGTGACTGTCTTAGTGTTTGTGAGGCACGAATATGTATGTTTCGTGACGTTGGACTGTGGTGTGAAAGACACCCAAGCCCCTCATAATGTCCATTTCGCCGACTGGCCGGCCTCAACCTTTCATCCTCACTACTCACCATCATGCCCGCCGAAGAACAGCTTTCTGATGACTACGTCGCCAGCCTCTTAGCTAAGGACGCAAAGACTAGTAATGCAAGATACTCTGCGTACGGCTTTCCAGATTTGCTACCTAGGAGGTCAGTTTATGCTATGAAGACCTTTAGTGCTATCTAGTTGACAGGAATAGAGCGACGAACAATGCGCCCAAGCCGAACACCAGGTTCTTGAAAAATATAATAAGAGAGACAGACAGCCACAATACTGCTCTACGAGCAAAGGAGGCTGCAGAATCTCGTGCACGCCTCAGGGAGCTTCGCAAAGGAAACGGGGCGTCTGGCAGCCTTGAAAGCAGCCACGGCAGGCTGAGCAGAGAAGACGAACCATTCAGAAAGCGACGGCGGGTGGAGACTGAGGAAGAAGCCCGGTCCAACAGACGGCGAGAAAATGGGGAAACACATTTGAGAAGAGACAGAGACAAGGATTCACGAAGCCACAGGAGCCACCGCAGGAATTGTGAGGAGCGCTACGACAGCGACGAGGATCAGGAAGATCGAGCTCGCCATAGACATCGTCGACACCACCACCGAAGCCATCGGCAGCGCAGTGAAGAGAGGTCGCTCGAACGATACAAGAGAAGTACTAGAGACCATGACAGGGCCAGGTCAAGTCGCGGATCGAACCCACGCTCTCGGAGCCCAGACAGGAAGCATGGTACCCACCGCCATCTGAGGCGATCGACCTCGCCGATATCTGGAGACAGTGCAGAGAGTTGTCCGCACAAGGCCATTGGGAACAAGGAAAAAGCTAGCCCAAAACACCTACGTAATGGCTCCAGCAATGCCGAGAAACCCGACCATTCCCCAGCCTCGGACTCCGACCCCCTAGAATCTATCATCGGTCCGCCTCCCCCACCTCCAGCGCCCAAGATCCTAGCACGCGGCCGGGGCACCTTTGCCTCCTCATCCGCAATGGACTCGCACTTCTACTCAAACTACGACCCAGCAGCAGACGTCCAGCCCGATCCAGACATCGATGAGGATTGGGACATGGCACTCGAGGCTCTTCGTGATCGGCAGAAGTGGAAGACACAAGGAGCAGAAAGACTCAAAGCTGCTGGCTTTACGGAAGAGGAAGTGCAAAAGTGGGAGAAGGGCGGGGAAAAGAGGGAAGAGGATGTCAGGTGGAAGGGCAGAGGCGAGGGTAGGGAATGGGATAGGGGCAAGGTCGTTGGAGAAGATGGGATTGAGACGGTGCCAGAGTGGGGGAGGCTGAAAGGGACATGATGGACACGATTAGGACAATGGACTTGGTCTGAGTGACATATAAACATGGCGCATGGTCCGCTGGGAAGGCGTCGGCAAACATGGTAATATTAGAGTCTTACCAAGGATATCTTGGACTGCGAAAAATATCCCCTAATTCTTCAAACAACGAATGAATAAATTAGGATCGATTGAAAAACAGCCAAGAAAACTGTCGCCTGGATACTTTCTGCTGCATCCAGACCTTATGAGCACGACAATCGGATATCGGAAGCAATTTTTCATATGTTTGATTCCTTTCTCCCGAAGTCTTCTATTCCCACTCCCCTTCCCCTTCCCATGCCCCTTCCACTCAGCTTATGCTTCTCTGCTCCTATCCACCTCGACGTCACTCCCCAAGCGCCATCTCTCCCCAACACACGCGCATCCACCACAACTCTCTCTCACACATCCCAGCCCCTTTCCATCCTCTTCCCCAACACCTCGTCCCTCTTCCTCAACACCTCCTCCCTCTTCTCCCATCCACCTCCCCTCGTCCTTTCCTCGTCGCCTTCCCCCCTCTTTCCCAGCCTGCTGAACCCTCAGGAACCCCACTGCACGCGGGCCGGTACGTCCCGTCCTATTCCAAACCTTTCAGCTGTACAATTTTCTTTTTCCGCGCTCCTGTCCTCGTTTTTCAGGTCGTGAAGCTGGGTGGGTCAAATGGTGGATGGACAGGCAAGGCTTTGGCCAGGGGAGGTTAGATGATGGGTTAGATTAGGAGCCTTTGGGCGATTTGCTTTCTCTGGCTGGTTTTTTGCGTGGAGAATGGCTGCTGGGAGGAATATGGCGGGGCAGGGAGAAGGGAGCTTGGGGTGGGCTAGACGAATTGCTTTTTCTCAGGGGCTTCTTGCGATTTCCTGTATCAGTGATAATGCCAAGTCGGGTTCATCGTTATTTTCGGTCATTATTACAATCAAGTATATGTTCAAGTGTAGCATGAATAAGCCCCCTTTCAGGTCCGGCAGTAGGTATTTCATCCATGTCTCAATATCTAGTGAGGGCGCTGAGGTAGGACCATGGCCCTCTATCAAATTCAAGCGTGGACTTCAGGCGTGTACTGTAGTTGGGTAAGTGAGCATGCGTTGAAACATTATCTTTGCTCCCATCAGTCAATCAAGCGCAACATCATCAAGCAACCGATCCGGAAACTGCGATTCAGGCTTTCTGCCATGAACGCAAAAAGCACTGAAGCTAGGGAGCTCATGGCAATAGAGACCTTCACAACACATCTCTCCGTCATAGACGTTACATCGTGCATTTACTGCTCAGATCATGTCAGCAACTGCTTGATCAGCCTTGTAGAGAGTTCTACGTATGCTTACCATTGAGACATTTTTCACTCGGTCCCATCTCAAACACCTCGGCCGAATTATGCTTTTGCGACCATTTCCACAGTCTGCTACGCTCGAGCCATTGTTGGCAGTTGGTATCGGAGCCACATAATTGGGGTTTGCCGATGTACGGCATGCCAATGTCGCAGTTTCGGTCGTCTGGTGGGTACCAGTTAGTCAATTGGGCTCAATGGATAGTTGTTAGGTGGTGGACTTGCATGGGGAGCATTTTGCAGCAGAATCTTCTTGGGTGATGACGAGTTGCGCGTCGCTGGGTATTTGTGTGCCTATGAAAGATTTACCTTTGCCAATTGAGAACCCCTTTGTATGTGATGTTACCTCTGTGGTTCTGAGCTGGGGCAGCTAAAGCGACAATAAAGCTTACGAGGAAGCTGATAATAGTTGTTTTCAAGAAGTACATGATGAAGATGGTCGCGATGAGTACGACTTTTGCCGTGCGAGAGAATCCGAAAGACATCTGGCGTTTCCTCCTGAACCCTCGCGTAAATAGTAGCATCTTGAGAGCGCAGTACTGAGCACTGGTGGGGCTCTAGGCACAGTGACTATTCGCGGTGTCCTGTTGGGTAGCACAGACCACGGACAGAAGTACTGTTGGCGAACGGCTGTTCTTGGCTCTTACTCCAATGGCAGTCTTTGCAATCCTTTAGAATCCGAAGCCTCAATCAAAAGGTGTCACAATGCTCTTGTTTTCAGCTTGTGCCAAGGAACAAACTCTCTCGTGCCTGTCAGAAAGTCATGGGAACCACATGTCCGCCCTCATCAAGGCTGGCCAATTGATGAACTTAATGCGAAATCAAAAGTTGCATACGGGAGATGCTCGCACGAAAACGGGATACGGTGATCACAAAATCCCACCGAGGAGATAATTCGGCATGATGCCTGGAAGAAGCTGAGGAACGACGAAAGAGAAATTTGCTTAGTTCGAAGACTGGAGATGAAAGGTACTACTTATCAAACCAAGATGATCTAGAAAAATATCTGCAGAATGTGTGTCCAGGCTTCTTGCTGCCAGATCGTAGTCCGCTTTGGCTGCACCAACTAACAAAGCACGTCTCGGTGACTCTGCATCCAGCCTGCCATTCAGCCTGCCATTGCGGCCATTTTAGACTATCCGTGGTCTAAGACTCGGAATCGGACGTCGAAATGACACATCTTTCGGAAACATACAGACGTGACTTACCCTTACGGGTACCTGCGTTGAAGTGCTCCCATACCCGTGAAAGATGTTTCATGATTCCTCATCACTCGTTAGGGGCTTCTTGCTCAGTAATCCTGGACTAGGTCCTGTTGTCTCCTAAGTTGTGTGATATCATTAACCAGAGTATGGCTTGGGATTTTCTGAAAACACCTCAGGTCGCCAATGACAGATCTTGGTAAAGAAAATTGCTTCGGTGTTACAAGTCTGCCCACTCGGTGTATGTAAATCCAGGCTGTATTAATACTTGATCTTATAATTGATAGAGATCAAAAAATAAGAAATTGTAAAAAGTTCGCCTACGTTGAAAAGATGTCGAAGTTGACCAGCCACCAGCTGCACTTCTTATAAGATATTCCGGACCGTAGAGACTGGAAGTTAGATCCATAAAACTTCCTTCCTCAACCAAGTCTAGCGGTCCGGTCCGGAGTAGATATCCTCTAACAAGCCCAAACAAATCTTCCGGACCGGACACTGTCAATACACCCTATCAGATAATAAGTAACATCCTCCCCTCCCCTCTCCTGCACCACCAGAACTACCCGCAAGAGCTAATGTAGGTACATTGCCGGTGCATGCAGCTTCATCAACTCGATGATTAGAGCGTGTTTTGGCGCAAGCTCGGACCCGTCCTAAAGTTCCGCAAGCATTTCCTCTTTGGGATGGAGTGTCGTTACCTATTCACGAGGTTCGGACTGATGGGGAGGTGGACAGAGTCGAGAGAAACCTCTAACAAGGGTGAGGGTGAGATGTGGGATCGACCTTTTGACGGAGGGGTTTTTGGGGTCTTGGGAGGATGGGATGGGCTAGCTGCTTCGAGAGTCTACGGTGAACGAAGCATATTCGAAGATGGAGCTGATTCGGTACGAGGAGGATGTTCTTATAATGATTATGTTATCGTAAAGTGCGAGCACTAATCCTCAGATTGGGTATCCAGCCAATCCACGCTGTTCACAAATACAAAAGCCAGCCCTTCATCTCGAGTCGTGAGAAGTGTAGGTTGAACGCCTTTCCTCCCACATATTAAAGCACCAAGGTATATAGCAACCATTGCCATCGGTCCCAAAAAGCCGTCCCTCATACTCATAGCACATACCATCCATTACTCCATTCCTCGTAGGCTTTCTACCACCTGCTCTTATCCCTCAACAACCCCCTATCACTATTCCCTCCCTCACTCGCCCTACCCCTCTGGCTCTCGATGTCCATGTTCCAATCTCTTTGCACAAAGATCCCCGGCGGCACCCCCTCCCCTTCCCCCGCCGGCTCCCATCTCTTGGTGGGACTATAATAACTACCCTTGGGCGGTACCGGCGGCCTTACGCTGATCGAATCCGAGCCTGCCGTTGGCGGCGGGCTTCGGATGGCGGTATACGTGAGTGCGGGGCTGAACATCATGCCTGCGGCTTTATTCTCGACGTAGCGCGGTGGAGAGAGGGACATCGTGGTGCGTGAGGCAAGTGAATTGACAGGCCAGTGGGGCATTTCCTTGCCGGTTGGAAGGGGAGCTTTCGCCATCGACTGCCGTTGACTCTGCCTCTTGCTCGCCCGGCCTGAGTTTTGCGATTTGTATGTCGAACCCATCTGCGAGGGGCGCATGAAGATGGGGATGGTGCCTGACATGACGCTTGATAGCCATGACGACGCAGGGGAGTCGGAGAATTTCTTGAAGACGGGTTTGAGGACGGGGAGGCAGGCGTTGATGACGCCGAGGAGGGCTTCGAGGCAAGTGAAGAGGGCCATGAGGCTGTAAATTTGTTGGGCGTTTGAGCCGTGGTTTTCGGTGGTGATCTTGATGCGAATGACGGTTGTGATGCAGATGCTGGTATTCGAGTCAGCACTCATCAACCATGTCACGACCATTTCGGAGGTGACGGGGAAACTAAAGGGGGGCGCACATTGTACCCAGCCCAAACATCCCACTAAGCACCACCTTCTTCCGCCTCGCCATCTGCAATCCCCAAAGCACCGGCATCGGCATGACCACCACCATCAC
>JAABUP010010158.1_pt1 | contig 11221 bp, 9 predicted proteins | sample 5559201 | NCBI WGS metagenome assembly JAABUP01 (sample SAMN10711887, study PRJNA513373) | rock metagenome | isolation source: Antarctica rocks | place: Antarctica | reverse complement strand
TAGGGTTACTAATAGGAGTATAGGCTATAGACCTCTATATCGTCTAGAGTTTAAATAACGACTCGTCGATAAAGACTAATTACTCCGCCTTAACCTATATAGTAAACGCTTACTATACGACTCGTAATTAATCGCTCTAAGGCCCGATTCGCTAGCCTTATTTACGACTAACGCCTACCTTCTTTAGAACCCTTAATATCGTTAATTAAGAGATATATATTTCCTACTCCTCTTCTAGGAACCTAGCGAGTTCCTACTAATATAGCTAGGGTTTCTAGGCCTAATACTCGAGAAGACTCTACTTTATAGTAGGCGAGAGACGGTCGTATAGACTATATTAACTATAGAGCCGACGAGGTATCTTAATATCGCTATATATCGTAATATTTCTCTCCTACCTCTAGGCCGTTATTCTACTATAATAGACGTTTAAGGCTACCGTATTAGGCCGCTAGTAAGATTCGAGAAGGAGTCTCGCGCGTATATAAATAGAGGAATCCTTTTGATATAGTAGTAGTAGGTTTACTAGCGACAGCGAGGGTAGTAGGACTCGTAGTATACTCGGATTACGACGATTACTATACTAAGTTATCTATCGCTAAGAGCCTTACGATTGCCTAATTAGGATATATAGGTCAACTGTTAATAAGGTGGTGGTGGTGGTGGTGGTGGTTATAGGGTTAATGGTCAAAGGTACTAGGATTTTGGTGGTAGACCCACTAAAATCCTGGTTACGTGTCCCGCAGAAGGTAATGCCAAGGAATCCCGATAAACTTGCATATGCTAAATGCGAAAGTCGTGGAGCTTCAAAGTTCACCAATTCCGATATATCCGTGGTACCAGGGTACAAAGAGAGCCCCGCTATTATTGCAGCGACAATGTCAGAGCACAACAATCGTCAACTTCGATTCCCAATTTACTCTCATCATGTCCCACATCAAGATCCTGTTTGGCACTGCACTGTGGGGTCCATTGCCTGTGGAGACAATTCAGGAGTTCATGGACGTCCTGAGAAGATGGGATGTTCGAGATTTGGACACTGCTCATCTATATGTGAGTGCTGATACCCAAATGCCGAAATCGCATCTACATCTTCCTCTGATATGCAATGGGGATGTAGGAAGGGAGCGAACGGGTACTGGGCGAGATCGGCGCACCTTCGTCGTTCATCATCCACTCCAAGGCTCCAGGATTTGTCAAAGGTTCCGGGTCTAGGAGCTCAATCTTGGCGGCCGCCAAACAGACATTTCTTCAGTTGAAGACGGAGAGCGTGAGAAATCCCCAAATCATCGTCTCCACGCTCTTCGTGGAGAATTGGCCCTGATGTGGTACACCTCCAGATCGAGACCTACTTTCTCCATTCGCCCGACTCAGATACTCCAATCGAAGAGACGGTAGACGTCATGCAAGATATATATGCAGCAGGGAAGTATAGGCACTTTGGACTCTCGAACTTCTCGCCGGAAGATGTGAGGAAGGTATATGATTATGCCAAGTCCAAAGGCTTTGTCCTCCCCACAGTATACCAGGGGAACTACAACCCTGTCGCCCGCCATTATGACACCACGCTTTTCCCTCTGCTCCGGGAGCTGAAGATCGCCTTCTACGCATACTCCCCGCTAGCCGGCGGCTTCCTTGTCAAATCGCCGGAAATGTTCAGGAGCGGAGGTGGGGCGGATCGAGGGGATCCCAATGGGAGGTTGGGGAAATTGTACAACGGCATGTACAATAGACCCTCGATGCTCGAGGCACTTTCCGAGTGGGAGTCGATCGCCACCGATGCTAGATGTTCCACGTCTGCGCTAGCTTATCGCTGGGTGATGTATAACAGCCCATTGAAGGAGAAGTATGGAGATGGAATCATCCTTGGAGCAAGCAGACCTCGACAGTTGGTCGAAACGCTTCAGTCGATCCGTGCTGGGCCATTGGAAAGCAGCATTGCGAAAAGAGTTGATAAAGTGTGGGATTTGGTGAAAGAGGAGGCCCCTACCGATAATTACCTAGGTAATCTTGGACAATGAGGGCGTCGTTGATGGGATGACTCTCGCATCTTTTGCCATTCCGTTCCAACTAGAACACATTGGTTTAGCAGTATGGACTTACCCTTACAATATATATGTGCGGAGTCTGAAGACCTGGAATGGAATCGTGAGAGCGTGAACAAATTCCATGCCAAGCATTGATCGGCGGCAGGGGTCAGGCTCCAGGGGAAGCAGCTAGGGCAGCAACTACCGAGTAAAGCATGGCGACGGAGAATCATAGACCTTCTCCTTGACCTTGACCGCAAAATATATCCTTCTCACTCTTGCGTGTCGCTGGCCGAATTGGACTCCCTCGATCATCGCAGTGCACGGCTGGCCTACAGCGGGATCTGTCTACGACCAACTTAGCCATTAGTCCTGACCGCGACCCTGCGTCGATACGCTCGTACTCCTACAGCGTCGGTCCCCCTCTGATACAGCGGTGCACATCGGTCTATATCCTCTTGCAAGAAATCGGCCTTCTGGCATGACTCTTCTTGATCTGCTTACAGGGCGAGGATACAAGTCCGCCTAATTGACAGACTCCCACCAACACTCAAGTGATACCCGTCCCCCGCGCCGCGCCTTTCGTCTGACGATATATCACATCAGCTTCCGCAATCTTCCTGCAGCCTGCAGGTACATCTCGCGCGGCACGGAATCATTCCAACACAGGATCCATTCCTTCGGGTAGCAGGGCTTCTCGCAGCGCAACTCTCTTGGTGTACTCGAAATGATATTGGACTGAAGCAACGAAGATTGGATCGAAGAAGATGGAAAATCAGCTTGAAATGGGTCAGTGAAGTGCACGCAGGTCGATTGGAGTTGGCTGCGACGACATCTCGCAGCCTAATCGGAAGTATTCTCGAGAGCCATCAACTTCGACGGGAAATACTTGCATTCTAGCCTCCAGGGTCCTCCTCGCATTGGGGATCGCTCTTCAGTGCTCCCAAGAATTGACGTCCATCGCGCCGCCGTACGGCGCAAGGTGTAAGGTTGCAAGCCTTCCCCTTCCGTGATGTCCTCAGCCCTGGCAAAGCCGCCTAAACAGCATCGTCAAAGCTCGAGGCCCAACTCAGCATCGTCTTCTTCTGTCGTCACAGTACAGCATCCTCCATCGTTCTCTTCACGAAATGGCTCCAGGCCGCCTATTACTGGACTAAGATCGCAGAGTCCTTACGAGGCAAACGCAACACTCTCAAGCTCCTCAGCACGTACTTTATCCCCGGAAACCACAAAACGGCGGTCTAGCGCCTTTTACACTCGACCAGACAGTGGGCATGGCTTTCGAGAAGGGGTCGGAAATCTAAATCGATGGTCGCAATCCACTGTCTCAAGCAAAAGCTCTGCTTCGCACAACAGGAGAAACAGTTTCTCGAGGAGGTTGTCCGGATCCCTGGGCTCCTTCAGCGGATTTGGTGATCGTCAAACTCCATCCCCCAATGCAACCTTCAAGCGATCCCCCACCAAAAAAAGTCCTCCAGAGGTCTCCAACACGGCGAACCCTCCGGCAAACCCACTGCCGATTCTACCTCCCATAGTCACTTTGACATCCCTATCCCAGGCAGTCGATGCTGCAGATTCGCCCTCGACAGCCGCAACAGCTACTCCTGTCACAGCCGACATACTCTCTCCAAATACATATAGACAGCCAGACTATTTTGGAGAAAACTGGCAGTCTAGATCTCCATCGAAGCTGTCTGCAGGGATGAAAAGACCTGCCCCCTCGGCTTCTCCTAGAACACATACTGTTTCGCCTATCATTGTCGACCAGTCCACAAGTCCAGGAACACCTCCACTCGACTCCGTATACTCACCCCGTACTGCAGCGCGCCTCAGACACACTGATCGTCGACGTTCGTCGCAAAGCACTCATCAGCGCAATCGAGATGATCCTAGCAAGGGTAGTAAAAGCAGTGGTACCACGGAAGGCGAAAGCTCCGCCTCTGATCACCATCGAGCACGGATTGAGCGACCACAAAAGCGCAAAGCTCCTTCGCAAAAAGCTATGCTCTCCAAAGCTCTACAGAAGGCTCACCATGCAGTGACACTTGATCAGCATTCTAACTATGAAGGCGCTATGCATGCGTACCAAGAAGCTTGTTCGTTGCTGCAAAAGGTCATGATCAGGAGCTCCGGCGTGGAAGACCGATTAAAGCTGGATGCCGTAGTAAGTATAAAGGTCTGCTCTACCGCGTCTATGATCATTCTGACTGAAAGCAAAAGCGGAACACCTATGAGGCTCGTATAGCAGAGCTGCGGGGCAATGACCAATCTTACCAAAGTGGAGACGGGAAGGCTCTGCCAGAACGTCCTCAAGAACGAGATTCCCGTGATTCAGAACGTCTATCAATCGTTACGGATACTGATGAAGGTGAAGCGATTAACGAGACTGCTAAGGCAACAGCTCTGGGATATGGGCAAAACGGGCAAGCGCAAAAGGCGAAGCAGACCCATGTTGGGATGATGGCCCATGTGCCTCCGAGGCGCCAATCGCTACAACAGACTTCTTCCTACAAGGCCGAAAGTAGGGACCATCGAAATGCCAATCAGGCGCAGAATCAACAACTACCTCCAATAAGATACGCGGGTGCTAAAAAAGCGGAGACTACTTTGCATCTGAACACTGGAATCTACCAGGAATACATGCCTCCTCCTCTCTCTCCGCGACGTCCATTATCACCCAATCCACAAGCCTCGAGAGACACTATGCAGTCGTCCACAGAGCCTTCCACACACTCCGCCCTCAGCGATGAACCACCTACTGAATCCGATTCTATCCGCCAAGATAATGACCGAGATACCTCTTGGCTGAATACTATCAATGAATCAAGTGGCTCATCTTCGTCGTCTGTGCATTCTCGAAGGTCATCCGTAGGTCTTCGGAGAAAGCATATACGAGCTGCAAGTGGCCAGACAGAGGCTGAATTCAACGCGGCCCTTGATGAAGCCATCGAGACTGCATACGACGATGGATTTGGGCCAGATGATGAAGAGGATGACGATGAGCAGCTATTGAATGATCCTCAATACCAATATGAGGAACCTCAACATTTAACGCAGTCGATGAGTGGTGTTGAGCTAGCAAAAGAAAACGCACGCGAGGCTGAGAGAGAAGCAACAATTGCTCAAGCGAAGGAGAGGGAAAAGCAGAGGTTAGAAGGTACAAGAGACAGTGTTGATATCCGGTATGGCGACGACGAGGATGATGAGGAGGAGAGGATGCTTGAAGAAATGACAAGGGACTACATTCTGGATGATTATGAGTACGACGTTCAAACTAAGTCTGCACTTCCACGACAGTCAGACTCCAGCGGTTTCTCAGGGAGGACTTGGGGTAGTTCGATTGGCTCGAATCCTACATCAGCTGGCACCTCTCTTTCGACAGTCGCCGAAGCTTCAACACTACCTTCGATGGCTACGCAGCTGAAAGACAACCCCTTACCGCCACCATCGCACCCCCCACCATCGGCTGCCCTTCCACCACCTCCAGCACCTCCTAAAGCGGCACCTCCAAACGTCCCACAACCACCAAAAGAAGCTGTGCTGAGGCCAGCCAGTCTGGTAGCCAGAAATACAAGCCCTGGTGTTCGAGAACGTAGGCTGTCGGGAATGAAAAGAAAGCCACTGAAGATCGAGACAAGCAGCATGCCATCAGACACTTCTGGACCTGAAGCACCGAAGACACAGCCACCACCGATTCCTCCGCCAATCGTACCCAATCAAGACGTAGATGAGCTGCCAAAATCTACAATGGCTTTAGCTGAAACTCAGCAAACCCTGCCGAGCCTGGCATTTAAGCCTGCTCCACCTTCAACCACCAATCCCAACGGCCGTAAGGGATCTTCTCCCATGCCCGGCTCCTACTCGACAGACGTAGCTTCGTCCACGGCTTCTGGATTGACGAAAGTGACTTCAGCGGACAGCGACAATAGCATACCGTCAATACCGCCATCACCAGCCCGTTTCGGAACCAAGGCAGCAACCGGGCTGAGAAAGAACTTCTCGTCTTCAAGTTTAAGGAAACAAAGCCTGACGGTTTCCGTACCTGATACCATGGATAATGCGTCGAACGCATCCCTGAGCAGCATGTCATCTACACCAAAACAGCGGAAGATGCCGTCGCCGGCTGTACCAGTACTACCGACACCTATCGATACCAGCTTCATTGCCAAAGGACAAACTATCGGTGGCATTTACCTTTTTGAAAATGACATCCATTCTCCAAACAGCCCGGGCTCCCCAAATCCCTTGGCCAACAACGCTCCCCTGCCATTAGAGCCTTGTCCGGAGTCAACGCTACTTCGCCCATTCTGGTTCTTGCGTTCCGTCTACCAGACACTTGCCCATCCTCGAGGCGGCTACATATCCAACAAGCTTTTCATACCTCGAGACATATGGCGAGTGAAGAACATTAAGCTGAAGAATGTTGAGGAGAAAGTCTCGAGCTGCGATCTTCTCACAGCTGCATTACTCAAACTCGGAAGGGTCGATACTCTAGACGCAAGCGCAGTGCTTGAAGATATGCAATCCTTTGAGACTGTCATGGAGCAGGTGACCTCTACTTTGTCTAAAAAGCTTGGCAATGATGTGGGAGTACAGGGGGCGACTCATATGTTCAAGGGTTTCAGTGCGATAGATGAAGCTGCTGCCAATCTGGAGGCACTAGCGCCTAAAGCGACCAATACCAACAGCAAATCATACCTTTCGTGGCGGAAGCTGCGATCCAAGAATTCCTTAGGCCCAGGTCCCCTACCGAATACCATCAGCAACATATCAAAAGATGGATCGAAGGAAGGTCCAACAATGAAATCTCTGCCGATGACGACCATACCGAATCCGAGGTTCCCAAAGCGTGATGTCAATCAAATCCAATGTCTTGGCCCCAATCCAAGTTACATGGGTGCTCTTGCGAGGTTATGCGATGCTGCGCAGATACTGGGTATGATTTATGAAAATAATAGTAGGAACGACATTGCTAACAGCTATCCAGATCAAATAACCCGGCAAGTGGAAGATCCAGGACTCAAGCATTCCTCGCAAAATTACGTTGGCCTCGAATTGAGTGCGAGGCATGCATCGGAATTCTTCGCCTTCTACATCTGTCGATTCGTCATCACTGATATTGGGATGATGTTGGACAAGTTCATCAAGCGGGGAAGCGAGTGGGTATTGGCTTGATTTTTGGAGACGATGGACGAGGCTTTGACCATATCGGGTATGTGGCTGTCATGTATCTGCATGGAGATTGAGCGGCGACTGCGAAGATACCCTCTAACGTATCGCACACTGGGACGAAGCTATTTATTGATGGTAATTGGGGAAAGGGAGGAAGCCAGGGTGGTTTTTTAAGCGATTTCTCGGTTGCGCTCACCGTTTTTTTCGTTTGCTCCCCAACGTTCGCAAAGGGAGCGTTTCGATCTGTCCATAATATCTATTACCCTACTTTGTCTATATTCGTCCGACTTACCTGTCTAGCATAGATTAGATCAGTTGTATTCAAGAGTCATATCTTGACACATGAAATCAATTCGTCGTCTGATTACTCAGTCGCTTATGGTACAGGGTGAAACATGATGAGACTCAACGCCCAAAAGATAATAAAAACAGGTGGGTGCATATCAGTCACCAAGTAAATAACCACTAGGGCAATCTGAATCTCAGCCGCCGACTACCAGACAACGATTGACATCGAGTTGGAAGACGCTTCCTTCTGATTGATACGGAATCTCCTATTGTGGTATTACGTACTCTACACATTACAGTCTCACAGAAAAGGAAGACGTTGGAATAAAAAAGTAATAAAAGGACAAAAATGTTCAGGCTGATTTTCATCAGCCCTAATCATCCCTGGGCGTAAACTCGAAGTCGGAACCAAGGATCGAACCCAGAACCCTGGGAGAGTCTCAGATAGAGAGGGTTTTCTCAGATCAAACACTCAAGTGAAATCCATCACGAGTTGTATGATACAGCAAGTCTGCCACTCCACTATTAGAGCTATTACCGAATGATTTATTGGGATTATTACAATATATAATCTACATTCCTGGCGCACCGAGATCAGTGAAAACGCGCTAGGCTTATAACCTTCTCTTGGCAACAGGGATCAGCCCAGGTTCCAGACAAGGGCGATAAGCAAGCTCAGGCTCTACCTTATTTTGGCAAACGTTCAGGATGACTGCGACATATCTGTGTAATCCTCCTGTCATCTTCCTCATTCCTCCCTCTGCTTAGCGACATCTAATCCTCCTGTACACTCCTTCCTGACTACCGCCTCTTGCCAAGACTCGAGCTGTCATAGGCGCATCCCTAGCTCACCTGCTACATATCACGAGTTCATACCTTGTTACAGATCGCTCCTGCCCAACTACAAGAACCCCTGGACGATAACGTTTGAAGTGCTTTCGAGCCTGTGAGGGCGCGCCGGATCGCCTCTCAACTCATCAGTGACCAGCCTCCAACCAGAAGAAGGCTTATCTCCCTGGTAATTGTCGCCCTTGATCCTACAGTATGGCATTTCGCCAACCGACCTTCGCTCCTGCCTCCCGTCCAGCAACCGCCCATGAGCCTGAAAGAACCGCTACATTCACCTTCCCAGCTCCCCCTAACAGAGACCTCCAGGAGTCGCAAGAATGGATACTTTTTCCAGCTCGCTCCACTACTCCTACACAGACCACATCGACCGATCGTACTCCCAAGACAGCTGGTCTGTCCAGGCTGAGCGATTTTGGCTCGCTTGCTGCCGGGTCGAAGCATGATGATCGCCTGGCATGCGAAGCTGCAAATGGTTCTGTGGAGGACGACGAAGAGTTGGATGATCTAGATGAAGGACTACATGCATTTCAAGACCCAGTGACCTTCCAGCGATCAGGGTTCATGGACCACAGTGGCTCAATACTGCCACGACACGACGGCTTGGGCACTTTCCCCAGCTCCAGCCCGCCAGTGCAGGAACAATTATGGCATTTCGAGCAGTATAACCCGAGGAAGAGATCGCTCGGTGGACATCAGCGGAGAAGATCAAGCGTGCAGAGGAAACTTGACGCTGTCCAGGATCACGATGCTGAGGTCACGGAAGGGGAAAGGAGGGAGATGATCGAGAAATGGAGAATGGATCAGTCGAGAATACTCTTGGATGAGATTGAGAAAGAAACAAGGCGGAGACGCGCAAGTACGGCCAGTCGGCGGACAGAAAATGCGCCCAGTACTGCTGGACTAGAGCAAGTCATCAAGGAATCACTGCGCGATCAAACCAAGGACCGCGAACCAGAGAAATCTAGGGATGCCGAGGAGCCACAGCAGGAAGACAATGAATCGCTTTGGCAGCGCATCACACGAAGAGTCATCCGTGACTTCATCGGCATCGACGACGCCACCCTCTCCGTCATCTTCGGCGAGAGTCTCCCTGAAGAAAGATCCGCAGCGGTAAATCCCTCGTCCAGCACAAGCTCTCAGAAGTCAATACGACTCGACACCTCAAATACTACTCCAAGTTTCTCCAGTTGGGAAGGACGTTTCTTAGACCGCATAGCGCGAGAACTCGGTATCCTAGTCCAGCATCTCACCGACCACCCGGGCGCATTCAGTACCGCTCTCCATCCCTCCACTCCAGACTACGCCGGCATACCCGTCACAGTGCCCACCTCCTCGAAATCCCAACCTAAACCCCCTTCCAACACAGCCCCCACACCCACCTCGTTCCAATTTCCCCCAACTCTCCAAGACGCTCCTCTTCCCTCACCCGCCGATTCCACCCACGCAGCCCTCTGGGGCATCGAAGAAGAACCCGCCCCTCCCTCCCACCAAGACGACCTCGCCTACTGGGAACAACCTCCCGACCTAAAAACCATCTTCCGCTGCCTCCACAACCGCTTCACCGCCCAGCGCCGCCCCTCCACCACCACAAAACCCCCCATCAACATAGCCACAACCTCAACCCCCGACTCGCTTCGTCGCGCGGCCGTCATACGCCAATACCATCCTGTCGTCTCCCGCGCTGCGGCGAATTGGGAACATAGGCACGGGCATGGTAGACGATATGGTGTGATGAGGGGGAGGAGCGGGAGTAGTTGTGCGAGTAGTGCGAGGAGGGCGGGGAGGTGGGGAGGGAGTTTGGGGAGTGAGAGTCGGAATTATTGGGATTTGGGGGGGAGTGCTGGTAGTGGTGGGGGGAGTGCGATGGGGGTTGGGGGCTTGGGGGCTTGGGGGGAGGTTTGATATGGTTTGTTGCGAAGGAGTGTCGTTTGTGAGATGGGAGTGATGGGGTCTCTTGGAGATTGGAGCATTTGATGGCGTGATGCATGGCGTGGCAGAGTATCGTTGAGCGATTTGGGCATTTGGCACACCACCTTCACTTCACTCTGGGAGCGAGAGCGCGCATTTCCGATGGCATTGTGTTTGGATATGACGGACATGATGTTATGATATGATACAGGAGCATTTTGGTAGTCATCTAAGCAATACATCTTTACGCTCTTCCGATCGGTCTTCTCCCACAAAAACTGCAGACCTTTTGGGGATAGTATGCCGACGGCTCAGCAATGTATGCTGGAATTCCCTTTGGATTGAGAGAGTGAGTACAGCACTTGTCGTTTGTTTTCTAGCAATACTTTCAGAGCATCGTGTGAAGGATGCAGGAGTACCAAATTATGTGGAAAATCATTCTGAAAGCCGCTTCATTTAAGTGCAATCCCTAGCCTCAAGAGAACAAAATCTGGAGAACTGTAGTCATAGGATTATCATTGTGGAATGCTCGACAGACAATTGATGAAGGCTTCATGTACTTGTAAGTACTTAATGAAAAGGCATGAGCTGTGAATCTGAGCATGAGCCTTCTCGAAAGGGTAATATCAGCCGACAGCCGCGGTGCAGAGCAGCCGGCGGATGTAGCAGCGAATCATCGTAGAGGGACCCAACAGGGGTTGAGCAAGCTTCTTCAACTCACTTTTTGACCACCATCATGCTTCTTCTGGGCTTCGTGAAGCTTGGTGTTCCACTTTCTTTGTTTATGGGAATGCGCTGTGCTGACTGTCTCCGTGATTGCTTGACATGGCTTGACACAGCTTGACACAGATTGAAGCCTGACCTCTGTCTCTGAGAGGATTCTGAGTCTGCTGCTTTTCTTTCTTAGTTCTCACGCTGTCGCCTTGAATGTCTGTATCGTGGTAGTAGTCAAGAAGGTTTGGTGCTTCCGGTGATCG
>JAABUP010010156.1_pt1 | contig 11223 bp, 11 predicted proteins | sample 5559201 | NCBI WGS metagenome assembly JAABUP01 (sample SAMN10711887, study PRJNA513373) | rock metagenome | isolation source: Antarctica rocks | place: Antarctica | reverse complement strand
GCCTAGGAACCGAGGTAAGCCACTTTTGTGGGATATCGAAATAATGCACAGGATTAACAGGTATAGACCGACATGGTATCTTCAACCAAGCCACAGCACCCTCGATTTGGAATGATGCGGATAGTCGACCTGAAGGCCATCGTGAACAGCTCTCACAAGCTACTGGAGGGGCTTCGGAAGCATCTTCCAAATCCAACCTACTCGCCGAAATGTATCGCCCACCGTTCGAACTCATGTCACGCTTACCTTGGGATCATGCGCGACAGCAAGGAAGAGATGGCGAAAAATGGATCCTGGTCAACATCCAAGATCCATCAATATTTGATTGCCAAGTGCTGAATCGAGATATTTGGAAGAACCCTGGTATCATGGAAACAGTGAGGGAGAACTTCATCTTCATGCAGTATTCGAAGGACGATCCAAAAGGCAACCAGTACGTCCAGTATTATTTCCAGAACAAGGACAGCCCAGATGCATACCCTCATATCGCCATTGTCGACCCAAGGACGGGCGAGCAAGTAAAAGTATGGTCCGGTCCACCTTCTCCTAAAGCCATGGATTTTCTCATGCAATTACACGAATTTCTGGATAGATACAGTCTCAAGGTCTCAGCAAGAAATCCAGTGGCGAGGAGGAAGCCAGAACCAAAAAGGGAAGCGCAAGTGGACAGGATGACGGAGGAGCAGATGATGGAGATGGCTTTGCAAGCTAGCTTGGCCGGAAACGAAGCTAGTCGAGATTCCGATCCAGATGATTTGACACGGAGTGTGGGTAATTTAGGTGGAGGGGCAAGCAAAGAGCCTGAAGAAGGGCCAGACCCAATGGACGTCTCCGAGAGTGTACAAATGAATGGTTCATCTGCAGCCGCTGCCTCTCCATTCAAATCTATCTTATCCTCAAATCCACATACCGAACCAGCCACGGACCCAGCGACTACTACAAGGATCCAATTCCGTCATCCCACTGGACGAATAGTCCGGAGGTTTGCGCTTACCGACCCTGTCAGGAGGATTTACGAGTGGTTGAAGGCGAGCCCGCTTGAGGGGAAGAAGGACGCAGATTTCGAATTAATTTTCATGCAGAAGAACTTGATTGGGGCGCTGGAAGATACCATTCAACAGGCTGGGTTGAAGAACGGTACGGTCATGGTCGAATTCATCAACAATGACTAAGCGTGAAATGGAACTGTGCATATTCAGCGATGGGTTGAGAGATCGAAATGTCAATGGCATAGAGCCATGTTGTGAATGATGCCTGCTATAGAGGGGCAAAATACTCCGCAATCAGGGTGGGCCTATGCTCAGGCATTTTTGTAGCCATGGATCATGAAGCATAAAGATAGCCGAGGAAGTCACCATTGATAATGCCCCACCTTGCAGTGCTATGGACTCTTCAACTCCAAGAAAATATTATCCTTAATGCATTGAAAGGGAGGATGATACTTCTTCTCATTTGTTCTGTTCATGCTGTGGCGTGAGCCCCGGATTTCAGGACCCGTTCCTGCGCTAGCTTGGCCAGGATTTGGCCAAGAATTTTAAATTTTTTCGTTGAATGGCGACACTCGGCTTCTCCTTGACCGGACCTGCATCCGCACCACAGCCCACGATTCTAGAAATGCTGTCAATCGTTACTCAACCATGGGCCTCCTTGTAACCGTCACAGGACCTTTGCGCGATCTCTTATCGAACAAGTCCATTGGCGTTGTCACTGCAGCAGGCGCCCTTTCCTTCGTCGTCCTCGCTATCGTCCTCAATGTCCTCAGCCAACTCCTAATCAGGAATCCCAATGAGCCTCCTGTGGTGTTCCATTGGGTGCCCTTCTTTGGAAGTACTATTTGCTATGGCATCGACCCGTATAAGTTTTTCTTCAGTTGTCGAGAAAAGGTACCTCGAGCTTTGCGCCCCACACCCTCGCTCTCGATGTTATTCTAACAGGGTCGCAGTATGGCGACGTCTTCACTTTCATACTCCTTGGGAAAAGGACCACCGTGTATTTGGGTGTGAAAGGGAACGAATTCATTCTCAATGGGAAGCACCAAGATCTCAATGCGGAGGAAATATACAGCCCTCTCACCACTCCAGTGTTTGGGAAAGAGGTGGTATACGATTGCCCGAATGCGAAGTTGATGGAGCAGAAGAAGGTGGGTACAAATATATGACAGGTCTTGAGCTACTTCTGACCTAGTGGTACAGTTCGTCAAGTTTGGTCTTACGTCCGATGCCCTCAAGTCCTACGTCCCATTGATCACTGAAGAAGTTGAAAATTTCATCGCTCGCTCCGACATCTTTGAAGGATCAAAAGGCAGGTTCAATGTTCCCCAAACCATGGCAGAAATTACAATCTACACCGCGTCTCGCTCTCTCCAAGGCAAAGAAGTGCGCTCCAAATTCGACTCTAGCTTTGCCGACCTCTACCACCACCTCGATATGGGATTCTCGCCGATAAACTTCATGCTTCCATGGGCACCTTTGCCTCACAACCGCAAGCGCGATTATGCACAGAAGAAAATGGCCCAAACATACATGGAAATCATCCAGTCACGGCGCGAGGCTGGCTCTCAACGCGATGCTGATGATATGATTTGGAACCTTATGTCCTCTGTCTACAAGAACGGCACCCCCATTCCCGATTTCGAGGTTGCACACATGATGATAGCCCTCCTCATGGCAGGCCAGCACTCATCTTCCAGTACATCCGCTTGGATCCTTCTTCGCCTGGCCACTCGGCCTGATATCGTTGAGGAACTTTACGAAGAACAAAAGCGCGTTCTCGGCCCAGATATGCCGCCACTTGATTACGATTCTCTTCAGCGCCTCACCCTGAACTCCCAGGTCGTCAAAGAAACCCTTCGGATACACGCCCCTATCCACTCCATGATGCGCAAAGTCACGACTCCCATGCCTGTAGAGGGGACACCCTATATGATTCCTAAGTCGCACGTCCTCCTCGCCGCACCAGGCGTGACTTCGAAAACAGAGAAGCATTTCCCAGAACCAGATGTTTGGGAGCCACACCGATGGGACGAAGGATCGCCACTGCACGGTACTAACAAAGAAGCTGAAGAGGATGAGAAGATAGATTATGGATATGGACTTGTCAGTAAGGGTGCTGGCAGTCCCTACCTCCCCTTTGGAGCTGGACGTCATAGGTGTATTGGCGAGGCTTTTGCTTATGTGCAATTGGGAGTCATTACTGCCACCATTGTAAAGGAGTTCAAATTGAGGAGTTTGGAGGGTCAGAAAGAAGTCGTGGGAACGGACTACTCTTCCTTGTTCTCTCGACCTTTGAGCCCGGCAGTGGTACAATGGGAGCGCAGAGAAAAGTCGGAGATGGCATGAATAGCGAGGTTGAGTGGATTGTTGCATACTTCTTTAAGCACATAGCTTTCCATTTGGCGATGGCGCTGGCAGGTTCTGTTTGAAGGGCATACATGGATTAGTCTAATACTTAACGAAAGCTATTGCCTATCGCTCAAAAGCGCATAAAGTACAGAAGTCCGTGCTCGAGATATGAGGAGGAGCAATTGCAAGGGTTTATATTCACAGACACTCCAAACAAGGCTCTGAATCAGCAGAAATGTCTGATGATGAGCTAAGCAGCTTCAGGCAATCATACGTTGTATAGGCTTGGCATGAGTCGAAAGATGAACTTCGATGGCTCTTTCCCTGAGGTTTGCATAGCCAGTTTAAATACGCTCATTATTTGTTACTCTTCCTAACATATCCCCATTAAACACTCGATAAGGGACCAAGTCGTAAGTAAGAGTCCTACTACTTTACTCTGGAAGAGACGACGATATCTATTTGTTTGAATACTGCAGACGATAGAGCAATACCAGTGAAGGCGACTTGATCTAGACAACATGAACGCTCCAGACAGGTTAGTGAAATTTCATTTGTATCGTGATCTACTTTTCTGCACTTTAGCAAATACTTTACTCTTGCACATTTCGTTCAGTCATGGGGTAACGAATAGGTATCACGCCGCGGAAAGGAGACTTCGTACCCCGGTAGGGCAACTCACGTTGGGCTGCAGTCTGCCATGGAGTGAATGGGAGTGGGTCAGACCACTGAAAATATCGAAATCATGGGAAAAAGTCCCGCTTTCCCTCCGTTTCGTCACGATTTTATTCTATTCACTTCACAAACTTCTTCTTGCCTCTCTCTACGATCTTGAAAGAACAGCCATCTTGGGCAACATACCCTTTCTCTACAACCCTTCTGTGATGCCCTCCCCTACGCCTTCCCCAACGAAGTTACCGCGAAAGCGACGCGTGTCTTCCCCAATCATCTCGACAGCGGTCAGCAGCCGGAGTGGAAGTTCCAGCCCAATTTCACCAGCAGACCTGGTGGCTGCCATTGTACCGAGCGTCGAAAATACTCGAGAGACTTCGCAAGGCCCTTACCTCCATCCAGCCCAACATGTATCGTTCATGTCGCATTTTACTCCCCAGCAAAGCGCCCCTGGTTATGTGTCGAATATGAATATTAATGCCGGAAACCCTCGTCCGGCCGCTTCAAATGCGGAGAGTAATGTTCCAGACAGGTTTGAGCTTTTCCTTCTAGGCGATGGTGAGAAGAAGGTCTCCGAGGAGGCAGATACCCGTAAGTCAAAATCTGTCTGGCAATGAACCAGGGGGTGATACAAACGATTTGCTAACATATTTGTCCTGACCAGGTATACCGTCATCATCAATATTTATGTTCAAGAAAGAAGACCACACACTCGGTAATATGCTACGATCACGACTTCTACAATCACAGCATGTCTCCTTTGCTGGCTACAAAGTTCCTCATCCCCTTGTCAGGTAAGCTACTCGTCCAGGCGATGTCCTCAGCCGGCTAATCCTCCTACTCTAAAGCGAGTTCATCCTCCGCATCCAGACTGACGGCACACTCACCCCTCGCTCTGCTCTCATGCAAGCCTGCAAAGACCTCGTCAACGACCTCGGCATATTCAGCCGTGAATTCACTAAGGAGTGGGAGCTGAGGAAGATGGTAGGGGAGGGGGCTAAAGCCGATGAGAAGAATGGCGACAATAACGATCGGTGAGCGTGATGAGAGGGGCTATAGCGGGGAGCCAGGAGAGTCGGAGGTTAATCTTAGAATTGGCGTTTTTGAAGGTGCATATGTTGGGAGGAAGCCCAGAGGCTGTATGCATGACCAGACAAACAGTTAAGCGTTTGACCAGATTAATTCCTTAATAACAAAATTGTGGCTGGTATTTCTCACTTCAATTTTCGCATTACCTGAGGTAAAGGAGCCTTGGACGCGATTATACTGGCTAAGGTTTAGCCCTATGAGCAGAGCATGCTGTAAAGTAGCGCCTGCGCGTTCTCCAGATCGTCGTCACCCTTAAGCTATCCCAGCTTTCTTTTTGTTTGCAAGTCTTTCCTTTTGTCTCGCTGGAATCAAATCTAATGTTTTCCAATTCAAATTCCTACTTGGGAGGAAATAGTGCTCGCCCAGGCCCTCCTCAGTATGGGCAGACCTCCTTCTCACAGTCAGGTCAGCAGCAGCAGCAACCAAATGGCTTCGCGCCTCAGCCTACAGGTTTTGCAGGAGCCCCACTTCAGCAACAATACACAGGCTTCCCAGGCCAGGGTCAGCAGCAGAGCTTTCAAGCTCCACAACAGCAACCCCAGTACACAGGTTACCCCGCCCAGAACCAACCTCCTCAGCAACACCTTTTCCAGACCGTACAACCCCAGCAGCAAGTGGCTCCGCAGAAGACTGGACAAACATCGTCTCAAATAGCCCAGTCGTTCTCATCAACCCCTGCGCCACCACCACTTTCAGCTCCCCAAGCAGCAGCACCTGGCGCAAAAATACCAAAGATCCGGCTGTCCTTCTTGACTGCTACGGATCAGGCAAAATTTGAGCAGCTGTTCAAATCAGCCGTTGGAGATGGGCAAGCTCTCGATGGAGAGAAGGTCAAGGACTTGCTGATCAGGTCGAAGCTGCCAGGTGCGGATCTGATGAAGATATGGACGCTTTCAGACACCACCAAGTCAGGGCAGCTCTTGTTTCCAGAGTTCGCCCTAGCTATGTACCTCTGCAACTTGAAGCTGGTTGGGAAAGAGCTGCCGCAGACGTTACCGGAAAGAGTGGCAAATGAAGTGTCTAGTATGGTAGACATCATCTCTTTCGGCGTACCTGACGACCGTCCGGCAGCGGCACCACGAAGTAATGCACCGAACTTCAGTGCTCCATCAGCGACGAACGTCGCCCCTAATATACAACAACCGCAGCCCCAAGCTTCGAACAGCCAATTGCTATCACAGATTACTTCGCAGCCCACTGGCTTTGCCTCACAGTATATCCCACCGCAGCCTACAGGTTTTGGAGGTCAGCAGCCAAGTTTTGCACCGCAGCCCACGGGATTTCAGCCACAGCAGACTGGACTCCAGCAGAATCCTCAAGCTACTAGCTATCAGGGCACAATCCCCCCTCTGCCACCGATGCCAACCGGCTATGGATTGAACATGTCTCCCTCTCAGACAGGAACTCAACCCCCGGTTCCTTTGAATGCGCAACCTACGGGACGACCTGGGCAGTGGGGACTTGTCAATACTCCAGCCTCAGGCTTGCCAAACATTGACGCTCTACAACAACGTATGATGCCGCAACCAGGCCGAGAGGGAGGGTATACAACTACTGGTCTGTCGGGAAGTGCTACAGTACCATGGGCGGTGACCAAAGACGAGAAAAAGATCTATGATGGATTGTTCAAAGCATGGGATGGATTCAACAAGGGCTTCATTGGGGGTGATGTTGCAATTGAGCTTATGGGCCAAAGTGGACTTCCAAAACCGGACCTTGAAAGAATCTGGACCTTGTCGGATCCAGGAAACAAGGGTAGGCTTGATATGGATGAATTTGCTGTCGCCATGCATCTGGTTTACAGGAAGCTGAACGGCTACCCTGTGCCAAATCAGCTCCCGCCAGAGCTCGTTCCTCCATCGACTAGGAACTTCTCGAATTCGATCGATACTGTCAAGTCCTTGCTTTCACAGGATGCTGAGACGAGGAAGAATACGGGGTCTTTCCTTCAGCCACAGAAAACAGGTGTGAGCTATCTGAAAAATCACTCATTCCGCTCAGACTCCAATGGCATTACTCCTGGACGTAAAGATGCTACAATCTTTCGGAACAATGACGATGATATCGGATATAGATCGAGCGCTCGTCGAAGGGTTGGTGGAGGAGGGCGAACCCCTTCGCCTGCTCAATCAACTTCACCAGTTTCGGAGAGATCCAACGACGAATTGTCCAATGACCAAATGCGCAAGAAGATCAGAGAAAAGCAAGTTTTACTGGATGCTATAGATTTCAAGGATGAGAACGCGGCGGAAGAAGATGTTGCACTTGATCGCCGAGATCGTCGAGAAGCCGAAGACCTTTATCGACGGATTCGTAGGCTCCAAGAGGACATCGATACCCATCCGAAGGCATCGTTGCGTGATGTTGACTCAAGCGCCGAACGTAGAGCCCTCAAGCTTCAGTTGCAGAGGTTGACAGACCGCCTGCCTGAGCTAGCATCCCAAGTAAGGAAGACGGAGCGTGCCATTGCTGATGCTAAACTCGAATTGTTCCGCTTGAAAGATGCGAAAGCAAACCCTGGCAGTGCGTCGACTGTGGTAGGCACAGGACCCGGAGGATCTGTCACTGAAGCAGACAAACTCAAGGCCCGCGCAAAGGCTATGATGCAACAACGTTCTGCGACACTAACAGGTAAAGGTGCTCCTGCAGGCGGTGACGACAGTGGAGCTGCGGCAAGACGCTTAGAAGAGCAGAACTCGAAAGCAAAGACCGAACGAGAGAACAACGAGCGAATGATCAAAGACGTGGAAGACAGCGTTCGGGACTTTTCTCGTGGACTTGAGGATCATTTGGCGCAAGGTAGCGAGGACTCGACTAGTGAACACGAGAGGCGGAGATGGGAGGATGGTTTAGGTGTAGAGGATGAAGTACGGGACTTCATCTTCGACTTACAGAGGAGCAGCCGAAGCGCTAAAGTCTCTCGTGAGGACACTGGTAGACGTCGCGTAGAGGAAAAGCCTCGAGACAACTCACGTGACCGGACGCCAACCGGTCAGGATCGGAAGCCTGAGTCTCGCGATTCCTTCAAGCCAGCAGCAGCCCCGGCCGCTGGTGGATCCTACTCTTCGTACAAAATTGGAGAAGATCGGGCAGCGTTCATAAAGCATCAGGCAGAGCAGCGTATGGCTGAACGTCTAGCAGCTCTGGGGCTCAAGCCACCAATGAAGTCTGGTGAATCGACTCAGCAGCGTCAAGAAAGGGAAGCGAGAGAGCGTCAAGACCGCGTACGTCAAGCTGAGGCAGAAGATGCCAAACGAGAAGAAGAGAGACAGCGAAGGCTTGCCGACGAGCAACCATCTGCACCAGAGGTCAGCAAATCGGCGAAGAAGCCACCGCCCCCACCCGTGCGGAAGAGTAGAGCAGACAGTGCGGCACTACGTGTTGAAACTAAACGGAAGGACGATGAAGAAGCACTGAGGGCTCAGGCCGAGCAAGAAGGAAAGGAACAGGCAATCAAAGATCAGCAGAGAATTCAGGAGTCTCAAACCAGGGGCATGGAGTGAGTTATCTACGGCCGAGTTGTATATGTGTAAGGCTAATGTATCTGTAGGGACGAAGCTCAAAGACAGGAAGATGATCTTGTCAAGGAGCAAGAGGCATCACAAGCAAGGCTGAAGGCTCTAGAGGAGCAGGTCAAGCAAGGGAAAGTCAAGAAGCAGGAAGAAAAACGCAGGAAGCAAGCCGCAGAAAAGGAGGCTAAGGATAAGGAAGCCAAGCTTGCTGCTCAACGAGCCGAACTTGAGGCTGCGCGAGAGAGGGAGCGACAGCTGCAATTGCAATTAGAGGGTCTCGGAGATGAGGACTCCTCAGATGAAGAGGATGCCCGCGAGATCACGCCGCAGGAGACAACGCCCACAAGTAGTCAGGTCTTGTCCAGAGAGGAGAGCATGCAGCCAACTCCAGCTGCGTCCAAAGCTCCAACAAGTCCACCTCCAGCCCCAATGCAGTCTCCGCCCTTAGCACCGGCCGCCCCACCACCACCAGCCCCTGCGCCATCCTCGTCTTCGTACAGCGCAGACACCAAAAACCCATTCTACAAGAAGATGAACCAAACGAATGAGCCAGCCGCTACCCCTCCTTCCGTCACCTCACCGAATGGGAACGCTGAATCCACAAATCCGTTTCATCGTCTAAGCCAGCAACAAGACGCTGCTAAATCTCAATCGCTTCCGCCACCACTTACCTCAACCCCGACTGGGAACCGCCCATCTCGCGTGCGACCTGAAGAAGACTCATGGTCTGTTGTCGACTCGACTTCATCCTCTGACGACGAAGACGATTCCGACAAGCCTACTGGCGGTAGTGCCAAACACCTGGCATCGATTTTGTTTGGAACTATGGCACCTCCACGGCCATTGTCTGCTATGGACGAGAAGAAATCGGTCGAGAGCCCTACGAGTCCAGCTCCTTTTACACCGAGCACTGGTCCTATGTCTCCTCCGCCAGCACCTGCAATGCCAGGAGCTTTTGATAACGGAGGTCCTCCGGCAGCAGAACCTCCACCTCCGCCACCTGTGCCATCGATGGGCGCTCCACCGGCGCCACCTCCACCACCACCCCCAGGAATGCCAGGTGCACCCTCTGCTGCACCACCACCTCCGCCTAGTTTGCCAAGTGCCGCTCCCAATAGAGCAGCAGCTCCGAATATTGGTGGGTTACTTGGAGATATTAAGAAAGGAACAGGTCTAAAGAAAGTGCAGACTAAAGACAGGAGCACGATTAGTACTGCTGGGAGGGTATTAGATTAGATGCGAAGTAAATGGAGGGAGAGTCCTGGAAGTGATGGCTTCATTGTATATCTGCGAATCAATTTAATCAACATATGTTCTCCAACGCAGGCATAGCCATAAAGCGCGCAGATATTTTGATTGCAAAACCCTTCACCGCCTTGGCGCGTAATGAATGCCAAGATTTCGAATTGGCCGCACAAACTCCAGCATTGGCTCTTTCTGAACAACCCAACGGTCACCGAAATGGCAGGCCCCTCGAATACACTGTTGATCGAAGGATCCTTCGAAGAGCTTGCCGATGAGCTCGCGCATTATATTGACGAGGTACAAAAAAAGCAGACGCCTGACAGCGCCAACACACAAGCAGATGTAACTCCGCTACTGGAGAAGAATCAAAAAGACGAAGTACTGAAGAAGCTGGTCACTGGCAGCGAAGTGCTCAATAATGCCCCAGAAAAAGGTGCTTGTACCCCGCAGGACCTTTTTTCTGAAGCCATATGCTAAGACACGGGGTACAGAATTCATCGCAGCCTACAACCTCCTCGTGCACCTCGTCCGCCAGTCCCCCAATGTCGATAAATTCCTCCCCAGAATTTGCACCAACCTCTCCCAACCAATACGATCATCTCCAACCAACGGCCCCGGCCTTGCTCTTTCCATCCTAACTACAATCTTCAACATCCTCCCCTCAACCTCAGACACTCGCTACCATGTCTTCCTCGCCGTCCTACGTGTCGTACGCGGCTCGTCGTCATTCGAACTTCTACGGCCACAACTCAAGAATCTGGACAGCTGGGTAGCAGCCTGGGAAACAGACGAAGAGGACCAGCGCAAATTATACCTCGAGATCGCCAACGTCGCAGCAGAAGCCGGCGAAGATGCACAGTCGTATCTTTACCTTCTACGTGCTCTGCGTACAATACCATTCGAAGAAGTGTCTTCTCCAGAATCCAAGGATCTCGCCATCCGCGCCCTAAAAGCGGCCCTTTCCAACCCTTCGCACTTCGACTTTCAAGATCTCACATCGAGTGACCCCATCCAGGCGTTGCGAAAATCAGATTCAGATTGGTACGATTTGCTTGAAGTTTTCAATGCGGAGCTTCTCGACGATTACAACGACTTCCTCGAATCACACGACGATTTCCTATCGAATGCTTCTCTCGACCCGTCAATTCTACACCGCAAGATGCGCCTGCTTACGCTGGCGTCGCTGGCTGCGAGTACACCAAGTAAGAGTCTACCGTACCAACATATCGCGCGCGCGCTACAAATACCGAGTGAAGATGTGGAGATGTGGGTTATCGATGTAATACGGGCTGGCTTGGTGGAGGGGAAGTTGTCGCAGCTGAACCAGACGTTTTTGATTCACCGGTCTACCTACAGGGTGTTTG
>JAABUP010010155.1_pt1 | contig 11224 bp, 10 predicted proteins | sample 5559201 | NCBI WGS metagenome assembly JAABUP01 (sample SAMN10711887, study PRJNA513373) | rock metagenome | isolation source: Antarctica rocks | place: Antarctica | reverse complement strand
GAACTGCTATTACAAACCACCCGGACCCAAAACCATGCGTGCCGGATGGGCGCAATTCGCCGCCATGGCCGCCGGCTTCGCCCTCGCGGCCCAGTCAGCCGCCCAGTCAAATGTGTGAATCCCGTAGTCCCTGACGGCCCGTTGAGGATATCGTAGGCCGGGTGCTTGTCGGACCACGCGGTGTAGCCGCCCGCCGCGCGCACGACCTCGAACAGGGTGTTCATTCGGATGAACTCGTGCGGATAGACCGGCTTGCACGTGCCCGACGCATTGGACAGCGGCAGTTGCGCCGGGTCGATCTGGCTCAGCGTCTGGCCGAGCATGCCGCCCGCGTTGAGCAGGCTCTTGTCCTTGTCGATGTTCTCGGCAAACTGCGTCTCGGTGCCCGGCAGGCCCTGGCAGTCCGAACCCGGCGCAAACAGCGTCCGGTCGTAGCTGTCGTCATAGAACACGCCGGCCGAGCGCGGAGTGCCCCCGGTGGCCTGCGCAATCATGCCAGGGAACGAGTCGGACGGCGCAGTGATGTAGGCGTTCGGATAGATCGTTGCATGCGGGGCCAGGGTCGCCAATGCGCCGCCGGAGTGCGCAGGGTCAGCGATCCAGTTCGTCAGGTCGGCCGCGTGCAGGCCGTCGACGCTGATCAGCAACACATGCGCGTAACGCTGCTTATTCGGTGCATTGCCACCACGTTTCCCTGCAATGGCAGCCGTCGTGAACCCCATGCAGGCCCCGACCAGGCAAGTGGCAGCAAGTAAGCAATTTTTCATCTCTGTCATTCCCTTTTGATTGCAGAACAACAGGATGACAATAGCTGACCACGATAGGTTCAATGGTGAACATCGCATGAAAAACTTCGCCGAGGAGCCAGGTTGATCATCCTCCATATCTCAGGGCCAAAATTTTTTCCGTGCTATCGGCTGGGCGCAGCTATGATTTCGCCACAGCGCCCGCCCGCAACTGCGCAATCGTCGCGCGCGACGTGATCTGCTCCGGGTTCATCCGCAGTTCGATCACCGCAGGCTTGCCGCTTGCGACGGCGCGCTGGAAGGCGGGGGTGAACTCCGCGGTGGCGGAAACAACCTCTCCATGGCCGCCGAACGCCTCGATATACTTGGCGAAGTCGGGATTGGTGAGCTCGGTCCCAGAGACCCGGCCGGGATAGCTGCGCTCCTGGTACATGCGGATCGTGCCGTACATGGCGTTGTTGAACACCAGCACGATCGGCGCCGCGCCATACTGGAAGGCAGTCGCGATCTCCTGCCCCGTCATCAGCATGCCGCCATCGCCGACAAAGGTGATGGCCAGGCGGCCTGGAAACATGATCGCCGCCGCGACGCCGGCCGGGACGCCATAGCCCATCGCCCCGTTGGCCGGGCCGATCATCCGCTGCCCGGCGCCAAAGTTGATGAACCGCGCCGGCCACGTCGCGAAGTTGCCGGCATCCGAGGTGAAGATGGCATCTGGCGGCGCCAGCGCCTCCAGCTCGCGCATGACCTGCGCAAGGTTCAATGGTCCCTCGTACTCCGGCACCACGCGGCCAGCCTCCCGCAAGGCGCGCAGCGACGCGGTCCAATCGGCCCAAGGCGCCGCAACCGGCGTCAGCGCCGCAGCGGCATGGGCGAAGGCGTTGAGTTCGCTCGCGATGCCCAGCGCCGGCCGGAACACCCGGCCGATCTCGGCAGGCTCTGGATACACATGGATGATCGGCGCGCCGCCCTGCGCGGGGAAAAGCTGGTAGCCCTGCGTCGTCGCCTCGCCCAGCCGGGTGCCGATCGCCAAAATCAGGTCGGCCTCCCGCGCCCGCGCCACCAGCGCCGGGTCGGAGCCGACGCCGAGGTCGCCGACAAAATTCGGCAGCGTGCCGTCATACAAAGCCTGCCTGCGGAAGCCGACGGCGACTGGCAAGCCCTGCCCCACCAGGAAACCGTGCATTGCCGCCCGGCCCGCGTCGGTCCAGCCGCTGCCGCCCAGGATCGCCAGCGGCTTGCGGCTTGCGGCCAGCATCGCCTGCATCCGTTCCAGCGCCGCCGCGTCGGGCCGGCCCAACGACACCGGCGCCCGGCCAATGTCGGCCACACTCACAGAATGCTTCTGCATCTCCTCGCTGAGCGCGATCACCACGGGGCCGGGCCGCCCGGTGGTGGCGACGTCTACCGCATGCGCAACCAGCTCCGGGATGCGCCGGGCGTCGTCGATTTGCGTGACCCACTTGGCCAGCGGGCCGAACATCCGGCGGTAGTCGACCTCCTGGAAGCTGTCGCGGTCGGTTTCCTCAAAGGGGATCTGCCCGACGAACAGCAGCAAGGGCGTGCCGTCCTGCATCGCCACGTGGACGCCGACCGCGCCGTGGCAGGCGCCCGGCCCGCGCGTGACCATGGCGGCGGCCGGACGCCCGGTCAGCTTGCCATAGGCCTCGGCCATGTTCACCGCCCCCGCCTCGAACCGGCACGTCACCAGCGTCAACCGGTCGCGCACGCCGTACAGGCCGTCGAGCACGTCGAGGTAGCTCTCGCCCGGCACGGCGAACACGTGGTCGATGCCCTGTGCCACCAGCGCGTCCGCCAGCACGCGGCCACCGGGGCGGGCCACCAGTCCAGGCGCTTGCGTGTCCATTCCGTGTCCCCTGCGTTTTGCGCAGAGTACGCCACCCTGCCCCGCTGTCCATAGCCGGCGGCCCGTGCCAAGCTGCCGGCGCCGGTCATCCGGCCCAGCGGAGGAAGCGCCCATGATAAAATTCTATTTCCACCCCTCGCCCAACCCGGCCAAGGTCGCGTTGTTCTTGGAGGAGACTGGCCTGCCCTACGAACTCGTGCCCGTCGACACCCGCAAAGGCGAGCAGTTTGACCCGGCCTTCCTCGCCATCAACCCCAACGCCAAGACCCCAGCCATCACCGACGGCGACGTCACGGTGTTCGACAGCAACGCCATCCTGCTCTACCTCGGCGAAAAAACCGGCAAGTTCATGCCCAAGGACACGCCCGTCCTGCGCGGGGAGCTGCTGTCTTGGCTGATGTTCGTCGCCACGGGGATCGGCCCGTATTCCGGCCAGGCGGTCCACTTCCGCCACTTCGCGCCGGAGCCGAAGGACTACGCGGTGAACCGCTACATGTTTGAGGCCAAGCGTCACTACGGCATCCTGGACGCGCGCCTGGCTGGCCGCCGCTACATGCTCGGCGGCGACTACACCATCATCGACATGGCGGTGTGGGGCTGGGCGCGGGCGGTGCCGTTCATCTTCGGCAGCGACGCCTGGGCCGGCCTGCCCAACCTCAAGCGCCTGTTCGACGAGGTCAGCGCCCGGCCCGCCGCCAAGCGCGCCGAGGCGCTGAAGGACCGCCACGCCTTCAAGGCCGAAATGGACGCGGACGCCCGGCGCAACATGTTCCGCCATATCGAGGCCGCTGGGGCCACCGCCTGAACAACGGCGGAGCGGACGCCCAGCGGATGCGTCGAGCCGCTCCGCTGGGCGTCCGCAGGGACGTCGGCCGGGTTGATCTGGGGGGCAGCCTGCGTGGTTGCGACCCAACAGGCACAGTGGCCTGACCCTCCAAGCAGGAGCTTTCAATGCGCGCCATCTTCGTCCAGGTGAAATGCCAGATGGGCCTTGCCTACCGCGTCGCACAGCTCGCGGTCGATACGATCGAGGAATTGTCGGAGATCTACTCGATCTCTGGGCAATACGACTTACTGGGGAAGTTCTACCTGGACGACTCCCAGGACACTGGCCTGTTCGTGACGGAGCGCGTGCAGACGCTGCCCGGCGTCGCCGACACTTACACCCTCATCACCTTCAACGCCTTCGCGTCCAGCAGGGACAAACCCAACCCAGCCGCATCGGGTTGATAACGGAGCATATGCCGTTCCGCACAGCCCGCCGTTCAAGCAGGCGCAGGACGGGATTATTTGCTGGTGCCGTCCCGCATGGCCTGTTCCCTAATACCCGAGCGCCATCCCGTCCTTCCGCGGATCGGACCCGCCAACCAGGCAGCCGCGGGCGTGATCAATCCAAATAGCCTGGCCGCCGCCCAACGGACGCTCGGGCACGGTGATGTCATGGCCGAAACGCGCCAACTGGTCCGCCACGGCCGCGGGAACCCCACGCTCGGCCTCGACTTTGCCCTGATACGGGAACACCCGCGCCAGGTCGAGCGCCTGCTGGATGTCCAGCCCGTATTCGAACATGTTGCTGAGGAACAGGCTCTGGCCCATCGGCTGAAAGTGCCCGCCCATGACGCCGAACGGCATCACCGCCCGGCCGCCCTGCATGGCCATGCCGGGGATGATGGTGTGCATCGGCCGCTTGTTCGGCGCGATGCAGTTCGGGTGGCCGCGCTCGATCCGGAAGCCCAGGCCGCGGTTCTGCAGCATCACGCCCGACTTCTCCGCCAATATGCCGGAGCCGAAGCTTTGGAACAGCGAGTTGATGAAGCTGCAAGCGTTGCCGTCGCGGTCCACGACGCACAGGTAAACCGTGTCGCGGTGCGCCGGCAGCATGGCCTCGCCCGGCAACGGCATGGCCGCCATGGCGTGCGCCGGGTCGATCAGCCGCCGAAGCGCCACCAGGTACTCCGGACTTGTGAGGTGCGCGACGGGAACCTCGGCCTGCGACGGATCGGCCAGGAAGGCGTCGCGGTCGCGATACACCAGGCGGGCGGCTTCCAGGTGCCGGTGCAGGCGCTCGGCGCTGAGCGGGCCTTCGCGCGCCGGGTCGAAGCCCTCCAGGATGCCGAGCAGCATCAGCACGTGCAGGCCGGAGCCGTTGGGCGGGCACTGCCAGATGTCCATGCCGCGCCACGCTTTATGGATAGGCTCCACGAACATGGCCGCGGTGCGCCCGGCGGCGAAATCGGCCTCGGTGTGCAGGCCGCCACGGGCGCGCAGGGCCGCGACCATATCGGCGGCGACCGCGCCCTCGTAGAACCCGGCTGCGCCGTGCCGTGCGATGCCGCGCAATGTTTCCGCCAGCGGGCGCTGGACGAACGGGTCCCCCTCGCGCGGCGCGGCGCCGTTCGGCAGGAACGCATCGGCGCCGGTGCGGCGGAGCTTGTCCTCGGCGAGGCGCCAGTCCAAGGCGACCCGGTGGTGAACGGGCCAGCCGTCCTCCGCGAAGCCGATCGCCGGCCGCAGCAGCTCGTCGAGTCCCTTGGTGCCGTGCGCCGCCAGCAGCGTCTCCCAAGCCGAGACGGCGCCGGGGACGGTCACGGCGTGGGGCGACGTGTTCTCAAGCGCCGCGATGCCGTTGTCCTCGAACCAGTCGACGGTGGCAGCGGCCGGGGCGCGGCCGGAGCCGTTCAACGCAATGACGCGCCCCTGTCCCGCTGGCGCATAAAGGCAGAAGCAGTCCCCGCCGATGCCGGTGGACTGCGGCTCGATCACGCCCAGCACGGCCGCGGCGGCAACCGCGGCGTCAAGTGCGTTGCCGCCGGCGCGCAGCACGTCGAGTGCCGTAAGGGTCGCGGCTGGCATGCTGGTCGCGGCCATGCCGTGGGTGGCGTAGACCGGGCTGCGCCCAGGCAGTTGGAAATCGCGCGAAGCAAGTGGGGTCATGCCGGTTCCTGAGCAAAGCGCAAGAGGCTGGCATGGGCCATCGGAGTTGGCAATTGCTGCGGCGAACCGCCATGATGCGGCCATGGACAGCCCCGCGACTCTGGACGACTTCGACCGGATCGACATCCGGGTCGGCACGATCATCGACGCGCAGCCCTATCCGGAGGCGCGCAAGCCTGCGTTCAAGCTGTGGATCGACTTCGGCGCGGAGCTGGGGGTGCGGCAGTCCTCGGCGCAGATCACCGTGCACTATGCGCTTGCGGAGCTGATCGGCCGGCAGGTCTGCGCCGTCGTCAACTTCGTGCCCCGGCAGATCGGCAAGTTCCGCAGCGACGTGCTGACGCTTGGCATGCCCGATGCCGACGGCGCCGTGGTGCTGGTGCGCCCCGACCGCACCGTGCCGCCCGGCGGACGGCTGTTTTGACCGGGGGCCGCGCCTATGCGACCGTCACCTGGGACCAGTTGCACCGCGACGCGCGGACGCTGGCCACCTCGCTGATGCACCTCGGCCCGTTCCGCGGCATCGTCGCGGTGTCCCGCGGCGGCCTGATCCCGGCGGCGATCATCGCGAGGGAGCTGGAGTGCCGGCTGATCGAGAGCGTGTCGGTCGCGACCTACGACAACGAGCGGCGTGCCCAGCCGCATGTGCTGAAGCACCCCACCGCAGCCGGGGACGGCACCGGGTTCCTGATCGTCGACGACCTGGTCGACAGCGGCGTCACCGCCCAGGTCGTGCGCGACCTGCTGCCGCGTGCGCACTTTGCCTGCCTGTATGCCAAGCCCGCCGGCCAGCGCCTGGCCGACACCTGGGTGGTCGAAGTGCCGCAGGAGACCTGGATCCTTTTTCCATGGGACACTGCGCCGCTGTTCGTCCCGCCCATCGCCCAGCGTCCCGGCGGTGGCTGACCGGTGCCCGCGGGGCAACACGGGGTCTTGCGGCACAGCGGGCACTGGGCTAAATCGCGTGGCTCTGCTGCGCCCGTAGCTCAATTGGATAGAGCACCAGACTACGAATCTGGGGGTTGGAAGTTCGAGTCTTTCCGGGCGCGCCAGTCCTACAACGACTCAACGGTGCCTTCTGGCTCATGGCTGGGCTGTGGGTGACGGATTGGATGATTGGGATTGGCCCGGTTTGCTGGTCCTCCCGCACTTCGCGTGAAGCTGATCCTTCAAACCCCGGTGACGCGCCCGCCATTCGGCAAGCCCCCAATTACCACGATGGCGCCGCCGCGGCCTTGGTGAGGGAGGTGTCGATCACCAGGCCGTTGCGGTCCTCCATGGGCATATGCCCCATGTGGCAGGTGCCTTTCCGTCATTCCCGATAGCCCTCCCACTCCGGCTCGTTGTTGAACACCCAGTCATAGTAGTCCCGCTGTGTCAGCGCGCTTGCAGCGTTCCGGTCCAGGACGACCTTGCAGCGCGGGTGCAGTTGTAGCGCCGACGCGCTGACCATCGCGGTGATCGGCCCCTCTACTGCCTTTGCCAAGCTCGCAGCCTTGGCCATGCCCGTCGCAAGCAGCAGCAGCTCGCGCGCTTCCAGGATGGTTCCCACCCCCATGGTGAGCGCCCGCGCCGGCACGCGGTCCGCGTCGCCGCCGAACATGGCCGCGTTCTGCTGCCGGGTCGTGGCGGTCAGCGCCTTCGCGCGGGTGCGCGACATCAGCGCCGACAAGGGCTCGTTGAACCCGATGTGCCCGTCCTCGCCGATCCCGAGGAGCTGCAAGTCTATGCCTTCCGCTTCCCGGATCAGCCGCTCATAACGCGCCGCCTCTGCGCCGAGGTCGGGGGCCATGCCGTCCGGCACGTGCGTGTTTGACCGCTTGATGTTGATGCGGCCGAACAGGTGCTTGTTCATGTAGTGGCAATAGGAGTGTTCGTCCTCCGCTGGCACGCCGATATACTCGTCGAGGTTGAAGCTGCGGCAGCCCGAGAAATCCAGTTCCATAGCGGCGAGCAGGTCATAGACACGCTCCATCGTGCGCCCGGTCGCCAGGCCCAGCACCAGGTCGGGCTTCGCGCGCACGCGGGCCGCGACAAGCCGCGCGACCAGCATCGCCGCGCTGTCCGCATCGGGCCGTATGATCACCTCCACAGCTTATCTTCCCCCTTCGGAGGGAACAGCTTTTCCAAACCATCTGCCGCCGCGACGCTCTCTCCCTTCTCAAGAATGTCGTGGAACTGCCCCTCCTTCCAGCCGCGCAGCCGATAGAGCGTCGCGAACGCAAACCGGGGGGCCGCGCCGCCTTGCCCGCCGACCAGTTCCGCCCCACGGCGCACGTTGTCCATCATCCAGGCAGGCAGGCGCAGATGGTAGGGGTTGCGCGCGACCTCGCCCACATGAAGCGACAGCGCCGCGACCAGGTCCGCCACGTCGGCCGACGTCGACTCGACCATCAGGTTCGGCGTCGTCATCGCGCTCCAGTACTCCGTCTCGACGACCCGGCACGCGAGCGCGGGGAGGCGGCGCATAGCCTCGACAACGAGATGATGCACGCCGATGTGCGTCACGTTCCAATCCGCCGCGTGCGGCAGGAACACGACATCGGGTTGCTCGGCCGCGAGGACGTCGGCGACGGCCTCGACCGCGAGGGCCCATCGTGCAGGGTCACGCTCGCGTGCTTCGAGGTTGATCCCCTCCAGGCCGGTCCGGTCGGGCGTGACCAATCCGAAGCCGACGTATGCGCAGGCCGCCTCCAGTTCGCGCCAGCGCCCGGTTCGGCGCTCCACCCGGCTTCCGAGCGTGACCGCGACGTCGACCACGGCAAACCTCCGCTCGCGCAACAGGCGTAGCGGCAGCCCGCCGGTGATCACTTCGTCGTCCGGATGCGGCGCGAACACCAGCGCCTTTGGCGCTCCGGCCGCTTCGGGCGGATGCTCCGGGACAGCCATCTCCGCCGTCCCAATCGCCTTGTCCCCGATCGCCGCACCAGTATGGAGCGCGTTGGCAAAGTTCTCGACCCAAGCTCTATAGGGATTTTTTGCCATCATGCCTTTTTTTCCGCTGCCACAGTCGCCCGCACCATGATCAGTGCGCCCTGAACCGTGTCGTGCTGTCCCGGCACGAGCCGGGCACGCAGCGCGGGCTCAAGCCAGGGCTCGACATGCTGCGCCAACCCGCCCAGCAGGCAACAGGGCAGCGGTCGCCGGCTCTTTGCGGCCAGCGCCCGGCCGATGCGGTCCAGCTCGCCTGCCGCCTCACGCATCAACGAGAGCGCGAGCGGCGTTCCGCGTCCGGCGTGCTCGATCACCAGCGGCGCTATCTGCCCGAACTCGGTCGCACGCGCGTCGTTGGCCCACGTCACGAGCCTGCTCAGGTTTCCGTCGAACCGGGCCTGGACGGCCTCCAGCAGCGGGTCCGCGGGCGCACGCCCATCGAGCCATTGCAGCGTGTGCCGGACGGCCTCCAGTCCCAGCCGCGCGCCGCCGCCTTCGTCGCCATGCGGGAAGCCCCAGCCGCCAACCCGGCTCTCCTGGCCCGCCTCGACCTGGAAGCCGATCGTGCCGGTGCCGACGGCGATCACCGCCCCGTCGCCGCCGCCGTGCGCGCCGAGGCAGGCCGTGTAGCCGTCCGAGCGGAGCACGAGCCGGGCAAAGGGATGCGCAGTGGCGAGGAACCGGTCGCGCGCCGCGGCTATCTCGGACCCAGCGAGCCCGGCCCCGCAATACAGGCGATAGCGGTTTCCATCGAGGCTCAGCCCGGCCTGCGACAGGGCTTGGGCAAGCGCCTCGTGGATCGACTGCCAACTTCCCTCGACGGAGAGCCGGATGTTCGACGCGCCGCCATGTCCCTGCCCGAGGAGGTGGCCGCCGGCGTCCTCCAGCCGGAGCAATGTTTTCGTGGCGCCCCCGTCCACGCCGACGAACAGGTTGGTTGCCGGCCCGGCCGCGCTCATGGCACGCCCACCCGCCGCGTGGCGGGCGCTGGGCCCTTGCCTGGGCTGATGCCGGCGCCCGCAAAGTAGCGCTCAATCTCTTCCAGCGTCTTGCCTTTCGTCTCCGGCAGGAAGAACGCAGCGATGGCGGTCGAGACGCCCTGGTTGACCAGCAGCGCTATTCCCATGCCCATGGACCTGATCCGCGTCGGCATCAGCTCGGAGAGCGCCAGCCAGACGACCACCCCTGGCCCAACCGAGTACGACGCTATGAACAGGCACAGGATGCCGGGGTAGACGACCGACAGGAACATGCTGCGCCAGGCCGCGCTTTGCGCAGCGGCGATGCGTGCCGCGTCGCCCGCTGCCGCAATGGTCTCCGCTTCGGCATGGCGCGTGTAGGCGAGGCCGACCACGGAGGCTATGACGATGCCGACCGTCAGCATGAACTGGAACACGGCGGTCCCGCGGCCACGGGTCCTTGCGCTGAGGCACTCCGCGAGGTAGGGCAGCGCCACGACCGCGATCACGCCGCCGCTCATCCCCTGCAGCAGCCGGCCTGCGAAGAGCGGCAGGAAACCCTGCGACACGACGATCAGCCCGACGCTGAGCACGAACAGCAGGCCGCTCACGACCATCATCTTCTTCCGGCCGAACCAATCGGTAAGCAGTCCGGCCACCAGCGAGGACAGCATGCTCCCGCCCAGCACTGTGGCGACGATGATCGACGTCTGGCCGACTGTGAGATTGATCGTCTTGTTCAAATAAAGCAGCGCAGCCGCGATGATGCCGCCGTCAATGCCGTAAAGGAGGCCACCCATGCCGGCAATGAACAAGAGGTAGCGTCCGTAAAGCTTCGCGCCGCTCGCTGGCCCAGACATCGTACCGCCCTGCCTGGGTGTTTGCCCTTGCTGTGGGCCGGTCTCTGCGTCGCCAAGCTGCGTGCTCATTGGCTCTATGTTCCGCTCGTATTTAGTTTGGTGTCTTGCTGCAACCCTGAAAGGTCAGAAGCCTCAGTAGAACGCAGCAAAAGCTGAAGCGCCCGGCAAGTTTCTGACCGTCGCGGAAACCAACAGTGACAGCCCCAAAATCGATCGTTGCGCACACGTATACCTTTGTGGAAGCGCCTCGATAGCTTCGGGAAGTACCTAGCCTGCCCTATTCGGGCCGTTGAATCGGTTAGGTTAGAACTCTCCTGAGTAGTTTCCGAACCTGCTCCTGGAGGCTGCTTGTCGGGTAGGGTCCAGCGTGAGTTGCCCTACAATAACGGCCCCGAAATCATTATCCGCGTATGGTGGAATTGATCATTTGCTCAAGTGGGCCAGCCGGGGATTTCAGGCGTCCAAGCCTATGACCTTGAACGATGAGGCAGCCGCAAGTCAGTGGTGGAAGCGGTTCGAACAGAATACCCTGAAGCGATCAAGCGAGAAGCAGAGCGGGCAGGTGGAACGATGAAACGGCGTCAAATCCTGGCCGGCGGCAGAGCGTTGGCGCTTGCTGGCGCCGGCGTGGCATATGCAGGGTTGCGGCCGATGGGCTCGATGGAGGAGTACGACGCCTCCGTCGCGGCGATGCGGGCCACACTTTCGCAGCGCCCTGAGGTTCCGGACCTCATCCGCTTCGCGACGCTCGCGCCGAACGGCCACAACACCCAGCCATGGCGGTTCCGGATCGGCAAAGTGAGGTGGTCCCGTCCGGTTGGACAGTTTAGCGGCCGAGTTAAGCTTGGTTCTGGTTGTCGTCAGGCCGCCAGTCTCTCCGTCACGCTTGCACCGTATGCCTCGTCCGGTGTGCGCCCGGCTAAT
>JAABUP010010154.1_pt1 | contig 11225 bp, 18 predicted proteins | sample 5559201 | NCBI WGS metagenome assembly JAABUP01 (sample SAMN10711887, study PRJNA513373) | rock metagenome | isolation source: Antarctica rocks | place: Antarctica | reverse complement strand
TCTCGATCCGTGCCTCTGAAGCTGCCACTGTGGCTGCCACAGAACCCAACATGCTGCCGTTTTCCATGCAGCCGAGCAGACCAAACCAGCCTCACCCTCGCAAGGCGGCCATCAGCGCACGCTTACGTGCCGCACGAGGCAGCGATGGAGCGCGCTGCGGGTGAGCTTGGGGATTTGGTCCTTGAGGCAGCCCATCACGTCGTTCCAAGAGGAACGCCGGACGTCGTCGAGCGGCAGGAGGGTGCGGCGCCTGAACTCGACGATGATGGCCTCCTCAGCCTCGGTCAGCGTGGTGCTGCGTGGCTTTGGTCCCATCGGAGCATCGACGGTGACGGGGCGCTTGCGCCATTTCAGGACGGTTTTGGGGTTGAGGCCGTATTGGGCGGCAAGGGCGCGGGACGACGCTTGCGCTGCTTGGAGTTCGGCTCGAACGCGCGGCGTCGTTCGGGCGCTGCCGTGAAGAACTGCTGCCATAGTGCATCCTCCTGCGGACGGGTCAGGGGTGAGTTCGCACCATCATACTCCGGGACTGAATACCTAGGCTGCGATGCGGTCGAGGTTGATGGCCGCAGCGGTGGCTGCGTGCTGCAGGCCTGTTTTGGCCAGCCCGCGGTAGCGCGTCTGGCGCAAGCCGAACGCCCGCACCGCTTGCGACATCGTGCTCTCTATCCCTTGGCGCTGCGCGTAGAGCCGCCTGCCCTCTGCCGTGCGGCCCCGTGCCCGGGCGGCGGCAAGGGCGTCGTGCTCGTCCCGCGGCAGCACCGCGAGCACCCGGCCTTGGTTGGGCGTTTGGGTCCGCGTGCAGCGGCTGCGGGACGCGCAGCCCCGGCAGTCGGCAGCCCTGAACTGGGCGCGGATCTGAGCGCGCTGTCCCCGGCGCTTCACGTCCCTGTACCAGCCGGCGCTGTCCTTCCTTCCGGGCAACGCACCGTCTGTCTGTCCCAATCCACGGTGAAGTCGGCAGCGCTGAATGCTCCTTCGGTGTGGCTCTGCCAGCTCAGGTTCGGCCAGCCGGGGCCGACCACGGCGATGCCATGCCGTGTACGGGCGATGATGAGGTGATCCGCGCTGACGCAAGCGGAGTCCACCAAGTGCTCGGACGGCGCCAAACCTTTGGCGGCCAGGGCTGCATGGATCGGCGCCGTTCGGGGTGCCTCGTGCACGTTGGCCGGCGTCGTATCCGCGTGGACCACCAGGCGAGGCGCTCCTGCGTCGCAGGTTTCGGTGAAGTGGACCATGGTGCCGGTCCAGGTCGTGTTGGCTTTGGTCCGGAACCGGGCCTCGGTGTCGTAGGGCGACTCCACCCGGTCGCCGGGACCACGGCCCTGCACCGGCCGCAGCCGGGCGCCGCCGTCCTGCCCGTCCTCGGGTCGCTCGAAATGCCGCGCCCATGCGCGGCGCAGCGTCTCGACCGCAGGCAGTGCCGCAGCGGCCGGGGGGGCGTCCGCCCCGGCCAGCGCGTCGAGCAGGCGGAAGCCGTCCGCGCCGACCTGGCCGACAAAGGCGTCGCGCTTGGGGCTGGCCTCGGGCATTCGCATGTCCTCGACCCGCCGGTCGTAGCGCTCATGCCACTCGGACGGCGCAAACGCGCGCAGCCAATCCGGCGCGACAACGGCAATGTCGTTCAGCGCCGCACGCAGCGTCTCGGCCAGGAGTTCCACGCGGTTCAAGGTGCGGATGGCAGCGAGCACGTGCGTGCTGTCGGTGCGCTGCCGTCCGCGCGCCTTGAGCAGCCCATCCTCACGCGCCGCGTCCAGCACCCGCGCGAGCAGCCGGTCCACGGTCGCGTTGCCCAGCAGCCTGCCGCGGAACTCGCACAGCACGCTGCGGTCAAAGTCCGGGTCGGCCAAGTCGAGCGCAAGCAGGTACTTCCAGTCGATCCGGGCACGCACCGCGTCCGCCGCCTGCCGGTCGCTCAGCCCCTCGCGGAACTGCATGAGCGTCACCAGCGCAAGCCGCCACGGCGCATAAGCCGGCTGCCCGCGCTTGGGGTAGAGATCAACGAAGTCGGCGTCCGTGAACAGCGTGCCGAGCCGGTCGCGCAGGATCAGGTAGGGATTGCGGGTCCGGAACGCGGCGCGGGCGACACGGGCAGTGTCGTCAGGCACGGGCGGGATCGGCTGCTGCGGGCGAAGCGACATGGGCACTCTCTAAGCTGAAAACCGCCCAACGCCGCCAGCCCCGTCAAGCTCCCGAATTCGCCACCAGTGTCCCACCCGTGACTGGCCACTCCGGGCGCCACAGCCGGGAGTTTATGCTGAAGGTCGTTGAACGGTTGGAGGCTGGCGAGCGCGCAAGTGCCTTGGCCATTGAGCTGAGCCTCAACCGAACGATCGTCTACCACTGGCGTGACCGGTTCCGCGCGAACGGCGCGGAGGCGCTGACGAGCAAACGTGGGCGCCCGCGCACACCAGAGGTTCTTGCGGCGGAGAGCGTGCGCGCGTCGCGGGCGAAGGCGAATGGCTTGGCCCAGGCGCGGGCTCAGGTCGCCGAGCTGGAGCGCAAGGTTGGCCAGCAGCAGCTGGACCTGGATTTTTCCGAGGCGCCTTGCAGCACATAGAAGGTTCACGCCAGCCGAGCGAAGAGTTTGGCGTGACAGCGTCTTCACCCACATCCAGGTGGTGACGCGCTTGCAAGGCGAAACGCCGGGAGCGCGGCTCTCGGTGGAGAGGATGTGCGCATTGGCCGGCGTCAGCCGGGCGGCCTATTACCGAGCTTGGGCCCGCAGCGATCCGCTGCGCGAGGAGACGGCGTTGCGCGACGTCATCCAGCGCCTGGCTCTGGCTCACCGCCATTACGGCTATCGTCGGATCGGCGCGTTGCTGCGGCGTGAGGGCTGGTGCGTCAACCACAAGCACGTGGTTCGGATCATGCGCGAGGACAACCTGCTGTGTCTGAAGAAGCCGCTGTTCAGGCCGCCGACGACAGACGCGCGTCACAGCTGGCGGGTGTGGCCGAACCTGGCGCGCCATCTTATGCCCATGGCCACGAACCAGCTGTGGGTGGCGGACCTCACCTAGACACTGTCGGCGAATTCAGGCGGCCTGGGCCAGGGCGGCGAAGCGCGTCACGCGCGTTCTGGCCCGCGGCCGTCCGTCTAGCCAATTCACGATCCGCGAGACGTTCATCGCGGCGGCCGTGCAGACCTGTTGCAGCCCGGTCTTGGCCAGACCGATGTAACGGCTCCGGCGCATGCCGAACGCGCGCACGCCCTGCGAGAGCGTGCCCTCGATCCCGGCCCGCACGCGGTAGCGCCGCCTCCACGCCGGATCATGCATCCGCGCCCGCGCCGCGTTCAGCGCCGCATACTCAGGGCGCATGTGGAAGTAGAGGGACCGGCGCGCGTCCTTTGACGGTGTGCACAGCGGCCGGTCGGCGCAGGCGCCGCAGTCGGTGCGGCTGAATATGGCCTGGATGCGCGGTGCGTCGGCGTCGTCGCGTTGCGCGCCAGGTCACCGATGTCTTGCCCCGCGGGCAGATGGCTTGTTTGCGGTCCCAATCGATGGCGAAATCGTGCTGCTCGAAGCCTGGCCCGCGACTGTATTGGTTTGCCACGCCCCGGACCGGCCCCCCGAGCGAAACGTCGTGGTCGCGCCGGCTGCTGACCAGCAGCCCCGCATCGACATAGGCGGAGTCCACGAAGTGCTCGGCAGGCAGCAGCCCCTTGGCAGCCAGGCGCTCATGGATTTCGGCCGTGCCCGTCATGTCGGGCTGCATGGCCGGACACGTCTTCACATGCATGACCAGGTGCGCCGTGTCATCATCGCAGATCTCGGTCAGATGTACCTTGTAGCCCGACCATTCCATTTGCCGCTTGGTGCTGTAGTGCATTTCCGGGTCGTAAGGGGATTGCAGGCGCCCACCAGCCGGAGGCAGTTCCGCAGCTGTCCGCCAGCGCGGCCGCCCATCATCCTCGCGGGCATAATGCACCCGCCACACGTCGCGCAGCGTTTGCACCATCGCCACCTCGCGCGCTGCGTCTGGGGCATCCGGGCTGTCCCCTGTCAGCTTCGCTGACATCACTCCGTGGGATCGCTTGGCGATGGCGTCGAGCAGAAAGAACCCGTCCGCGCCGACTTCGAGTGCGAGCGCCTCGCGCTCTTCCCGGCGCTTGGGCAGGCGGTAATCTTCGACGCGTCGCCCATGCCGCTCAAACCAGACCGGTCGAGCGAGCCCGCGCAGCCAGTCCGGCACGGCTGCGGCCAAGTCGTTTAGCGCGGCGCGGAGCGTCTCGGCCACCAGCTCAAGCAGGTGCAGGTCATGCGCGGCGGCCAGCACGTGCGTACTGTCGGTGCGCTGCTTGCCGCGCCTTGACCAGCCCGCGTGCCTTGGAGTGATGTTGACCCACTCTCGTGGAGTGTTGGGGAGCTTGGGTGGTTACGGTTCCGTCGTAGCTGCCTCCATCGCTGTTTTGTAAGCCATAGGCGAGCGGTAGCCCAGGGCGGAATGGAGGCGGGCGGGGTTGTACCAGCCCTCGATGAAGCTGAAGCAGGCCATGCGGGCTTCGGCTTGTGAGGCGAAGCGGCGCCGTTCGAGCAGCTCGCATTCGAGGGTGGCGAAGAAGCTCTCGCACATGGCGTTGTCGTAGGCGTCACCGACCGACCCCATGGACGGCCGCACGTCGGCCTCCTTGCACCGCTTGCCGAAGGCCAGAGACGTATATTGGCATCCCTGGTCGCTATGGTGGATCACGTTGCGCGGCTGGCGCTGACCGACGGCCATCTCGAACGCGTCGACCACCAGCTCGGCCCGCAGGTGGTTCGCCATTGCCCAACCGACGACCTTGCGGCTCCAGGCGTCCAAGACCACGGCGAGATACAAGAACCCTGCTGCTGTGGGCACGAACGTAATATCTGCGACCCAAAGCTGGTTCGGTGCGGCTGCTGTGAAGTTCCGGTCTACGAGGTCTGGCGCCGGGCGGGCCTCCTTGTCGCGTCGCGTCGTTGTCACCCCGGCCCGGCGGCGGCTCGCGCCCACCAGCCCGGCTGCGCGCATCAAGCGGGCAACGCGCTTGCGTCCGTGCTTCACCCCGTCTGCCCGCAATTCGGCATGCACGCGCGGTGCGCCGTAGGTCTCGCGCGAGCTGGCGTGGATGGTCCGCACCCGCTTCAGCAGCGCCGTGTCAGCGAGGGTGTGGGCAGACGGGAGGCGGTGCCGCCAGGCGTAGTAGCCCGCCTCCGAGACGCCCAGCACGCGCGCCATGGTCGCAACAGGAAAGGTGGCCTGGTTCGCGCTCATGAACCCGAAGACCCGGACGGCACGGCGCCGGTCTCGCGCGCGAACCAGGCCGCCGCTCGAGAGAGGATGTCGCGCTCCACGCGGAGCTGCTTGTTCTCACGACGCAGCCGGGTCAACTCGTCGCGTTCGGCCGTGCTCAGGCCATCAGCTTTCTCCTCCCGGCGGCCTTCCTGCCGGTCAGCCTGCACGACCCAATTGCGGATCGCCTGGGCGGTGGGCTCGAACTCGCGGGCCAAATCAGCCGGATCACGTCCGGCACGGACCAGGTCAACAATTTGCCGCCGGAACTCCGGCGAGTAGGGTGGGTGTGTCTTGGGCATGAAAGGCTGCGCACGGCATCAGCGGCCTGCCGGTCGCTGAGCTGCTCCAGAAACTAGAACACCGTGACCAGGGCAAGGCGCCATGGAGTGAGAGCCGGCTGGCCCCGGGTGGGATAGAACCTGCGGAAGTCCTCATCCTGGTAGAGGGTGCTGAACTCGTCACGCAGGCGAGTGACAAGGGTGCCTTTCGGGAACGCCGCACGGGACACGCGCGCAGTCTCAGCAGAGACCTCGCTGATCGGCTCCGGATGAAGGCTCATGAATTGTTCCCCCTTGCTGAACGGTCAAACTGAATTCGCCGACAATTCGCCGACAGTGTCTCACCTATGTGCGCCTTGCCGAGGCCTTCATCTACCTGGCCGTCGTGCTGGATGCCTTCAGCCGCAAGGCCGTCGGCTGGGCGATGGCCGATCACCTGAGGGCGAGCCTAGCCTTGGATGCGCTTGAGATGGCATTGGCCAGCCGCGAGGTGGTCGCGGGTGGCCTGGTTCACCACTCCGACCGCGGCGTACCGGGTGGCCTCGAGTGGTCGTCGCAACACCTGGACGGAGGGGATTGCGATGGGCATTCGGAAGGCGTTCGGATCGGTCGGGGCGGGGCGCGTTGCGGTCGCCAGGGCGGCCGGGGGTGGCGCGGCGCGAGGACCGGCGGCGGTTTTGGGCGTTGATTGCGGCGGGTCTGTCGAGCGAGGGTGCGGCGGTTGGTGCAGGGGTTTCGCCGGCGGTAGGGGTGCGCTGGTTTCGGGAGGCGGGCGGCGTGCCATCATCAACGCTTACGCCATGGTCGAAGCCGCCGACCGGGCGGCACCTGTTGTTTGCGGAGCGGGAGGAGCTTGCGATCCTGCGTGCGCAGGGCCGGGGCGTGCGGCAGATCGCCCGCCATCTCGGGCGGTCGGCGTCGGACCGAGAGGTTCGCCGGACATCGCCCATTTCGCGGGAGCTGCGGCGCGCTGCACCTGCCGCCCATGGACGGCCACGGCTGAGCCTCGCGTGAAGAATGGGCCTGCGCTTGCCGGGCACGGCGCGGTGCGCGACGCCATCGCATGCACGATCACCGGCTTGCCCCAGGAACTCCGACGGTCGCTGACCTGGGACCAGGGGGCGGAGATGAGCCAGCACGCACGGCTACGGATCGACACGGGCGTGCCCGTCTACTTCTGCGATCCCCACGGCCCATGGCACGCGGCACGAACGAGAACACCAACGGGCTGCTGCGCCAGTATCTCCCGAAAGGCACCGACCTGAGCCTGCACGGCGCGGACGACCTCGCCGCGGTGGCCATGGCCCTCAACACCAGGCCACGCAAGGCGCTCGGCTGGAAGACGCCCGCTGAGGCGTTTGACCAGGCGCTGCGGTCGGCGCACACAGGCGTTGCGGCGACCAGTTGAACCCGGGCAGTACGCCTGCGGCGACTACATCGCCCGTCTCGAGGCCGCCGGGATCCAGCCCAGCATGAGCCGGGCCGGCTGTCCCTACGACAACGCCATGGCCGAGAGCTTCATGAAGACGCTCAAGCACGAGGAAGTCGACGCCGGCGCCTATCGTGATCTCGCCCATGCCAGGGCCGCATCGGGGAGTTCATCGAGACTGCCTACAATAGCCAAAGGCTTCACTCGGCTCTTGCCTATCTATCGCCAGTAGAGTTCGAGTCCAACCAGCCTTGGGCTGCTGCGCAGCAGCCCAGGGCTCCAACGCAGCCGAGCTGTCCGCGATTTGCTGTCTCACCCAAGGGGTTCAGTTCACTCCCGTATGATCACGTCATCTCCTTTCCTGCCTGCTGCCCGAGCCGCTGTCGCCCGCCCCTTGCCGGACATAGGCCCCGCCTGGCCCGGCATGAAGCGGCGTGGCCTTACCCAACCCTGTCGAGCCTGCGGTAATGGTAGCGGTACAGCTCCGTCCGGAACCCCAGGCCCTCGTAGAGCGGGATGGCAGCCGTGTTGTCGGCCGCGACCTGCAGGCAGGCCGCTTCGGCGCCAACCCCGCGCGCCCAGGCCAGCAAGCGCAGGAGCACCCGCCGCGACAGGCCGCGCCGCCGGGCAGCAGGGTCGGTCGCAACCATGTTGATGCAGGCCAGGCCGTCGTGGACGGCGGCATAGGCCAGCGATGCCAAGGGTGCGCCCGGGCCGCCGAGGCGCACCGCCCCGAAGGCCGCCGGGATCGCCAGACATGCCAGCATGGCCCGGCGCGCGTTGGCCACTTGCGCCGCGTCGCCCGCGATCCGGGCCTGCGCGTCCAGCCACTCTGCCCCTGGCTGCCCTTCGGTAAGCTCGACGCCCGTCCCGTCCGCGCCGTCGCCATCGAGGCCCGGGCGGAACAGGATGCGCGTATCGCCTTCAGGCGGGGCGTAGCCGTGGGCATCCAGCGCAGCATCCAAGCCCGGCGGCTGAAAGGAGGGGACGCGGAACAGGCAGGGCAGGCCTTGTGCGGCATACAGCGCGGCGCAGCGGCGGATGCGGTCATCGGTGCCGAGGGCGCCGCCAGGCCAGAGCGGGTTCACCGAGTTGGCCCGGCGCGTGCAACCATCAGCGAAGCGCAGCAGCCAGCCGTCGAGCAGCACCTGCCGCGGCGCCGGCAGCGCATTCAGCCCTGCCTCCTCGGCGCGACGGGCCAGGTCCGGGCCGTTCGTAGTCAATGTAGGCTCCTCCTTGCACGGCATGGCAGCGGCGCTGCTGGGACTGACGGCACCCTTGCCCTGCCTGGCCCAAGCTTCACCCCGCGTCGCCCCGATGTCGAGCAGCAGCCGATCGTCAAGGTCACGAACTGCCGCGCGCTGGCGCAGCCGGGAGCGTGGGCAGCCGGAAAGGTAGCGGGCCGCTTCGAGCACCGCCGCGAACAGGGTGACGCGCACCCGCTGCCGGGCGGCTGCCCAGCGGGCGGTGGTGCCCAGCTTGGCACGCTGTGGCTGGAAGGAGGAACGTGAGGCAAGGGGAACAACGTGTCGCATGGCGCGATGGTGCCGTCCCACCGGTGCAAACAGAAGCAAGTCTTTCCGATGCGCCGCATTCGGATAAGTTATCGTTATGGGCACTCCCACTCTGCGCCAGCTGCGGACCTTCCTTGCCGTCGTCGAGGCGGGCAGCGTCTCGGCCGCGGCACGCCTGCTCAACTTCACCCAGCCCGCGGCGAGCCAGCAGTTGCGGGAGCTGGAGCGCGCCTTGTCCGTGCGCCTGCTCGACCGTGCCGGCGGCAAGGTGATCCCGACCGCTGCCGGGCAGGCGCTGCTGGACCCGGCCCGGCGGGCACAGGCCGCAGCGGAGGACGCCATCGCCGCCACCGCCGGGCACCGGCGCGGCGACACCGGGCGGGTGCGCCTCGGCACCGGCGCGACGGCCTGCGTCTTCCTGATGCCGCCGGTGCTCGCCGCGGTGAAGCGGGCCATGCCGGGTCTGGCGGTGACGGTCATCATCGGCAACACCGCGGACATGCTGGTCCGGCTGGAAACGGGAGACTTGGACGTGGCGCTGGTCACCATGCCCGTGCCGGCGCACCGTGCGCTGAGCACGACGAGGCTGCTGTCCGACCCGCTGCTGGCGCTGTTGCCTGACGCCTGGGCGCCTTCGGGAGCAGCGGTGACGGCGGCCCAGCTCGGCGCGATGCCGCTGATCCTCTACGAGGCCGCGGGCAACAGCCGCGCCGTCACGGACGCCTGGTTCCGGCGTGCCGGGATCACGCCACAGCCCGTCATGGAGATGGGCAGCGCGGAAGCCATCAAGCACCTGGTGGGGGCTGGCCTGGGCGCCACGGTGCTGACCGCGCTGGCGCTGCGCAGCCCGGTGCCTGGTGCGGTCACGCGCAAGCTGCGGCCTGCCGCATCGCGCGACCTCGGCATCGCGCTGCGGCGCGAGAAGGTGCTGGACCGCGGCCTGCGCCTGTTCCTGGCGGAGCTGGAGCGGACGGTTGCGGAAGGGTGGCCTGCGGCGTCCCGTGCCAAGCTGTCGGGCGGACCCTCCGGCACCGGTGCTCGATAGCACTGACGGCATCCAGCGGCGGCCTCCCGCCAGGTTCGACACCAAGCAGGCCTACAAAGCCTGTTCGTCGTTCAAGCGCACGACGAAATGCAGAGACGAAGCTGTGAACCCGAGAGCTTTGTAGAATGCCTGAGCATCGGTCCGGTGGAGTGCCGTCGTAAGTTCCAGCAGGTCGCACCCTGCTTGTCTTGCCAAGGCGGCTCCTGCATCGACCAGAATGCGGCCGATACCCTTCCCGCGCGCACCGTCACACACGACCAATGCCGTGATCCGGGCCACTGGCCTGCTGTGATGGAGCATGAACGTCCAATGCATGGCAATCAGCCCGACGCCCCTGTCGTCCTTGGTTGCGAGCAGAACTGGATCGGCCGGCTGTTCCGCGAACAGGTGCAGACGTGCCCGTACCTCTTTGACGGTGAAGGCGTAGCCAAGCTGGCCCAGCAGCTCCCGCACAACCAAGCTGTCGCCTGGATTAGCTGGCCGGACGTCGATCACAGCCGCTTCCTCAACGCGCCACCCGGGCGAGGCAGACGGTCAGCGACCACGCCACTGACGTTCCGATCTGGCAGAAAGACAGAATAGAACACATGCGTGACGCGGCTATCGTCCACAATCAGCGTGCATCGCTTCAGCAGCGTCATCCCGTCAGCCTCAAAAGTTGGCAGGCTCAAGGCACCAGCAAGTTCAAGTTGCTCGTCAGCGTCGTCGCCATGCGGCGATCCTCAGGCACCCCCTACCCAGGCGCAAGCAGGCGCTGTAGCAAAAGTGTCACGAATTGGGACGACGCGGGGGAGGTGCCCAGCCCAAAGGCCAGCCGTCCACGCCGAGGCTGGGCCTGGATGGCCGGGCGGCAAGACGGGACAAAGGGGGGTTGACTGCACAGGTATGACGAAGACACCCAAGAAGCGGCAGCGGCGTTCCCCGGCGGTGAAGCCGGACGATGCTCCGGCTGTAGCCGGGCATGAGGACCAGCCGGCGGGCCAAGCTGAGGCAACGTCGGCCGAGCAGGCCGGCAAGAAGGCGAGGCCGCGCACGGCAAAGCCGTTGCGGGACGGGGCGCCCAAACGGGCCAAAAGCGTCAAGGCGCCCAAGAAGCGGAAGCAGCTTGCCTCGGCCGCCGAGCTGGCGGGCGTTCCGGCCGCGGCCGGGCACGAGGACCGGCTTGCCCGCCTGGCCAGGGCGGTCCAGGCGGTTCAAGCCGGCGAACACGTCAGCCCGCGCACGGCCAAGCTGTTGGCAGGCGGCGTGCCGAAAATGGCGCAGAAGCTGGTGGAGGAGGCGGCCGAGACGGCGATCGACGCAGTGCGGGAAGAGCGGACCGGGTTCGTCAACGAGAGCGCGGACCTGCTCTACAACCTCGTCGTGCTGTGGTCCGCGCTCGGCGTGGCGCCGGACGAGGTGTGGGCCGAGATGGACCGGCGCGAGGCCCTGCTCGGCATGGCGGAAAAGCTGCCCAAGACGGACGATGCCGGATGAGCAGGTGCTGCTGGACGTGTCGACGCCGCGGGAGATGCTGGCAAAAACTGGTGACGCCCAGCTTGCGGCGATCTGCCGTGACCTGGGCAATCAGGGAGAAGGGCACTCCGCAGCGGCGGGCCCGTAATCGGGGCAGAACCCGGGGCGGCACGGCGTCAGGCGGGCTGGCCGCGGCATTGGATGAGGTGGGAAAGAGGCGGGACGGCGGGAGCGGCGGCGACACC
>JAABUP010010152.1_pt1 | contig 11227 bp, 9 predicted proteins | sample 5559201 | NCBI WGS metagenome assembly JAABUP01 (sample SAMN10711887, study PRJNA513373) | rock metagenome | isolation source: Antarctica rocks | place: Antarctica | reverse complement strand
GAAGCCCCACTGGTACTCGTCCTCGCCACCGTGCTCGCAACAACAGGAGACGCGACCCTCGTCCGACTCTCTTCCCACGGGTCCAACGACCGCCAATAAGCCGTCTCATTCCACTTGCACTCCTCCTTCCAATCCTTCACCCCCTCACACGTCATCGCCGTAAACACCTCAGGCATGATACCTGTCGTCGTGCTCTCGTACGCCCATACACACCCGTCCGTCAATCGCCTTCCAATCTCAACGTCCTGGGGGCGGTCAAACAGTTTGCCTCCTAGAGCGAACATGCCGCCGGCGAAGCAGGTCAGGTGTTCGCCTTCGGGTACAAGCTGGTTGATGTACTCGCTGGTTGTCATGTTGACCGAGACTTTGAGGGCGCCAGAAAGCAGAATATCGAGATTATCGGGGTTCATGGGGCGGAAGAGGAGATGGTTGGCTACGGTGTCGGCGGCGGCGATGTACATGTCTTTGTATTGGTCTGTGAGACCGTTGAGGAGCATGTGTTGGTTGGGAAGGTATTCGTACGTGCTGTCGCTTTGGCCGCCAAGGGTAAACGTTTCGCTTGCGCGTTTGTTGGTGGAGGCTAGGCCTTGTGGGAGGCAGACGGCTGAGCTGGCTCCGGTTCCGGCTTGCACAGCGCGGCGAACGGGGTCCTCCTGGTAGGTTGTAGCATTGGACAAGACGTCCATAGTGGTTTGGATTCGCGAAGCCTCATCATCGAGCTGTCGTTTGACTACGTATGTGTCGAACTCTTTCGGTGCCGTCTTCTGTTCAAGCTTCGCCTGCGTCACCGCATGCTGCTCTCGATCCACATTTGTACCGATAGATGTCACTATGTTCGCACCCGCGGCTCCTCTGACAGGCGGTCCAGCTACCATCATCTGCCCCTCGCCACCCGGGACCGGCTGCTGATTTGCAGACGAGTCGAATGCGATCTGCGCCGGCTTCGCGCAACCGCTGGCATCCACAGTCGTGGGCCACATACCTGGCAACCGCGTGTTGTTCTGCCATTCTTCGAAAGCATCGGTGATGCGGGCTATGGCGTCGTAGTATTTTGGTTCGCCGGTGAGCTGCGCCAGACGCGTGAACTCGAGGCTCAGACTCCCTAGCTCGGCCATCACGACTCTGTTGGTCGCGCGGTGTGGTTGTGACGCAAATGCTGGCTTCCACCTGTAGTACGTCTGAGGTAGGCGATTTGGAGTGTCGAAAGCACTGTAGAGGACTTCCGCCAATTCAACGGCCTTCTCGAGTAGGATAGGATATTTCGCATTGGAGATATCGTACGCTCCGATCAAGCCTCCTACATACCGGATCGTAGTCTCGAAGAGCGGGATATCCGAGCGTATTGACGTCGTGAAGTCGATGTTGCGAACATGCTCCAGCGCTTCTTCAAACTCCATCTTCATGCCCATCATCCACAAAGTATCAAGCGAATCCACTAAAGTCGCACCCCAGCCATTGAACGGATTATTGTACCCGCCTGATATAGGCTTGACTTCGTCCATGCCCCACGCTGCGGTCCGGTAGCCATTCCATGCATGCTGTGCCGCTTCCTTGATGATGGCTAAGCGCTCTACGTCGGCCTTGCCTGCATCCTTGCCCGCATACTGGATCTTCGGGAGAGGCTTGGCGGTGCCGGTGGGTAGTTGTCTGGTGGTCGATATGGGGAAGTGCTCGGTCTGCTTCACCCAATGGATAGCTGATGTTGTGCTTTGAGGTATCTCCGCATTATCTTTCCGTCCTTCCCCGATCTCGTATCCCGGCTCGTCGTCGGCTGTGATGGGTGGTAATTGGTGCACAGTTGCCGTGACAGGACTCGGCGTCGCCGTGCTGGAGGCTACATGTGCGGAGGCCGAACTTGCCTGTGTCGTCCTGCGTGTCGTCGCCGGTATTGCCGCAAGAGGCTTATATGCCGTCGTCTCTTCCACCCGCCGCTCCGTCCGCACACTCATCGAGGCCGTCCATTGCGCCGCGGGCTCCTGAGCCACAGGCTTCGGCCTCAACACCGATCCACCCCCTACCACCTTCTCCGTCACGTAGCCTCCATATGTCTCCACCTCACTCTTCCGCGTATACAGCAATGCCACGACAATAAACGCCAACACGCCCAATAGCACGCGTACGCGCCGTCGGCCCGGCATCTTGTGCGGGATTGCTGTCGATCAGACACCGTTGACAGGTGGATAGAGGGCCTGGCCAGCAGGCGGGTGGCGGTATTCAGGTGGTGTTGGATGGGCGACACAAGGACCAGACGACTGTACCAGCCATCATCGCACCAAACCGCCAAACCTGCGTCCCGTCTGAGAAGGAGGTGCTTGGCATGAGTGTCGCCAAGAGTGATCGTCTCGATCTAGCAAGCCTCGGCACACTAAAATTCAGGGTCTTCCCGCCCGCACGGCTCCTTTGGCGGGGTAGACATTGATGTTAGTCAGCAGTCGCGATGTCGGATGAGGTGGATGAGAGTGTGTGAAGGCAGCATGTACATGTAGTAACGATGTGATCGTAGGTTCCCCTGGTGTAGCACGCCCGGAAACTCCACCGCCATGGACTTACTCGCAAGACGCCTCCCGACAAAGGCTCGCTTTACACACAAAACCCTCCAACTACGGCGCACGCCACCGTACTACAGAACCCTCACCAACGCAACCAAACCCGACTTCATCCCCTCCCTCCTCTCCGTCCCTCGAGTGCCCGCCAAACCCGGCAACTGGCACCCCACCCTCGTGCACTCCTCAGGCGAAGCAAAATTCACCGTCATCCGCCTAGCCCCCAACGGCGGCGAAGTGCCCAAGCATTTCCACAACGCCGGCTGGGATTACTTCATGCCGTTGCAGGGGCAAGCTGTTATCGAAGTGAAGACCAAGGAGGGAGTGGAAAGCGATTACGAGATGAAGGCGGGGAGTTTCTTGTCGGTCGGGCCGGGAGATGTGCATCGGGTGAGGAATGTGAGTGAGACGGAGGAGTTTGTGTTCTTTCTTGCGCAGGCTCCCAGGGGGAAGTATGATTTTGTTGCTGCTTCGTGATATATAGTGCGATGGTGCGATGGAAGCAGTGGGAAGCGGTATTGCTTCTCAGCTACCCAAGAATATCGCGGCTGTCTTCCCGAGACTTCATCATCCCTTAATTGAAGAGCGCGAAAAGGTGTAAGTCGTGTTCTTCGTGGCGAGATTCAGTCCAGTCTTCGTCTACGAATCTGGCCTGCGTATCTGGCATGAATTGGCAAGCCACAGGGGACGCTCATAGTGCCCTGTCCTTGCTACAGATGATAAGAGTATTCATGAACCACTCATGATGATGACGTCTTGTCCTCGGGCTCCGAAGACGAAGACGAAGAGCTCAGCCAGGAGTGGATACTCTGGCATACTTCCATGCTTATTCAGGTCATCGCGCTGATGCTGCTTCGTGGTTGGCATCTCACCAGAGTCCGCTTGGTAGTTGTACTCTGTGACAACTTGCAATTGATCTTCGGGCCGCGCGGATTTCTTTCCAGATCCCTCCCTCTAGAGTTCGTCCAATACAGCGTAGAACCCCACGGAGCGGCAGCGTATGATGCCCTTATAGACAGGGAGGCTTGGACCATCGTGACCTCACGACGCCCCTCTCGGCGGGAACTGACTCTCCTTCACCAACCCAACAGCATCGATCCTCAAAAACCGCAGATTCGCCAAGCTGATCCAGTCCCCTTTCCACCCATCGAGCCTCGTCAGCGTCTCCTCGTCCCGTAAATTCGGCACCCAAAACCCACTCTCATACTCCTTCCCCTCCACCTTCTTCTCCTGCTCCAACATGGTGAACCGCGTGCTCGGCGGCCTTCCAACCCTCCGCTCCGCCTTCAATTGCTCGATCTCCTCGTCGTTGCGTTTGAGAAACTCCGTGATCAGCGCCTGGATAGCTTCCACGTCTAGAGGATGCAGCGTATCGGGTAGTCTGTCTTGCAGGAAGAAGACCCGCTCTAGCCATTGCCTGTTCGCTTTCTCACGCACAGCACCCAGTCTCGCCACGCGGTCGTCTCGGGCCCCGGCGTTGCGGAGGCGTTTGGCGTCGCGGCTGTTTTCGTGCAGGGAGTTGATCTTGCTGCCTTTTTTCTTGGTGACGTGCTTTTGCACTTTGGATAGCTTGGACGGCATCTTCTACCGAGAAGCAATCGGATACTGGATGGGTCGTCGGACGAAGAAATCGATGTCGAAGTTCTCGGTGGATTTCGATGCGGGCGCAGCGGCCGCTCTCCCCGCTTGCCGACGCGTGTTTCCCGTCTTCGCGTCTTCCTCAAGGCGGGACATGACTGCACAACATTCGAAATAGACGCACAAATACGCTCCTCCTGCTGCGGTGAACAGGTCGAGGCTGTAGGAATAGAAGATACCATGCCATTGAGAGATTGGCGGTGACCTGCGTAGAAGAGCAGCAGTGGGGCCAGAATGGGCATCCAAGGTAGAATCCAGTCAGACACCCATATCGCGAGCTGAGACCTGACCGTACGTAGGTCTACTTCCGCTGCTCAAGAGCATACACAATCCGACACATCTCCGCAATTTCGCCGGCCAGACACTGGGTGTCGACGCCTATGGCTGGCTCCACCGCGGGACTGTCGCCTGCGCCATCGAATTGGCCCAGCAAAAGCCGACCCGGAAGCATATCGAATTCGCGTTGAACCGTGTACGGATGCTCATACACTTCGGCGTCAAGCCCTTTCTGGTCTTCGACGGCGACTATCTGCCCAGCAAAGCGCATACAGAGAAGGAACGTGCGGCCCGGCGGAAGGAGAGCAAACGAGCCGGACTGGAGTTGTTGCGCATGGAGAAGATATCGCAGGCGCATCTCGAGCTCCAGAAGGCTGTCGATGTCACGCCGCTCATGGCGCGGGAGCTGATCGAAGAGCTGAAGCTGCTGGACGTGCCGTACATCGTTGCGCCCTACGAAGCGGACAGCCAGCTGGCGTATCTGGAGAAGCAGGGCGTCATCGATGGTGTTGTCAGCGAGGACTCCGATCTGCTGGTCTTCGGTACGAAGTGCCTACTCACCAAGCTGGACCAACACGGCGAGTGCATCATGATCAACCGCGTACACTTCACGGCGTGCCGGGAGATCAGCTTGGTCGGCTGGACGGACAAGGAGTTCCGTCTGATGGCTATGCTCAGTGGATGCGATTACTTGCCTGGTATAGGTAACATGGGATTGAAGACTGCCTACCGGCTGGTGCGCAAACACAAGATTGTAGACCGGATTGTGCGGACCGTACAATTCGACGGCAAAATGAAAGTCCCACCTGGCTACCTGGAGGCTTTTGCCAAGGCTGAGCATACCTTTCTATATCAGTGGGTCTATTGCCCGGAGGCGCGGCGTCTGGTAAACCTCAATTCCATCCCGGCCGATCTGGATGTCGAAGCCATGCCCTATATCGGCAAAGATGTCGAGCCGCAACTGGCAGTCGGAGTGGCAACGGGCGACCTGGATCCAAATTCCAAGGAACGGATCATATTACCACCAGCTTCACGTCACCCAGCCTCTCGCTCTCGTCTTGCGCAGACACCGGACGAGAAGCAAGGCAAACCGATCTCCGAGTTCTTCAAGGCTAGGCGTACACCCTTGGCGGAGCTTGATCCGAACGCTTTTACGCCCAGTCCCAGCCAACACCGCTTGCTCGAAGCCCAGCAAAACACGGCGTGGTCTGCTTCGCAAGCACCACTCATGCAGCCGCCAGCACTCAGCAGCGTAGCTTCCGGAACGACACCACACTCAGCTCCGCAATCCGGTCGCAGAGTCGCCAGTACGCCCAACCCTACAGTCTCACGAGCCTCGCCTAAGAGGCAGCGTCTCTGCTCTGATAGCTCGCTGGCTGCCTCGATGGGTGGCAGCGTTGGGTTGCAGACTGCGACTAGTCGCTTCTTCTCCAAGCAAACTAGCCAGGGAAGCCCGTCGCTTCGGAAGACATCGGTTCAGAGGAAGCGGGAAGACTTTGCGCTGTGGACTGATGAAGCGAGTACGGAAGCTAGTGCGATCGGAGCTGCAGAGACGGGGTTGCAGGACGCGACGGAGGCACAGGAGGCTAAGCCAACGACGTCGCCAAGGAAGCGGAAGAAGCTTGCTATCTACACCGGCCCGGAAGCTGCCAGATCCGTAGATCAGAGCACGACGGAGACGTCTCAAGAACCGTCTCCTACTATGGTGTCCAATCCATCGCAAGGCGCAGCAAGTATTAAGACATCCGCCACACCCCGCAGCACTACGACCGCACAAGCCGCGCGCAGCCTCTTTAGCAAAGGCATCGACGCGAACTTCGCAGACCTCAAGTCACGCTGGGTCTTCAAGCCCGACACACCACGGCAAAGCATCGCGCGCAGCAGATCAACGCCGACTTCTTTCTTCACGCCCTCACAGGGCACCGAGCGCAATATACTGCTGGGCAGATTAGCGAAGGCCCCAGCAAGTCCTAAGCTTGTGTCTGGAGACGATGTACTAGTACCCGCCTCTTCGCCACCAGTCTGCCCAGCGGCAGATCCACTGGGTAACGAGGATGGCATCGACGACGAAGAGTGGCTGGCGATGGAGCGGAGGGAAGTCAGTCCCGTCGCCTTTGTCTTGGAAGCGAAGGGGAGTGAGGATTTGCTTGTGCCTGAGAGTCCGAGTAGCGAGGGGGAGGAGGATGGGAGGTTGAGACCGAGGCTTGATTTGGGGAGGTTTGCTTTTGGGGCGTGAGGATTGTGGGGTGTTGGTGCTGGGTGGTAGGTCTTGCTCCATGGGACTATTGTGGCGAGGACCTCGTGGGAGGTTGAAGGGCAGGGACCCACGACGGCGCAGCTTTGTATTTTTTTGCAGGACACGGAACCGGAGCTTCGGCAGGTTGTGTACGAAGTGATATCCTGTCAGATTATGCGCCTGCAATGTCTATTACCTGGAGCGTTGTCGTTTCCGTTCTGACATGGTTCACCGAAGCTGCGGTAAGAGGGTCCCAATAATGGAGGTCGCTACACCCGTAAACTGGCGGCAACAACTGAAGAAGCAGTCCCAACGAGAGGCCACTCCTCGATTCAACCAGACGCCTGGTCACGCCGGGACATCGGCACTCAAGCTGCTGCGTGCGACCTCAGATCGCTCTCAAACCCTTAGATGGCGACACGTTGATAGCCAAAACAAATCACATAACGCCCTCACTCGGCGGCAGCAACGTCGACGCTTCCATTCCACCCCTCGCCGTTCCCTTCGCCATCTTCGCTAGCCACTGATCCGCTATGAGTCTCGCGACGTTCATACCCATCAGAGCATTGGTCTCCATTGTGGAGATGAAACCGTCCATGCCGCTTGTGTAGTAGAGGTTCGTGGAGCTGGATTTCTTCGAAGGTCACCTGTTGTATTGGGTTGGCGGAGTTAGCGATGATCTGTGAGATACACGTAGTGATGGACCAAGGGGTATGACTTACCCGCGGTACTTCGTAAGGATAGCTATCCCAGACTTTGCGATAGATCCACGAGATATCCTCCTCACTGATCCCGCTCTCTAGATGATGATGAAGTTGCTTAAGCCCAAGAAGTTGCGTCAAGAACGTCGAGTTCGGCGGCTCAGGGGAGAAGATCTTGTAGAGATACTCCTGTCCACCAGTCTTGGGGTTCGTGAGGGGACGGAGGAGCGAGACGCTGAAGAAGCCCGGCTTTCCGACTCCCGCGGCACCTTCTTGCGGCTCTTCGTTGGGTGGTAGGGTGGTCAGGATGGTTTTGGGTGCGGGTTTACCGGGTGGCATGTTGAAGAAGGCTGGGGAGAGCAGGTGGGGCGACGTGAGGAGTGTTACGTGGAGTTGTACGTATGTTATCTTTTCCGGGATGTGGGCGATGTGGTGATCGAGGGTGATGTTTGCAAATTGGTGCGGTGCGGCGAGGACAACCACGTCGAAAGCAGTGGACTCGTGGTCGGCGAGATCTAACGAGTCCGTAGAAGGGCCATGTCGTAAAAGATATGTGCCATCTTTCCCTTGGGTTACTGATGAGACCTCCGTGCTTAGTCGAGTGGTGGCGTTGGCTTTGGCGATCATCTCGTCGAAGATCTGCCAGTTGCCGTTCTCAACCGATTTCGCGCCGTCCGTGGACATGCACACCATCGCGAGTAGCCCGTTGATGTGTCTCAACTGTCCAATTGCTGATGTTAGTCAACGCATCCATCGCGAGCGAGACCACGAAGGCACGCGCAGCGGGAGCAATGAGGATCAAGTAATGGATACGTACTGCGACACTATCAGCGTGAAGTTCTCGTAATGCTCCGGGTCAAACTCCTACCGTTCTGTGCGTAGTTCACCCTTGTTGAGGCTTGGATCACGTCATGCCCAAACGAGCCAGTCAGGCCGTTCTCGCAAATATAGTTCTCGCCCGTCGCCGAGGTAGCATCCAGCAACTCGACGTCCGTTACTACCTGTGTAAGAGACGCAAACGGGAACTGCGGCTCATCGTACATCTTGTCGAAACGGTCTATACCGCGTCGATCAGCATTGGCACGTGACGTAGTTCATAGTCATCACTACCTACCGACCGTGGTCTTCCTCAGGGCGTTGCATCTTATTGGAGCAAGTCCCCATTTCCAGAGTGCTTTGGCTGACTCCCACCAGGTGAGGCTGTTGGTCTCCTGGACGAAAGCGAAGGCTATGCCATCGAAGACACCGAGCGATGCGCCGGGTATTTCACTGGTACCAGACACCATGCTCCTGGTGGACAGGTTGAACTAATCTGCTGTGAGCTAGCTATGCATGGGAGAGAGCGCCGGTATGGGCGAAAGGTTTTCTTGGCATAGATCTCAGTGCCCCCCTGAGTCGAAAGACGACGTGCCTAGGTTACGCTTGGGCGCTTGGAATTTTGGGAAATGATTGTACGTACTGCAAAACTGTCAGCACACATCCATCGTCAAGCCAACAACTCCAACAACCTGCTGTAACGGCACTCTCCAAAATGTGATTGGCCTTGACGAAGATGCTCGCCCCCAGCTCGACTGGACTCGCCGCATCATCGTAAACGTCGACAGTCGTCGATCGGCCCCCGATATAATCGTTCCGCTCGAAGACCGTGATATTGACAGCGAAGCCAGCAGCCGCAGCGAACTTGCTGAGATGGTAGGCGGTGGAGGCACCGCCAGCACCGGCGCCTACGATACACTCAGTGTCTACACATATCAGGTGCTGGGCCATATCATAGTCGCACCGATAATGGCAACACTCAACGGCGCCACAGCATTCTCGCTACTTGCCAACACAACCTGGTCGACTTCTCGAGCGGCGGCTTGACATGCTGCAAAGGCCAGACCAATTACCCTGGTGAGCTTCATGACAGACGCTTCGGCTGAGTGACGAATTGGCTTGCAATTGCAGGTTACATGGTTGGTATTGTCCGCAACGATGCTGTCTGGAGAGGCTTGCAAGTGAGATTAGGCGAGCCCGGCATTCTGCCGGGGTCAGCCTCAGGCTCCATCTTTTTCTCGACTTCAATTCACGGCCTCATCTACTGCACACTCCTCTCATCAGCCAGTCACTTCATGCTCTCAGGTCGGTCGTGATGGCCGCTGCCATTGATGCCCCTCGCGTAGGACGCAACGACGATATTTGCGGGAGCGAATCGACGTCTGGCTCCTTTACGATGATCGTCTTCGCCACTGACGATGTCTCTGTCCTGAGGCCTTCGCATTCCCTCATCTGCGTAACATACTTGGCAGGCCTTAAGAACGATCACAACGATGCCGAACCGAATTGTCTGCCGCAGGCCTTGCATAGCTGTTGTCTAGCACGCTCCCGGTGTTTGTGCGAGCGAGCCCGCAGGATCCCGTGTGAGGGTCGTCCATATCGATCGTGCTCCAGTGGCGAGGACCCCGGAAGGCGATGAAGCGTAGGGAGATATCTACTATGTGACTCTGGAGCGGGTATGGAGTGCGAGCGTAGAGGCCGAGAGATCGGGCAGGTTGGTTGGAATGAGGGATCGCCAGGGTGGAGGACAAGCACTCGGGAACTCTGCTATGGGCGAGGAGATGCATCTAAACCCACGACAACTGTAGCCCTACTCTGATGATCGAGTGCGTGCGGCCAAGTGCACCCAAGCTATTCGGACTGAGGTGCACAGGACATAGGCTCGCTTGGGGTATCCCCTCTACTAGTGAGATATATATATCGGCATCTATGCTCTGAACAACCACAGCAGCCTTCCTCACACCCTTTCATCCCCGAAGCCTGGTCCAGGCCGTCGTCTGTACCATCCCACCACGAATGTACTGTTTCGCGGCATTTGCAGCCAATAGCTTCGCAAACGTGGTAGTCCGCCAAGACATGTCTGTATTTTATACGTCACTGTGTGGCACTCTCAGCCACAGCACTGAGGTCAACTTTCGACATTTAACTTTCCTCCCTTGACCGGCAACATCAACAAGACAACAACAACCACCACCTACCTATACCTTGCACTAAGCAACAGAACAAATACCACGGCCCTGCCCATCATCTTGAACTCGCACTCGTCCCCGTGATCTCCCTTCACTATCCGCCCCAAGGCCACAGACCGCTCAGCATGGCTTCGAATCCGCACATGGAGCTCGACCAGAAGTATGACCACTACGACTTCCCTACCACCGCACCAGAGACCAAACCGGGACATCCTGGCCACACGACGAAAGAGCAAGATGCCGCCGTCCACCAGATCCGTATGCTTCTTGAGAAGGAGGGATATACGAAGAATCTCGATACATTGACATTGCTGCGGTTCCTGCGAGCGCGGAAGTTCGATGTGCAGCTGTCTAAGAAGATGTGAGGCAACATCCCGGCATATCGAAAGGAAGGTAGAAAAGTCCGTGCTGACATCTGAGCAGGTTCGAGGATTGCGAGAAGTGGCGAGCAGAGTTCGGCGGCGGCGTAGACAATCTCGTGCGGACCTTCAACTACAAGGAGAAGCCGCAGATCATGGCATACTACCCGCAATACTACCACAAGACGGACAGAGAAGGCCGACCGGTGTACATTGAATCCATGGGCAAGATTGACCTGCATGCCATGCGCAAGATCACCACCGACGAGCGCATGCTGCAAAACCTGGTCGTCGAATACGAGAAGCTTGCCGATCCGCGTCTGCCCGCCTGCTCGCGCAAATCTGGCCAGCTACTCGAGACATGCTGCACAATAATGGACATGAAGGGTGTCGGGCTGATGAAGGCGCCAGAAGTGTACGGATACCTGCAGAGTGCGTCAGGCATCAGCCAAAACTACTACCCCGAGCG
>JAABUP010010150.1_pt1 | contig 11228 bp, 9 predicted proteins | sample 5559201 | NCBI WGS metagenome assembly JAABUP01 (sample SAMN10711887, study PRJNA513373) | rock metagenome | isolation source: Antarctica rocks | place: Antarctica | reverse complement strand
CCAGCTGTGGAGTGAATCGATCGACACTGTCGGCCGTGTCGATGATGATGATCATGATCGGCATCTGATCGCTAATATCCAGGAGCCGATGGGTGTGCAGGTGGTGAGATGGGCCGAAGCCTTCCACGCCTCGGAACGCGGATGCACCGGCCAATCCAGCATCCCGAGCTCTACGGACGATCTCCATGAACAGCGGCTTGTGATTGAATCGCGCATCCTCATCGACGATGATCATCAACCGCCGCTTCATGCCCGCAAGGCTCATCGGTAGCTCCTTTCCCCTCGGCGCTGGGAAGGCGCCCGCGATAACGATCGGCCCAAGATCCTGGTGAGCACCGTCGCGAACCACACCGCCACAGCACATGTCGTCAGCGTGATCACCACATACAGCAGTGCCGCAAGCACCCGATGTTCGAGGATCATCTGCTCGGTGTCCATCGCAAACGAAGACAACGTCGTGTAACCGCCCAGAATCCCCACACCGAGAAACGGGCGGGCCAGCCGGTGCGGCGACGTCAGCTCCAGCAGCACCACCATGAGCACCCCGATCAACAGGCACCCGGTGGCGTTGACAAGTACCGTCGCCCACGGAAACTGTCCGACGCTGTGCGGAAACAGCAGTCCGACGCCGTAGCGGGCCTCCGCGCCGAGCACTCCGCCGGCCGCGATCGCCGCGCCGAGGTCCCACTGTCGGACCCGATTCTTGCTGGCCTGCACCGGGTCACGCGGGTCGATGTCTGGGTCGATGATCACTTCTCGGTCGATCTTCCGCGAGGAGGCGGGTTCGTTCGACGAATCAACAGCCACGGGGTCGTACGCCTTCCTCCGGTGCTGTCACTGGATCTGACCGCATTCGGCCACCAGCACGATCGGATGATCCAGGCGCACGGTCGACGGCCTGGCAGACCGATCCCTGGCCAACCATGGCCACAGCTTCCTCCTCTACATTCCGCTCAGGACGCTCGCCTGACCGCGGTGCGTAGAGGCCATCAGCGGGACTGAACCCGCGAGCGAAGGCGAGCCTCATCGCCTGTACTCCACCAGTCTGCCCGCGAACCCAGAGGCATCACAAGCTGGGCCAGCCGAGTGCGGAACGCCACAGCATAGGGAGCAAGATTCATCGCAGAAGGCCATGCGGCCACATCTGACGCGTCGGCGTCACCGCACCCAAGGAGCCAACATGAGCCCCACCGTCCCCTTCGAGATCGCCTCCCTGCACGCTCTGGAGATCCTGGATTCCCGCGGCCGCCCCACCCTGGCAGTCACCGTCACCCTCAGCGACGGCACCACCGCCCGAACCGGCGTGCCTTCAGGCGCATCGACCGGATCGGCGGAAGCCGTCGAACTACGTGACGGAGATGCCGCCCGCTACAACGGAGCCGGAGTGCTGACGGCCGCCAACAACGTCAACGGATCGTTGGCCGACGCAGTGCTGGGTCGCCGGTTCACCAGGCCGGACGAGGTGGATCAGATCATGCGTGACACCGACGGCACCGACAACAAGAGCAGGCTCGGCGCGAACGCCATCGTCGGCGTCTCGATGGCCGTGTACCGCGCCCATGCCGCCAGCAACAGCCTCGACCTGTGGGAAGCACTCACTCCCCGTGGAGTCACAGCTCGATTGCCGGTACCTCATTTCAATGTCGTCAACGGCGGTGCGCACGCTGCCAACAGCCTGGATTTCCAGGAGTTCATGATTGCTCCCCTCGGTGCCCCCTCCCTCGCCGAAGCCGTGCGTGCAGGAGCACAGGTTTACGGCGCCCTGAGAAGACTGCTGGCCGATGCCGGCTTCGCGACCGGTCTGGGCGATGAGGGCGGATTCGCGCCGGATATCACCACCCCGGAGGACGTTCTGCGCATCCTGGTGTCGGCCATCAGCAACGCCGGATATACCCCTGGCACCGATGGTGTCGCCATCGCCATGGATCCAGCTGCCAGCGAGTTTCACAGCGACGGCGCGTATCACCTTGCGGGACAATCACATTCGAGCACAGACATGATCGACCGCTACGAACAGATGATCAACGACTTCCCCATCTGGAGCATCGAGGACGGCATCGCCGAGGACGACGAGCAAGGCTGGATCACCATCACCCAGCGGCTGGGCGGCCGAATCCAGCTGGTCGGCGACGACAACTTCGTCACCAATCCGGCAATTATCGAAGATGCCATCGCCCACCACATCGGCAACGCTGCGCTGATCAAGGTCAACCAGGTCGGCACCGTCTCGGAGACGCTCGACGCGATGCAGATCTGCCGCGACGCGGGCTACGCCGCGATGATCTCTCACCGATCCGGCGAAACCGAAGACTCCTTCATTGCCGACCTCGCGGTCGGCTCAGGCTGCGGGCAGATCAAGGCGGGCGCCCCGGCCCGCGGGGAACGCGTCGCGAAGTACAACCGGCTCCTGGCTATCGCCGACGCGCAGCCGAAGATGCCATTCGGCGTGGCTCCAGCCGTCAGGCGCTGATCGGAGGGTCGAGCCGTGGAGTCTTCGATTGTTTCAGGCGAAGAAACCGTTTGCCGACTTCAAGGCAGACTCGAACGACAGTTGTCCTCCCCGACGCCATCAGGAGCATCGATGACCACGAACCTTGCCGCCGGCCACCCAGAGCATCCCGTCGTGGTCAAGGCACGCGAACGCCGAGCCGCCAGTATTCAGCTGCGGGTGGCCGACGGGATCACCGCGCTCGCCGGTTCCATGTGGTTCGTCTACCTGCACATCGGGGTGTTCGCCCTCTGGATGCTGGTGGTCGAGAAGAGCCCGTGGCCCACGCTGACTCTGATCGTGTCGCTGGAGGCAATCTTCCTGTCGACCTTCGTGATGATCGGCCAGAATCGCGCCGCCAGCTTCCAGCAGGCGAAGGCCGATCACGACTTCATCGAACAGGAGACCGAGCTGAAAACGAACACTCAGCTCACCAGGGAGATCCACGCACTGACCACCGAACTCACCAGGCGGACGGCAGACCGGCCGTAACGCTTGCCAAGGTTCGGCGCATCCGCTCGTTCATCTGTGGGCCCGAACGGTCTTGGTTCTGCTGCGGAGTCGCCGGTTCGCCGGCGCGGGTTCGGTCAGCCGACGCGGAAACTGTCCAGCGCCGCTCCGAACGGAGCGGTTCCTATTGCAGCCAGAGGTGCTTGTTGTCCGCAACGAATTCCTCATCGAGCAGGCGGGGAAACCTCGAGCGGACGGCGGTGATTGCATCCTGCTGTCCCGGCGAGAGCCGCTCGCCGCTCGACAGACAACGCGCGGAGCCCAGGAGCCCTTGCTGGCGAAGGACCTCATTGACGCCAGGGACGCAGCCCGCGAAGTCATGGGCGACGTCGAAGATCGCCGCGTTGATCTCGACGAGGTCCGGGGCAGTGGCCAGCAGGTCGTCCCGGACGGCGCCCGCCCGACCGGCTTCGCGCGCCGCGGCCACCAGCGCCACTGCTGCGCGCGTACCCACTGCCCACTGACCCAGCAGTCCCCCACGTATGCGGATTTCCCTGACGTTGTGTTCGGCCTGGCGGCGATACGGGGTGACCAGGTCATGAACGATGGTGTCGTCATTGCCGGTGAGCACCGCCACCTCATCCCAGCGGTCATGCTCCAGGAGCACCTGGATCACATCGTTGGTGCGATAGCGGTCGAAGGGCGCGGTCTTGACGGCAACCACACCGGCGAGGTCGAACAGGCGGGCCCAGTAGGCTCGGCTGAGCCGCCGCCCGCCGACGCTCTCCTGCAGGTAGAAGGCAACCGTCGGCAGGATCTCGCCCACCGCGGCTGCCCTTTCGATCTGCGCCTGCTCGCTGGTGTCCGCCATGCCCCAAGGGCACAGCAGCGCCACCGTGTATCCGGTGGACGCAGCCATCTCTGCCTCGGCCACGGCCGCATGCACGTCACCGCAGACCCCGGCTATGAGCATCGGTGGCCTCGGGCTCTCGAGCGCGGTCGCGGCCCCCAGTTCCCAGATCTCTCGCAGGAGGTCCCGGTCATGATGCAGATCGAACTGGGTCGTGTGGACGCCGATGGCCAGGCCGTCCGCTCCGGCGGCCGCGTAGTAGCGGGTGAGGGCACGTTGAGCCAGCAGGTCGGGCTTGCCCTCGCTGTCAAGGGCAAGGGGATGAGCCGGAACCGTCACTCCCCCGGCCAGTCTCGCACCCACCGCTGATCCCATCAGTACTTCCCCTCGCGCTGCTGGAACTTCGTCGCCTTGTCGAGCTGTCGGCCACCGGCGCCGACCCAGTCGGCCACCCAGGAGACCAGTTCGCCCAGGGCCACGGTGGGGTAGCCATAGCGGGCGTGGCATGCCGACGAGTCGTTCAACAGGGCGTCGGATAACTCTGTGCCCGTGATGGCAACGCTCGTCCCCATCGCGTCCGCCAGCATGATCGCCAGGCGGCGCACGGAGAGTGTCTCGGGTCCGGTGGCATTGAGGATGTGGGGCGGCGTGCTACCCAGCTCGAGCGAACGGAGCGCCCAGACGTTTGCATCGCCCTGCCAGACGACGTTGACGGCCGGCATGGTCACATCGATCGGCTCGCCCGCGGCGATCTTCAGGGCGATATCGGCGAGCACACCGTACCGGAGCTCGCAGGCATAGTTCAGCCGAAAGATCGCGGTGGGGGTGCCCCAACGGTGTGCGGCATGGCTGAAGATGCGCTCACGCGCCAGGCACGACTGGGCGTACTCCCCCACCGGTCCGGTGGGGTCCGTCTCGACACAGCCCCCACCGGTCACCGGGACCAGCGGGTACACGTTGCCGGTCGAGTAGACGACGGACGGAACCCGCCGGTACCGGTCCGCCACCATCGCAGGGATGGCGGCGTTGGACCACCAGGTCATGTGCTCTTGTCCTGTCGTGCCGAACTTCATGGCGGCCAGGTAGAACACGGCGGCGGCGTCGGGCAGTTCGCGGTAGGCCAGCGGGTCCGCCAGGTCGGCAATGTGGACGTCGACGTCGGCTGTCCTGAGCCGTTTCCGCGTGCTGGGGTCAGAGAACCGAGACACGGCGATGACGCGTGCGGACGATCCTGCCGCGTCCAGGGCACGACGGGCCATGCGCGCGATGGACGGCCCTATCTTTCCGCCGGCCCCGAGCAGGACGATGTCGCCTTCCACGGCACTGAGCGCTTCCGCAACGCCGGGCACGGGACGAGAGAGCCGTTCTTCGAGCCAGGCCTCGTCGATGGGTGCTGCTTGTGTGCCAGACATAGAACTACCTGTTCCTTGGTTCGGTGACCCGAGGGTGCTGTGGCGGAGCGCGGCGCGTTGGCCCATACGGTGTCGGGCTCGCTGGGATTCACCGCACGGCAGCCAGGTCGGGCCGAGTGAGCGCACGTTCCGCCAGCCGGGCCGCCGAGTCGGGGGCGACCTGCCCATCGCAGACGAGCACGTCATAGACGAATCGCGCGTCCCCGCCTGCCCGGAGCTCGAACACCTCGTCGAACATGAAGGCGAAGCTCACGCAGGCGAACGGCTGGGACCGCACGAACCACTGCGTGGGATAGCGCGGGTTGGTCGGATGGTCCACGAAGATCAGCGTGGAGTGCCGCCCCGATCCGTCGTGCTGTCCCACAAAGGCCAGCCACTCGGCCCGAGTCCCCATGGCGTCTTCGGCGTTCGCGGCACCCCGGGAGGTGAAAACCGTTCCGCCCGTGAAGGACCGGGGCCCCCGCCAGAAGTACCCGCCATAGCCGGCCTTGGCCCGGCCCTTGATGGCCGCGCTGGAGAACCGGAGCGTCTCGGCGGTCGCGTTGGTCAGCAGAAAGGTGGTTCTGATGCGGTAGCTTCCGGACTCCGGTTCGCCGTCCGCCACCTCGATGGTGCGTCGCTCTTCCATCAGGTGCTCACCGCCCTGACCGAGCCAGTCGAGTCGCTCGTCGATCGTCACACCCACGGGTTCGGTTCCGAGGGCGAGCCAGTCGCGGTGGGCAACGCGGCCCTGGTTGTCGAGTTCTGCGTACTCCTGCTGCCCGTGCACGTAGGTGCCACCGCCCCAGAAGTTGTGGCCCGAGACGTCGGTGCAGGTCATCTGGAATCCCCGGTGCCACACGTGGTCGTGCGGCCGGAGAAGCGTGATGACCTCACCAGCGAGCGTTCGCACCGGGTGCAGGTATGGCTTGGGCGCCTCATAGGGCGGCGTGTCGGGCCGGAAGACGTAACGAACCAGGTCCATCCCATCGAAGCTGACGACAAGGTGGTCGTGCTCCTCACGGAGCTCCATGCGCTCGGTCATGTCGCCGCCAGGGCTCCCGGGGCGGCCGCCCAGTCCTTGGCCCCGCCGTTCAGCTGGTGGTAGAAGGGGTCTGACGGAACGAGATCGGCGGGAACCGTCGGCCCGCCGGTGATGCCCGACCGGTAGATCGCCGTCACCACCTCCATCGTGGATCGGGCGGCGTAGCCGCTGGTCAGCGGCCGGGTGCCGGCCTCGAGACAGTCGAGCACATGGCGCAGCTGCGCGGCGTGCGTACTGCCCTGGTCCACGGCCAGTTCCCGCCAGGCATCGGCCACGTCCTCACAGCCCTCGGCCGGGGTGACCTGCCAGTTCGCGTTGGTGTAGCCGTAGAGGTGGACGAGTTCGACGGTTGCCCGCTCGCAGTCGATCCTCAGCCGGGTCTCCTGTCGCGGGGACACCACGCTGGTGACCAGGGTACCTAGGGCGCCACCGCGAAACTCCACCGCTGCGACCGAGACGTCTTCGGTTTCCACATTTCGGACCATGCGCCCGAGGCGGGCATCGACCTGTCGCCACCCGCCCAGCAGCCAGACCACGAAGTCGATGCAGTGGATGCCGTGTCCCAGCGTCGGGCCGCCCCCTTCCGACCCCCACGTCCCGCGCCATAGCACGTCGTAATAAGCGTCGTTCCGGAACCAGTTCGTCATGCCGGCCACGACGAGGGGGCGGCCCAGTACACCGTCGTCGAGCAGTCCCTTGATGTGCTGCGCGGCGGAGCCGAACCTCCACTGAAATACGGTGCTACAGAAGTGGCCGGTCTCCTTCTCGGCACGCTCGATCTGGTCGCACTCGGCAAGTGACAGCGTCAATGGCTTTTCGCACAACACCGAGGCTCCCGCGCGCAGGCTCTGCACCGCTTGGCCCACATGGTGACGCGGTGGGGTGCAGATCTGGACCAGATCAGGCCGCTCCCGCTCGAGCATCTCCATCAGCGTGGGGTAGGCCCTGGCTGCGCCATGGAGCTCGGCGAATGCCTCCGCCTTGCTCTGGTCGACGTCGGCCACGGCGACCAGTTCGACCCTGTCCGTCAGCTCGCGCAGGCCCACCGCGTGGTGGGCGGCGATGCTGCCCGTCCCTACGATGACGGTTCGCATCCTGGCCGTCACAGGTTCTCACCCACCAGCAGCTTCTTCAGCACTTGAACGTCCGGCTCCACGCCGATGCCGTGGACGCCGTCGAGGTGCAAGGCGCCGTCGTGTTCGGTCAGCCGGCCTTGCGGGTAGAGCTCTGACTCGTCAAGGAATTGGCCGCCGTTGAGAGCCAGCGGGCCCTCACACCCGAATGCGGCGGCCACCTGCGCCCCGGCCGCCCTGGTCAGCAGGCTGTCCGTCAGCCCGCTGACGACCAGTCCGTGGCCGGCCGCGCTCGCAATCCCCACCTGTTGCATGGTGGGCCAGATCCCGCCTGTCCTGGTCAACTTGATGACCAGGTAGTCAACCAGGCCGAGTGCGGCGTAGCGGAAGTAGTCGGTCGGGGAGACGCACGCCTCGTCGATGGCCAACGGTAGGGAGGTGTGAGCCCGCAAGGCGGCCATGTCGTGCTGGGCATCGCCGCGAAGTGGCTGCTCGAGCAGGTCGATGCCGATCAGGGCGTAGGCGGTGGCCAGCTTCCTGGCCTGGCGCAAGGTAAGGGACTGGTTGGCATCCGCCCAGACAAATGCGCCCGGCGGCGCCGACTCCCGGACAGCCGCCGCGACGGCGATGTCCGTGTCTTCGTCCACGCCGACCTTGAAGTTGAAGTGCGCGTAGCCCAGGGCGCTCTGGCGCTCGACCGTCGCGCGCGCATCATCGGGAATGTGGTCGGTCAGGGTGTAGGACAAGGCAAGGACGACGGGCTCAAGTGAGCCACCGAGGAAGGCACGCAGCGGAAGGGACGCCCGCCGGGCGAGCAGGTCGTGCACAGCAAGGTCCACCGCTGAGCGGGCAATGGGCTGACCCGTCGGATGTCCACCGAGGGTTGTGTCCAGGCGACGGTGCAGCCCGTGGCGATCGTGAACCGGGTGGCCCTTCAGAGCCGGGGCGACGTAGCGGCGCAGCGAGGTCACTACCGTCTCCAAGGTCTCGGCCGACCACCCGGGGCTGGGCCGCGCCTCCCCCCAGCCCTGGGCCCCGTCCGAGTCGGTGACGCGGACAAACACATGCGGGGCGGTGCCGCCTTGCCGTGCCGCCGTGCCGGAGGCGAATTGGAAGGTGCCAGTCACCGGGATCTGGACAGGGAAGACATCGATGCGGTCAATAGAGATCACAGAGAGTCGTTCCTTCACTGAGGCGGCGGGAGATCGCAGGGACGGTTCTTCCAGGGTCAGGTGGTGCGGGCGAGCATCCGGCTCGGGTTGACGTACCGGAAGGCGAATGCCAGCAGCGCGACGTTTGTCAGCATGTAGATCACGGCCATGGCGTCGATCGAGGAATTGACGCGGAATCCGGCAGCTGACACGGCGTAGTAGAGGGCGACCACGAGTGTCTGCGAATCGGGGTCCGAGATGAGGAAGGTGAGGTCGAAGTTTCCCAGCGTCCTGACCAGCAGGACGATGGCCGTGGCCAGGATGCCGTTCTTCATCAGGGGCACCAGGATGTGCAGGAAGACCTTCGCCGTGGAGGCCCCGCACATGCGCGCTGCATGTTCGATCTTGTGGTCGACGGCAGCGAGGAAGGGGACGAGCACCAGCACCGCGAACGGCACAGCCGGAACGAGGTTGATGATGATGACCCCTGTCAGTGTCCCGCCCAGGCCCAGGGAGTAGAGCAGTGTCGCGAGCGGCACGCCGTAGGTGATGGTGGGAAGGACAACCGGCAGGCCCAAGGCCAGTAGGGCGACGCGCTTGCCGGGAAAGTGACTTCGCACCAGCGCGTAGGCAGCCGGCACGGCGATGAGCAGGGACAGCGCCACCACCGTCACCCCGACGATGAAGGTGACCCCGAGCACCCGCGCCAGCCCGAATTCCTCCCAGGCAGCGCTGTACCAGTGGGCGGTCCACTTGGTGGGCAACCATGAGTCGAACCACTGTCTCGACAGGGAGTTGACCAAGACGCTAGCGATGGTGCCGACGAGCTGCAGACCGAGGACGGCCAGCACGGCCCACACGGCGATCGTGTTTGCCCGCGAAGGCTGGTCGAACTCGCGTACCTTCGGGCGCCGCGAGTCGTTGGGGGCAGGTCTGCGAGCCGTCTCCGTGATGGCCATGTCGTTCCTCACGTCCTGGGGGTGGCGTTGAGCCGGTTGCGCAGCGTGAAGATCCCCGCGATGACCAGAAGCTCGACGACGGCCATGATGATCGCCACTGCCGAGGCCATGCTGTAGTTGAAGTCTTGGAAGGCCGATCGGTAGGCGACCACAGCGATGGTCCGGGTAGAGCCGGACGGGTCACCGACCAGCAGCGCCGACGGGAAGGTCCCGAAGGACAGGACGAAGGACAGGGCGACGGTGGTCACCAGTCCAGGCGCCAAGAGGGGGAGCGTGATCTGCCAGAACCGCTGCCGCGGTCCTGCACCCATCACAGCGGCGGCCTTCTCCAACGACGGGTCAAGGCCCGAGGCGTAGGAGAGTAGGAGCAGAAAGACGAAAGGCAGGTCCGAGATGATGATGGCCAGCAGGACGCCCCAGTAGTTCCGGGTCAGAGTGAGCGGGGCGTCAATGATGTTGAGGGCCATGAGTGACTTGTTGAGCCAGCCGGTCGGGCCCAGATATGCCAGCAGCCCCTTGCCGATCAGGACGGCGCCAAGGGTCACTGGGAACACCAAGGAGGAACTCACGATGCCCTTGCCCCTGAACCGACCGCGCATCAGGACGGCCAGCGGCAGGGCGATGGCCGTGACAATGATGGTTCCAGGCAGAGCCAGACGCAGCGTCAACCAGATGGTGTCTCTGAAGAACGGGTCGGACCAGAAGCGCTGGTAATTGGTGAGCGAGGGCCCTGCGACCGGGCGGAGGGACAGCTGCGCGCCGTACAGCAGTGGGTAGACGAACAGACCGAGCAGGAAGATCATCGCGGGCAGCAGGAGCAACGCACTCCGGTCGTAGCCGGCCACTGCCTGGCGGAGCCGGTCGCGCACCGTCACGGAGGGCGTCATGTCAGGCCGCCTCCTCCGCGGGTGCGGCAGGTTCAGCACTCCCCGCGAAGAGCAGAAGGCGCTCTGCCGGGACCCGCAGCCGCACCTTGTCTCCCGGCTTCACCGGTGCATCGCTGTAAAAGACCCACGACGTGTCACCGGATGTGGAAGTCGCCTCGACCGAGAACTCGCGCCCGGTGTACTCGGCGACCTCCACCGTGGCGTCCACGACGCCCGGCCCGTCGTCACCGGCGAGCTGAATGTCCTCCGGACGGATGGCCACGCACGCGCTGGACCCGCTCACGTCTTCGGCGACAGTGGCTTGCAACTCGGTGCCGGCGAGCTGCACGAGGGCCTGCGGGCCGCGGATTGAAGTCACCTTCACCGCAAGCAGGTTGCGGTAACCCATGAAGGCGGCAACGAAGGCGTTCGCGGGCCGCGCGTAGACCTCCTCAGGCGAGCCGATCTGCTCCACCCTGCTGTGGTTGAGGACCACGATCCGGTCGGCGAGGGAGAGGGCCTCGGACTGGTCGTGGGTGACGTAAACCGTGGTCAGCGTCAGGCGCTGGTGAAGTTTTCGGATCTCCGTACGCAGTTCCAGCCGCAATTTCGCGTCCAGGTTGCTGAGCGGCTCGTCCATGAGGACTACTGGTGGCTCGAACGCGACCGCGCGGGCGATCGCGACTCGCTGCCGTTCGCCCCCGGACAATTGGTTGGGGTACTTCTGCGCATGGCCTGTCAGCTGGACCAGGTCCAGACATTCACGGACGCGGTCGGCGACCTGGCTCTTGCCGACCTTTCGCATCTTCAGACCGAAGGCCACATTGTCGGCAACCGTCTTGTGCGGAAAGAGGGCGTAGTTCTGGAACACCATGCCGAACCCGCGACGCTCGGGAGGAAGTCCGTCCACCCGGGCCCCGTCGACCCGGATCTCTCCACTGGTCAGACGCAGCAG
>JAABUP010010149.1_pt1 | contig 11231 bp, 12 predicted proteins | sample 5559201 | NCBI WGS metagenome assembly JAABUP01 (sample SAMN10711887, study PRJNA513373) | rock metagenome | isolation source: Antarctica rocks | place: Antarctica | reverse complement strand
AGGCTCACCCGGGTGCTTCACGACCCGCCCTGCCAGGCGCTTGACGACCAGCAGGCGTGTGCCATGCAGGCCACATCATCAAGGTTGTTGCCTAGCCCAGAAGTGTCTCACAGACAGCAGACTCTGCAGCGCGCAGGCGTGTGCTGCAGACTCTGCGTCTGCAGCAGCCGCCAACAGCGCGTGGCAGCCCCAGACCAAGCCATGACCCCTGGACTTGAAAGCCTAGCATGTGCCGTTTTTTGTATGGCAGGCTTGTGCCACGTGCACCCCTGTGTGCAGCACACTGCGCATCCTCCTCACCCGTCAAACAGCCGTGCCCAAGAGGCAGGGGGGCCCAGCGCACCGACGAGGTGCGCGGGGACGACCGGGAACTCGCACGGGATGTCCGCGGCGACCCGCTTGGTGGCTGCCCCAGTTGCCAGGTCCAGGCGGATCTCCTCCATGCGCGGCAGGCTGGACATCACGTCCTTGAACACCGCCTGCGCCGCAGCAGCGCACAACCGAGGCTGGGACAGCTCGAGACTGGCGACCGTGCGCGGCACAGTCGTGTATGCCTGTTTAGACCGCCTGCGGCATAGGGTCACGTCACCCTACCCTGACCTACGCTAGACCGCGTGCGGCGCAGCGGCACGGACCTGGTGCCGGGCAGAGCCCGGAACGCGCGCCTGACAACGCACATCCTTGGAGGCCAGGCCGCGCAGCCGCGCAGCAGACCGACGCTGGGCATACAAACGATGAAGGATATGATGTACGTGCATGGGACTGCCAACAAGCAGGCCTCATACACAACCCGTCATCAAGCCAGAGCGGGGCTCATGCAGGGAACGTTCTCTTCAAGCCCAATTGTGTTCCCCACAACCAGTGCCCCGATACCATCCAATCCTGCTCAGTGCAACAGCGTCACTTTAGACACAAAGTGATGACGTACACACAGGAAGCGGAAGCGCGTGACAGCGGCAGGGGCCGCGCACCGACTGGTAGACGCAGGCGAAGAGCACCACGGTGTTGCCGTCCTGCCAGGCGTTGGCGACGTGGAAGATGTACAGCGGCGGCAGCTCGAACCAGCGCACGTCGCGCCCGTCGGCCGTGCCGCGCGGCATCACGCCGAAGCGCGCGGGGCGGTCCTTCTCGAACTCGTATGCGTAGCCGCCCGCGAGCATGCGCTGGCGCCGGCATGCGGGTGTGCAGCTTTGCGCCGAGCTCATGCGGGGAGGGGCGACAGACATGGCAGAGCCCCATGTGCCACACGTAACATCGTGAGCTCTCAAAAGCATAAGTAGTGTGGATGTCTGCAAGGAGGGCAGCTGCAGCATACGGGCAGCAACAGCAGAGGGCGGCAACAGCAGATCAGGCAGCCGCGTCTTCCTTCGCGCGCCGCGGCTCGGCGCTCTTGGGAGCCGCACCTTGCTGTCAAAAGTCAGCGGCAGGTCCAGGAAGATTGCGTAGTCCTGCAAGACGGCCCCCGCAGCAGGCCCCTGTCAGGTCGGGGCGCGCCCCCAGCAAGAACCGTGTTTTTGTCCCGCAGCAGGTCCCAGTCGGGTCGGGGTAGGTTCCTGCAAGAACCGCGACCTTTGCCGGTTGCAAGCAGCACGCAGCATAACCATCGCCACACAGCATCACCATCTACAGGGTTGCACAGGCGCACTGAGATCGACACATCGCATACTCCTCCGCCTGCAGGTGAGTTCGCCCGGCAAGGCGCCACTGCGCATCTGCGGAGCCTCGCGCGGGCCCACACCTTGGTGATGGCGAAGTCGTGCATGAAGGTGGACTGGCCCACGTCAACGGGCACGTCCAGCTTGACGCCGCCGCCCGCGTCCAGCACGAAGTAGTGCAGGAAGGGCTTGCTCGTGCTCCAGCCAAACCCTACCAGCTCGCCTGCAGCGGCAGCGCAGGCACGGTCGATGGCCTGACATAACACGCCTCTGGGCTGAAGCACCGTGTGCAGCTGCAGCTGCGCCGGCACCCTTTGGGCCAGATGTCTAACACCCAAGCAGAGGCGCTCGGGGGGGCACTGAGCCAGCAAACCTGTCAGACAGGCGCAGCATGTGAGCCACCGGCATGCACGTCAGCATGCCTGCCAGACCACACTTGGTATCAATGAAAAAAGGGTTCCTGGGCGACAGTACCTGTGTCGGGATCTTTCTTGGGGTGCGCGGTGAAGGTGGGGTGCCGGTCCAGGCGCCCGCCGAAGGTGACGCGCTCCAGCGTCTCCATGTGCGCGTCGCCGTGCACGCGCACCCCTTGCGCGGCAGATCACGTTGCCGATGCTGTCCGTGTCCACCTCGCCCTGCGCGCCGGTGCAACTGCGTGTGCAGCCCGTCGGCCGTCGCGCCCTTGCGCCCGCCTTCTCAGCGGGCTCTGGCGCTGCTGGGCACGCAGGGGCGGACTGCGGGAGCGAACGGGGCTCCGGGATGCGCCGTGCAGCGCACACCCCTTGTAACAGCATCCCAGTGGCGGAGCGCTCTGCCGGCGCAAGGCATGCTGCCAGCAGATATTGCATCGCGTCAACCACCAAACGGGCTGGCAGCTGCCACCCGTGGCTTGACGCACGCTTGCGGCGGGCCCCCATGGCAAGGTGTCGGCCACTTGGCTAAGACCCGCCGCGCGAGTCTGACCCGAGCCACCCCAGCTCACACGCAGCTGGAGGACGTTTGACGACTGCCCACGCGCTTCGTCTAAGCAGTGCACAAGTGCGGCGCGCGTGAGCGGCTCCCCATGGAGCGGGCGCGCCCCGCCTGGCCGCGCGGCGCGGGCGGCGCGGGCCGGGCGCGCGCCTTGACGATGTGGACGACCGGGTCGGGCTGCATGCTGCCGAGCTTGGGCAGGAAGCGGTCGGTGATGAAGTGCTCCGCGTTCTGGAGCAGCTGCTCGTACGCGACCGGGTCCTGGCGCGGCAGGAAGTCCACCGGCGGCGCGCCGAACATCGCGGCCACCTGCGCCTTGGGCAGCACGTGCACCAGGTGCAGGCAGTCGCCCGGCCTGCGCGCCGCGCGCGGCGCGCTCGGCGGCCCGGCTGGTGCTGGGTCACATGCAGCGGCGCTCGGCGGCCCGGCCGGCGCTGGGCCGCGCGCAGCGGCTCCGTAGGCGCTGGGCCTACACAGTCAGACCGGTCCTGCTTCCCGACCTGGGGAAGAAAACACGGCAGGCGACTGCTCCCAGACACCAAGCTGGCTTCCACAGAGCGCCGGCTGCTCTGCGCGGGACTCGTTGTAGCGCGAAATGTGTGCGCAAAGGCGCCAAGCAGTGCGGTGTGAACAGCACGAGACGCGAGCTCCGTCTTTGACAGCTGCTGCACTTGGCAGCGTTGTTAACAGCATCCTGTGCAGGCGCCGGCGGAGCAGCGAAGGGCTGCACACCTATAGAGCTCGCGCAGGGCCCGTCCCAGCGCGCTCTCGCACTCGGCGCTGTCGTCCACGGCGATCAGCAGCTTCCTGCCAGAGCTGCTGGGCGCCGAGCTGCCGGGCTCGTCCGGCATGCCGGACTAGCAAGCTTGCTCAGCGCTCCTCAGATATTGATCGGTGTGGGACTTACGCACAGGCTCTGACACGGTGCACTTGAACAGGGGCGGAAGGGGTGACCACCAACTGCCAGGCAACCTCCACACCAGTCTGGCAAGCAACTACCCAGCTTTTGCAGTACACAGTGGGCTGTGAGACTTTCAGGTGCGTGGATTGGATGGCCCTCGAGCTGAACATCAAAATCACATCAAGGCAGCTTGCCCACGTGCGGGAACCCTCCCGAGGTCACTTGCGCAGCCAGGCACAGGGACTCAAGGGAGGGCGGGTGCGAAGGCAACACGCGAAGGTCAGACTGCCGGCGATGGACGAGAGCAGCTCAGAGGACGGTGGCTCACCCGGGCCTGAGGTAAAGTACTTCTGTGCTTGCACTCCAAGCAGTCTGCCTCGTGCTGCACTTGAGCAGCAAACAGGGAACACCCGCAGATTCTGAGAACTCTGCACACCCATGCACAAACTTGCAGCTCCGGCTCTTGTCGAGCTCCCAGCCGTGCTGTGCAGGCGAGCGAGGCGCAGCTCGGGCCGTCCGCGAACGGCAGGGGACAGGCAGGCGCGCAGGAAGGAGCCTTGCCGGGCGCCTATGCACTGGTGCGGCACGTCAGTGAGCGTACCTGTCATGCCGCAGTGAGCAGGCTCTTCTGGGCAGCCCCCTTGCTGTAGGTTGGGAAGGTCCTGTACGTTGCCCTGTGCCTCTCCTGGGTGCCTTGGTGGGACTGTGGCGGCTGTGACAAGTCTCCTGTCTATTTACGCCCACACTGGAAGAGCCTTCTACCTGGAGCTGCCTGGGCTGCAAGACGGCCTTTGTGATATCGCGTCCAGCTTGCCCACTGGCACAGCATCCTGCTTGCTGGCGGCACTGCTGGCCTGACGCGTGCGGAGGCAAGCAGGCTTAGCGCAAGGTACGGCGCACGGCAGCTTTTCCAAGGGGCGGCAGCTCGGATGGGGAGGGGCTGCCGGCGGGCTGCAGGCGCAGGCCTATCAGGGAGGGTGGGCTTGCCGGGAGGCCTTCTCTCCAGCGGGCAGCAGGAGCTGAGCCGCGCCGGGGCGCAGGACCTGCGCGGGGCCGCCGACGGCAACTCGACCGACGAGGAGTCGTCCGACGACACCGGCGACTCCGGCGAGGAGGCCGAGGCGCTGGCGGCGGCGCAGGCGCGCGCGGCGGCCGCGCCCGGCGCCGGTCGGCCCGCCATCTACAACACGGACGCGCTGCACAGCGCGCTGGAGGACATCGCCTGGCCGGACGCGGCGGCCTGGGAGGAGTCGCTGGCGGTGACCGGGGACGACGCGGAGCAGGCACGACGCGCCTGGACCCCTCAGCACTAGGGTTAGCGAAACCCCTGATCCTAGGGTAGGCCTGTGAACGATGGTGCGCTAACGGGTGCTTGTTCGCGGCGCCCGCATTGACAGGCGCGCTTGGTCAACCACCCCCATGCTTGCCTTGGCGGCACGCAGCGAGCCTGTGCTGCGCGGCTGGCGGAGCGGCTGCGCTGTGGCTCATGCACGCTCGCTCGCTGCGCGGCAGGTGGCGGACGTGGACGACGACCTCACCCGCGAGCTGGCCTTTTACAACCAGGCAATGTCCCCCTCCATCCACGCCTGACGACTACCCAGCGTCGCCATGGACGCAGCAGACGTCCCAGCATGCACCCACCCTGCTAGCACCCGACACAGCAACGTTCCGATGCAAGAGAATGCCTGCCCTTTCGCTCTGCAGCACCCGTTCGCTGTGGAGGGCACTCGGCGGAGAAGATGCAGGCTCGGCACATCCTGCATGGCATCTGAGCGATGCTTGGAACCGCTGCTTGAGACTGGCGCTGGTTCCCAGCAGGACTGGCGTGGCACACATTGCGCGCCCTGCTTGCGCCATAGCTAAGTGGCACTCCCGCGAGGCGGCTCGCGCACACAGGCGCTGGCGGCAGCGAAGGCGGCGCTGGAGCGCCTAGACGCGGCGGGGGTGCCCTGGCGGCGCCCGGCCGACTACTACGCGGAGATGGTGAAGAGCGACGCGCACATGGCGCGCGTCAAGGCGCAGCTCATGCACGAACAGGCGCAGATCGAGGCGGCCGACGAGCGGTGCGCGCCGCGGGCGCCCGGCGCCGCCGCCGGGGACGCCCCCCGCGTCGGGGCGCCCTGACGCGGCTGCTTCATGCCGCTGCTTGCGGTCTCCTCTATGAGCCGCTTGCTGCCGCGTGCTTGCGTGCTTGTCCGCGTGCCCGCGTCGAGTCTTTGGCATGTCTGGACGAGGCAACTTGCGGCGAACGAGCATGCCATTGCATGCGTAAGCACGGCAAGGCGCTCTGCGCATGCGCCCTTGCTTGAGCTGGGCGTGCCCACATCCATGTTTCGAAATTACAAACGGTGCCGTACATGCGAGCGGTGAGCACGCCGACCGACGGGCACGCGGCTGCGCGAACGTGCAGGCGCAAGCAGCGCGACAGCAAGAAGTTCTCCAAGCAGGTTATGGCGGAGAAGAAGAAGGAGAAGGCGCAGAGCCGCAAGGCCGCCGTCGCGGACGTCTCGCGCCTGCGCCGGCAGCGCGCGCGCCAGGGCTACGCGGGCGAGCTGGACGTGGACAAGGAGCTCGCGGCCATGGCGCGCGCGCCGCACGCGCCCGGCCAGCGCTTCAGGCCTGGTGCGCGCCCCCCCGCCTGCGCCGGCGCCGCGCGGCTGGCTGGGCGGGTGCCGGCACCTTGTCCATGCCGCTGGGGCTCTGGCGGTGGAGCCGCGAGCGCAGCGACAGGCAGTGCAAGCCGGTGCTGAGTAAATGTGATCATCAAGAACACTCCACTGCTGCTCCTCCGCAGTCTCTCCAGCAACGCACCGCGCAAAGCCTGACTGCATTCCGCACGCATCCGAGGCGCACCTCCACCCGCGCGCACCACGCCTGGCTGCTTTCGCAGCAGACCAGCCGCACACAGGACGGATGCGATGCCTTGGTGCTGCCAGAGTATGTCGGTCACAGGCATGCGCGTGAAGCTGCTGAGTGCCTGGGTGCGCGGGGCCAGACGAGAGCAAGGTGAGCAAGCGGCGCGAGTACAAGGACGCCAAGTTTGGCTTTGGCGTCCCCAAGCGCCGCCTGAAGCAGAACGACGCGGCCAGCGCGGCCGACATGGAGGGCTACCAGCCGGGCCGCTTCAGCGACGGCTTTGGCGGGGGGTCTCGCGGGCGGGGCGGCGGTTCGCGTGGGCGTGGCGGCGGATCGCGCGGGCGCAGCGGCGGCCGAGGCGGCGGGCGCGACGGCGGATTCGGCGGCGGGCGCATCGGTGGGCGCGGCCGCGGGCGCGGCGGCGGGCGGGGCGGCGGCCCTGGCCGGGGCATGGGGGCGCGGGGCGGCGGTGTGCGGAAGCCTGCCGGCGCGCAGCGGCCGGGCAAGGCGCGGCGCGCGGCCGCGGGGCGCGGCGGCAGGTAGCCGGCGCTGCATGCGCGTCGGGAGGCCTTTTGCAGACGGCCGGCTGGAGGCGCGGTGCACAGCGGGGCGTGGCGCCAGAGGATTGGACCTGCATGCACATTTTAGAGCTGCATAAGAGTCCACTTTGGCTGGTGACGCATGCGTTGACGGGTATCCGCGCTTGCTCCTGTTTCTCGTGCGCACATGGGCTATGTGCGACCTTTGTCATGTTGACAGCTTTGCTTTTGGCTGCTGTCGCTTATGCCGTCTGAGCAGATTCCCTCATCACTGGTGTGTGTGCATGAGGTGCACACCTGATGCGTGGAGACACATTGCAACATTCACCATGCGTTAACTAGCTTCCCGAATACCTTTATAGGCACAGTTGTTCTGACACACAGCAGTTGCCATGTGCTCTGTGATATCGAGTTCAACATACTGGACAGATGGGGAGGTGAAGAAAGGGCGGGCGCTCTGTTCTGGGGCAACCAATACAGAGATGGTGCAACCAGCTCTACTCTCTAGACTTTTCTGTTGTACACCTACGGGGGCGCCGCGCGCGCAAACATAGACGCGATGGTGAGCTGCCGCGCGTCGCCGGCGGCGCCGCGCCCGCGCCCGCGCCCGCGCTTGCCGCCGCCGCTGCCACCGCCGAGAGGGTCGCCGCCGCGTTTGGGGTTGCCGCCGGCGCCCGCGGCGCCCGCCGCGTCGGCGCCGCGCGCGCCGCCCCGCGCCTGGATGTCGCGCAGGATCCGCTCCTGCTGCGCCAGGTCCACGCCCCCCAGGTCCACGACATCTCCGCGCCCGGCCGGCTCTGCCGGCGCCCCGCTGCGGCCTGCGCCCGGCGCTGCCGCCGCGGGCAGGCCGCCCGGCGCGCCGCCGGCCGCCCCGCTGTCCGGCCCGCTGCCTTGCGCCGCCGTCGCGCCGGCGCCGCCGGGGCTCGCAGGCGCGGACGGGGCAGCGGGCGACTGATCCGCAGGGCTGTTCGGCGGCCGGCCGCTGCCGCAGACCGGCGTCCCGCCGCCGTTGCTGGCCGCCACGCCTGAGGCGGCGCCGTCTGCTTCCGGCGCGCTGCGCGCGTCGCGTTCGCGCACATCGCACGCGCGCGCCGCCCCTGAGCGCGCTGCGTGTGCTGGCCCAGCCGGGGAGCGCGCGGCCGCCAGCTCGCTTGCGGGGCGGTCGCCGGGACCCTGTCGCGCCCCACCATGCGCTGCCCGCCACGGCAGCTCGCCGTCGCCGCTGGCCGCGCCGGAGCCGCTTGCAGGCGCGCTGGCCGCTGCGGGCGCCGCTGCACCGCTCGGGCCACCGCTAGCCCCTGTATGCGCAGCCTCGAGCTGCGCCTGCGCATCGGCAGGGCGGCCGCTATCCGCCTGTCCGCAAGGCCTGGGGCTCGCATGCGCAGCTGCGACCTCCCCCTGCGCTGCGGAGGCCCGGCCTGGCGCGCCGCTTGGCGGGCGCTCGTCTGCTGCGCCGCCGGGCGCGTCTCGCGGAGCGGACGGCTCCGAGGCTGGGTCGGCAGGAGCGCCAGCACTGGCGCGGCCGCCTTCGCCGCGCGGGGTCGCGCGCCTGAACAGGCTCTCGATGCTGCCGCGGGTGCGTGCCGGCGGCGGCGATGCGGCCTGCGGCGACGCACCGGCCGCCCCTGCCGCCGCCGCACAGCATGCTGCTGGGAGCAAAGTCGCCTTGGAATGCGCGGAAATGCCCAGCGGCAGCACGTCAGTGCTGTCAGGTATTGAGCAGAGCTAGCCGCAGCTGCCAGCGCTGTGCGCATACTGTACTGGTATGCAGCTCTGCTCTGCTTGCAAGGTGCATGGCGCGTCGCGCACCTCTGCCGCCGCCGCCGCCGCCGTCGCCGTCGCAGGCGCCGGCGCTGGCACTGCCGCAGGCGCTGCCGGCGCCGCCAGCGCCGCCGCGGCCGGGCGCCGCGGCCGGGAAGAAGCGCGCGATGCTGCCCTGCTCGACGCTGAGCGCGGCGGGCGTGAAGTCGCCGACGGTGACCGCCAGCCGCGCGCACGGCAGCGCGTCGGGCGCGCGCCGCAGCAGCGCCGCCGCCGCGTCCGCCAGCACCTCGGCGCTGTACAGCCCGCCGCGGCCCGCGCGCGGCATCGGGCCCGACTTGCTGCGGTCGCCCGGCGCGTACGCGCCGTCGATGGTGCCCCTGCGCGCACGGGTATAGGGTTGGCTATACCGCGGGCAGTTCGGCGCCGCCCGCTGACGCCGCAGGCCCACCGCCCAGCAGAGGCTCGCGCTCCCCAGCTCGGACGCGTGCATGCGCCCGACCCCGCCGGCCTGCACCGCTTTCTATCAATGTCAATGTGCGAGCGCGGCCTTGCGCGCCTCCCCGCTATGCACCCATGCGCCATGCAGCGCGGCTCAAGCGGCGGAGGGCAAGCGCTGGCGGGGCAACGGCAGGTGCAGTCGCCCCGATCACGCTAGTGTTAAGGGTGCACAGCAGCGTGACCAGGTCCTTCTGTTCTCCGCCGCGCCACTCCACGCGTGCGCTCGACCTGGACCAAGCCAGCTCCAGCGCGGCGCCGCGCGCCCCGGCTGCGCGCCTGTAGGTGACAGAGAGCGAGCGCGGGCGGCGCGCGTGCTCGGCGCCGTCGACCGCCAGGCGCTCGGCGAGCTCCTCGGCGAGGATGCGCAACCAGCGCGCGATGGCCGCCGGGCTGCCCGTGCGCTCGAACGACTTGGCCGCCAGCATCGTCTTGGGCAGCTCGCGCACCTGCGCGCCGCGGCAGCATCGCAGGGCCGCGGAGCACGCACGGCGGACGGCCTGATCCCTGACGCGCTCGACCGGCTGCTATGCGTTCGTTGCAGCGAGCGGGTGGAGTGCAGGAGAGCGCGCTGCGGCCAATCACGCCGCAGCGAGGGCGCTCTTGCCTCGCCCGTGCAAACGACACCGCATCACTGGACTGCAAGCCATGTCAGTGCCCGCACAGCACCCTCGCTGCACGCCCTTGCGCTCGGCACGGCTTATGCGCAAGTCAGGATGCATGCATTGTAGACGATCGGCCGCTCGCCTTGCATGCACAGGCTGCGGGGCCAGGGGCCGCACGGTGACGGGCTCGTCGCTGCAGCCGCGCATGGCGGCCGCGATGAGCCCGGCGCGCTGCGGCCCGAAGCGCTTCTCCAGCGCGCCAGCCGGCAGCGCGGCCACCTGCCCGGCTGTGCCGCAGCCCAGCTCGGCCAGCTCTGCGCCCAGCTTGCCGCCGAAGTTGCGCAGCTTCTTCAGCGGCAGGTCCGCCATTAGGCCCGCGACCGCCCTGCGTGGCAGCGGCCGCTTGCAGTGAGTGTCTGGCAGCGAGGGCCTGCAGTGGCGGTGCGGCAGCGGCGCAGATGCGTGGACAGGGTCCGGGCCCTGGGGTCCAGGGGCGCGCGGGCTCCCGGCACAGGCAGGGCTCTGTCGTCGGACACAACATGGGAGTCGGCGTGTCCGCGCGGAGGCTGGCGCCCCGCCTCGAGCAGACGACCCTCTGCTGTGCGCTCACGTGACACACAGGCCGCCTGCAGGCAAGCGAGCGGCACAGGCTGCAGCACTGCTCTCTTCATACGCACGCTGTCCGATCAGGCAGCTTGCCCAAACTGCTGCCCAAATTTTATCACACGCCTAGATTCTAAGCAGACGAGCCTGCTGCAGGGTGGCAAGCCCCTCAGTGACCAGGTCTGCGGGGGCAGCGGTGCCGGGGCGCGCGCCGCGGCGGCACCACAGTCTGCTGGTTGGGCTTGTTCAGCGCAGAGGCCACCTTGGCCAGCAGCTTGTTGCACGCCACGCCCGCCGAGCATGTGAAGCCTGCGTGTGCGCGCGCCCTCGTTATCGGGAGCAAACGGCCCCAGCAGGAGCACATGCGCACCTACAGGCCTCAATCGTCCTCCAGCATCTGCAGTGCAAGTGGCGAACTCAAACAGGCAAGCAACCTCCCTGCGTCATAATCATAGCGTATGTGAAATCTGCAAGACATCCTGTGATGCAAGGTGGCTAAATGGCTAGCAGGCCGCATGTGCTTTGCCCCGGCACCAAGCAAACGGTCCTGGCATTCCGGAAAAAACTACACGCCGGCACTCCTTCGATCCATGTTCCCAGCTTTTCATGCCGGCCAAGGGCGCACCCAGCTGCTGACGCACGGCGCCGCGCAGGCGGCACGCGATCTGCGCGCCGACCGCCAGCCGCCGCTCCCACTCGTCGCCCGGGTCCAGTGGCCCGCCCAGCACGATGCTGCCCCAGCCGAACGCGTCGAGCTCGCCCGCGCCGCCGCGCCCGCCCTCGTCCGCCTCGGCGCGCTCCTGCGCAGCGGCCGGGGCTGCGTGGTCAGCACGCCTGCAAG
>JAABUP010010148.1_pt1:0-7500 | contig 11231 bp, 14 predicted proteins | sample 5559201 | NCBI WGS metagenome assembly JAABUP01 (sample SAMN10711887, study PRJNA513373) | rock metagenome | isolation source: Antarctica rocks | place: Antarctica | reverse complement strand
ATGGTTTTAGTAGTATACTGGCAAACCCTAAGGGGTTGTCTCAAACCCTAAGGGGTTGTCTCAAGTGAAGGGGACACAAGCAGGTCGTCCAAGTTTTGCTGTCATGGCTGCAGGTGATGCCGGTCTTGTTTGGGGTGATGAGGGGGAGTGACGACACCCTGAGGGAGTTCCTCTTCCAGCAGCTCACACTGCTGGTCTCCTTCCTTCGGCAGCACGTGCGCAAGTACCTCCCTGACATCCTGGGACTGGTGCACGACTTCTGGATCCCCACCTCTCCCCTCATGCCACACATTCTGCGCCTGCTTTCGGAGCTGTCAGGTGACTCATCTCCGTCGCCTTGACCTGAAACATCTGCACAATGTAGGAATGTGTTTTTACTGTCCCCATGCGGTTTTGAGGCTAGATTACACCTCACCACTCATGCCACACATTCTGCGCCTGCTCTCAGAGCTGACAGGTGATTGATCTCCATCGCCTTGACCTGAAACATTTGCACAGTATTGAGATGCTTCTTTACTGTCCTCAGGCGTTCCTGCAAATGCAACGACTTGACACATTATTTCCTACACGACACCTTTCTGAGGGGTAAGCTGTTTGCAGTACAACAAGGCGCTTCGTGAGTCACCACAGCAAAACCGTTCCTGTTTGTTCCACCCCTTGTTTGCAACACTGCACGTTTTTACAAGTCACACATCATTCTACAAAACACAACAGCATTGTGTATGCTTTGTTGGCACTTGGGAGCAGCACCAAACACAGCCCCTGACTGCATCTAAAACATCTCCACAATGTAGAAACTCGTTTCTACTGTCCTCAGATGTTTCTCAGTCCCAGTTCCCAGTGTAGGGATGACGTTTCCGAATTATTAAACGGACGTTTTGGGGTTGAAAAGAGCTTCTGTGTCCTGCAGTGTCCCTAGGACATGACTTCAGGGCGTACGGGGCTGCCCAGGCGGCACCTAGGAGTAGCACTCAACACAGTCGCTCACTCAAAAAGTCTTCTGTGTACTGCAGTGTCCCTGCGTGATGACTTCAGGGCGTACCTGCCAGAGCTGCTGCCACGCTTCATTGGCCTCTTTGCTGAAGCTGAGCGCAGCGGCAACTACGACCAGGTACCTGTGCTTGCACTTTCTCCTTCTTCTCCATCCCCTCTGCCTTCCCGCTCTTTTGTTATGGCTCCTCATTGGCCTTGCATCGCTTGGTTGCTGCACATTCTCCTTCTTGTCCATCCTCTGTGCCTCCCCACTGTTTTGCTATGGCTTCTGATTGGCCTTGCATTGCTTGCACATTCTCCGTCTTGTCCTTTCTCTGTGCCTCCTCACTGTTTCACTATGGCTCCTCATTGGCCTTGCATCGCTTGGTCGCTGCACATTCTCCTGCTTCTCCATTGTCTGTGCCTGCCCGCTGTTTGTCCTGGTTTCTGTTTGGCCTTGCATTGCTTGGTTGCTGCACTGCTTACCTGCTTCAAGCAGTTTGTCTATAAATTCGGAGATGATGTACCTCGATTGGTACAGTGCAGATGTTACAACCTGAAGCTTTGGGTCTGCGGTTACCACTGCATGCTGCTGTGCCTGCTTTGCTGCTGCCTGCTGTGTGAGTTTAATTGACCCACCGTACATGCTGTGATGCTTATTGGAAATCAGTGCTGCTGTGCATGCTTTGCTGCTTTACAAGCTTTGCTGTATTGCATGCTTTGTTGCTGAATCTGACACATCAGTTAGAAGCGTCTGCTTGCCATGTCGAGTGCTGCTTCAACTTACTGAAATTCTGGCGCGCAGGTGCCTGCTGCTTTGCATGCTTTGGAGTCCTTGGGCGCAGCTCTGGAGGATCACCTGCAGCTGCTGCTGCCAGCCCTTGTCCGCCTTATCTGCATTGGTAACTCCTCTTCCCCTTGCCATCCATGGTCACCCTTGCAGCGTCCTCGTTTGCTTCGCACATACTGGTAGTGCTTTGCCCTGCAATGTCGGGGGGTAGTCAGGCAGCAAACACCAGCTGTCCCTGACTGTTCGATGTCTGATTTCCAGGCAACTTACATGTTTTGAAGTCAACTAGTCCTGCAGGACTTGTCCCGCATGTACCTAGCTCATAATGAGCTAGATAGCGTAAATCCATTATTATCTAATGTGTTATTGCTATCACTATTACTACTGCTGTTAATGTTGCTGTTATCGTTAACATTGTTGTTATCATCATCATTATCAATATCATCATCATTATTATTATCATTGTTGTTGTTGTTATCATCGTCATCATCATTATCATCATCATCACATCATCAGCATCATTGTTTATTATCATCAATAACATTATTATCACCACTATAATCATTATTTACATGTTTTGCAGTCAAGATGTGACAACCTCGCTGTGCTTTTACGTGGTAACATCCCTGCACCTGCAGGTCTAGGAGTGGCTGGCTCCCCAGTGGAGATCCAAAGTTACCATGATTATCGTCATGTTTTGCAGTCAAGAAGTTACAACCTTGTGTACTTTTACATGGCAACACATGGTCATAGATGGTAACACATCGTAATACGTGGTAACACCCCTGCAGGTCCAGGAGTGGCCGGCTCCCCAGTGGAGATCCGCAGGGCAGCGCTGGTCAGCTGCCGCCGCCTGCTGCCCCGCATGCACCTGGCAGGCTACTCCTCCAACATCCTGCATCCTCTTCTTCGGGTTCTGGACGGCGGCGTGGATGAGCTTCGCACTGACGCCCTGGACACCATCTGCTCCTTGGCTCTGGCCCTGGGCCCTGACTTCCCCATCTTTGCCCCGACTGTCCGTAAGGTATGTGGGATGCATCTGCTGACCCTGGACAATATATGTTGTTGGTAAGGGTCAATGATGTGCTGGGTTTAGGGTTCAGGGCTTCAATGATGGGGCTCTTGGGATTGGTTGGCAGCCTGCTGAGCTTGAGGCTGATGGCCAGATTCTCTGACCAGTGTACCTGTGTCTGTAGGCTGAGCGCTCCTTTTGACTTGTCTTGAGTGTTTTGGTGTTGATTTTCTTTTCCCCCTAATGTCATTATTATTATCATTACTATGTACGCTTCTGAGTTGCTCTCTGTATCACCTGTTTGTGTGATTGCAGATCATGGTGAAACACAGGATTTCGCATGACCAATTCAGTCAGCTGGCAGTGAAGCTGGTGTATTACCTGCTTGTGTGGTTGCAGATCATGGTGAAGCACAGGATTGGGCATGACCAATTCAGTCAGCTGGCAGTGAAGCTGGTGAAGGCGGCCCCCCCCTGCATGAGCAGCGGGGATGACTGGGAGCCCACCCTGGCACCTCTGGAGGAGCTCAACTTGAGCTTGGAGCATGACAACCCTGCAGCCCTCACTCCCCTGCCTGACGCATCAGGTGAATGGTCAATCTTGCATGCATGCTTTGAAGAGTATGCTTGAACTCCTCACTTCTAGAACACGCACCCAATCCAAGCGCGAGAGGGGCTGTTGGTACCAACATCAAAGCAGCCATGACTGAGAGCCAATTGGCCGTGTCAGGTTTGAATCTGAGCTTGGACATGACAACCCTGCAGCCCTCACTCCCCTGCCTGACGCATCAGGTGAATGTTCAATCTTGCATGCATGCTTTGCAGCATATGCTTGAACTCCTCACTTCTAGATCATGCAGTTGGGGGTAGCGTGCAGCAGCTGGCAGTGAACAATCAGGCACTCAAGCACCAAGACAGGGCTGGGACATGGCAGCCAACAGGTGTTCATGTCAATCTAACACTGCAAAATCTTGGTGCTGACGTCAGCAGTGTGTTATGCAGTTGGGGGGCAGTGTGCAGCAGCTGGCGGTGAACAATCAAGCACCAAAACAAGGCTGGGACTGCCGCTGACAGGTTTCACTCAATGCAACACTCCAAAACCGCACATCTCAGCGCTGATATCAGCAGTTTGTCATGCAGTCGGGGGTAGCGTGCAGCAGCTGGCAGTGAATGATCAGCTCCTGGGGCGAGCCTGGGAGATCATGTCAACCAAAATTGCACATCTCAGTGCATGTGTCATGCAGTTGGGGGTAGCGCGCAGCAGCTGACAGTGAACAATCAGGCCCTGAGGCAGGCTGGTATAGCCCCTGACAGGTCTGCTGGTCAATGCAACACTCCAAAAACGCATGGCTCACCGTGAATCTACACATCTGAGTGCTGATATCAGCAATGTGTCATGCAGTTGGAGGCAGTGTGCAGCAGCTGGCGGCAAATGGTCAGGCCCTGAGGCGAGCCTGGGATGTCAGCCTACAAGTTTTCACGTCAATGCAACACTGCTCAGTGCTGACGTCAGCAGTGGGTCATGCAGTTGGGGGCAGCGTGCAGCAGCTGGCTGTGAACGACCAGGCCCTGAGGCGAGCCTGGGAGAGCATGTCAATGCAACAGTCCAAACCGCATGTTTCGCCACTGATATCAGCAGTGTGTCATGCAGTTGGGGGCAGCGTGCAGCAGCTGGCAGTGATCGTCCAGGCCCTGAGGCGAGCCTGGGAGAGCAGCCTACAAGTTTTCACGTCAATGCAACACCTCAGAACCGCGCATCTCAGTGCTGATATGCGCCTTTACTATAGCCTACCATATCAGATGGAAATACCAGTTTGTCATGCAGTTGGCAGCAGCGTGCAGCAGCTGGCGGTGAACAATCAGGCACTAGAGCACCAAGCCAAGGCTGGGATTGCAGCCAACAGCTTTTCATGTCAGTCCAATTCTGCTCAGTGCTGATGTCAGCAGTGTGTCATGCAGTCGGGGGCAGTGTGCACCAGCTGGCGGTGAACGATCAGGCCTTGAGGCGAGCCTGGGAGAGCAGTTGGCACATGCATGCTAATTCAAACCGTAAATCTACACATCACAGTACTGGTATCAGCAGTGTGTAATGCAGTTGGGGGCAGCGTGCAGCAGCTGGCGGTGAATGACCAGGCCCTGAGGCGAGCGTGGGAGAGCAGCCAGCGCAGCACCAAGGAGGACTGGGCCGAGTGGATGCGCCACTTTGCTGTGGAGCTGCTCAAGGAGTCCCCCAGCCATGCCCTCAGGGCTACCCACCTCCTTGCTCAGGTTCCTCACTGCAACTAAACATATTAATTGATAGATTCATTGATTGATTCATTGATTTTCCCGGTAGGTTTAACTAAACACATCCTCTGCTCAAATTGTATGTTGCTGCAACATGCCAGAAAGCTGAAGCTGCTGTAGCAGCCGGTACTCTCAGGGCTACCCACCTCCTCGCTCAGGTGCCTCACTGCAACTGCACACATCTCCTGCTCAGAGTTTACTGCTGTCGACATTACGTTTTCATAAGTGCTTTAGAACAGTTGATGTTTTGTCTGACACTTTCAGCCTACTGGTCCAATGGTCATGGTTGGCCCCAAGACCTTCAAATGAAATGAGTGAGTGAGTGAGTGAGTGAGTGAGTGAGTGAGTGAGTGAGTGAGTGAGTGAGTGAGTGAGTGAGTGAGTGAGTGAGTGAGTGAGTGAGTGAGTGAGTGAGTGAGTGAATTTGCACTTCTATCTCTGCGTCACGTGTACACACGCACACTCTGCAACACCCTCAGAGGGGTCCCCCCTGTTGTCACAGGTTCAACCCAGCATGGCGAGGGAGTTGTTTGCCGCCGGATTTGTGTCTTGTTGGGCAGAGCTGGAGGAGCCCATGAGGGAGGCTCTGGTGCGGTCCCTGGAGGCGGCCCTGGCCTCCCCCTCCATCCCCCCCGAGATTGTCACCACGCTGCTCAACCTGGCGGAGTTCATGGAGCACAACGAGAAGAAGCTTCCACTGGACACCAGGCAAGTCGGGCTGCTGTCTGCACAGTCAGCTTTGTGTTGGGGATTGGTGCAGAGCTGTGTCATGCAGGACGCTGGGTGCTGTAGCAGAGAAGTGTCATGCCTTTGCCAAGGCGCTGCACTACAAGGAGCATGCATGACAGAATACATTCCGCAGCCTTGCTGAGTGTAATTTGCCCGCCTGCAGGACGCTGGGTGCTCTAGCAGAGAAGTGCCACGCCTTCGCCAAGGCGCTGCATATCAGGAGCATACATGACAGGATACATTCCACAGCCTTGGTCAGTATACTTCGCATGCCTGCAGGACGCTGGGTGCTCTAGCAGAGAAGTGCCACGCCTTCGCCAAGGCGCTGCATAGTCAGGAGCATGCATGACAGGATACATTCCACAGCCTTGGTCAGTATACTTTGCCTGCCTGCAGGACGCTGGGTGCTCTAGCAGAGAAGTGCCACGCCTTTGCCAAGGCGCTGCACTACAAGGAGCATGAGTACCAGAGCAGCCCTGAGACAGCAGTGGAGGCCCTAATCAGCATCAACAACCACCTGCGTCAGCCGGAAGCTGCTGTCGGCATCCTCACTCTGGCCCAGCAACACCTTCACATGGAACTCAAGGTAAGATCAGAAGTTGTGGTGAGCATGGCATCTGCCCTGGGCTGAAGCTGCTGTCGGCACTCTCAGTTTGATGTCCTCGAATCATCACTGCTTTGGCCCAGCAACACTTTTGCATGGACCTCAAGGTAAGGTTGAGAGTGCTTGAGACAGCGTTAAGTCTGCCTTGGTTTGAAGCTGCTGTTGGGATCCTCGCTTTGACTCAGCACCACCTTCACATGGAACTCAAGGTATAGTCAGGGCCTGTCGTGAACGTCTGGTCTGAATGTCTGGTCTGAAGCTGCTGTCGGCATCCTCACTCTGGCTCAGCAACACCTTCACATGGAGCTCAAGGTAAGGTTGGGGCTTGTTGTAGACATGGCATCTGCCCTGGGCTGAAGCACTCTCACTTTGACGTTCACACTCTCTTCCTGCTTTGGCCCAGCAACACGTTGGCATGAAATTCAAGGTAAGGTTGAGAACATTTCAGCCAATGTTGAGTCTGCCCTGGTCCAAAGCTGCTAATGGCATCCTCACTTTGGCTCAGCAACACCTTCACATGGAACTCAAGGAAAGGATGGCGCTTGTTGTGAGCGTGGTATCTGCCCCGGGCTGAAGCTGCTGTCGGCACTCTCACTTTGATGTCCTCACGTTCTCCTCACTTTGGCTCAGCAATACCTCTGCATGGAACTCAAGATAAGATCTAGAACATCACAGACAGTGTTGAGTCTGCCCTGGTTTGAAGCTGCTGTTGGCATCTTCACTCTGGCTCAGCAAAACCTTCACAAAGATCTCAAGGTTAACATGAGAAGAACTTACCACAACCCGTGCTGAGCGCTTGATCCAGTCTGAGTGATGACTGGGGTGGCTGCAGGAAAGCTGGTATGAGAAGCTGAACAGGTGGGATGAGGCTCTGGAGGCGTATAACCGCAAGTACCAGGAGACCCCCCTTGGCTCCCCCGCCAACCTTGAAGCGGCCCTGGGTCGTCTCAGGTCTGTCTGTCTGTCTGTCTGTCTGTCTGTCTGCCTGCCTGCCTGCCTGCCTGCCTGCCTGCCTGCCTGCCTGCCTGCCTGCCTGCCTGCCTGCCTGCCTGCCTGCCTGCCTGCCTGCCTGCCTGCCTGCCTGCCTGCCTGCCTGCCTGCCTGCCTG
>JAABUP010010147.1_pt1 | contig 11233 bp, 11 predicted proteins | sample 5559201 | NCBI WGS metagenome assembly JAABUP01 (sample SAMN10711887, study PRJNA513373) | rock metagenome | isolation source: Antarctica rocks | place: Antarctica | reverse complement strand
GCTCGTCGCGCAGCGCGAGCCGCTCCAGCAGCTCAGCAATCGTCGGCCCCTCGGACACATCCCGATCATCAACACCAACCGCATCAAGATCTACTCGCCACGCCGAAGGGGACCTGACCAGTTACGACCGCGGAGAGGAACTGCAGCAAGGAGATCGTCTCGGTGACACCGGGGTTGGCCTGGAGGTAGGCCAACAGCGGCGGTGTCGGAGTCGTTGGTTGGGGTATGGCGCCCTCCGCGAAGACAGCGGCCACGACGAGGCTGGCGACGAACAGCGCCGTGTAGGCGATCGCGGTGGTCGCGGTCAGGGCGCGGATCGGGAAGGTGCGCCGGTCAGGTGCAGTGCTCACTGCGCGGGGCCCCGAAGGCCACTGAAGCAGCTGGCGAGGACGGCGTCGGGGGAGCGGAGCAGGAGAGACCATGACCAGCGATGGTGGTGTAGCGGGAGAGGGTTGCACGTCCTGCTGTGGGCGTCTTCGCGCATCCCCCGGAGGGCGGCGCCCTCGCGATGAGGCCTACTCCCGGGGTAGTAGCTCGGCGATCTCCTTGGCGTGGACGATGAGCGCGCGCACCGGGCTTACCGTGGCAGTGTGCCGAACCCGCGACAGCCGGACCGGGCGAATCCGCCGACGCGCCCGACTCTGAGTGTGGTCCCGTTGGCGGTCGTGGTGGCGGCCGTGTCGCTGCTCGGCACGTTGGGCAGCGCCACGCACACAGCTGCGGCGCGTCCCCTCGATGCTGCCGGAATTGTTCTCGTGCTCATCGGGCCCCTCGCGCTGATTGGCCGCTACCGCTTTCCGGTGTATGTCCTCGGGGTCGCTACGGTCGCTCTCGTTGCCTATGTCGGTGTGGATTATCCGCTCGGGCCGGTGTTCCTGTCCGGAGTCGTTGCCGTGTTCACCGCGGTCACGTCAGGGCGTCGGTGGGCGGCTCTGGCGATCATAGCCGTGGCCGCGGCGGCCCTGCTCGGTCTTCGGGCGCTCTCTCACCCGGAGCGGGGGTTGCCGCTGATCGGACTCACCGTAGGAGTTGCCTGGCTTGTCGCTGTCGTCGCGGTGGCGGAAGGGGTGCGACTCCGGCGCGAACGCAACGATCAGACCCGCGCTACCCAAGAGGCTGTCGCCGGCCGCGAAGGTAGCGAGGAACGGGTTCGGATCGCCCGGGACCTGCACGACGTGCTCGGCCATCACATCTCACTGATCAACGTGCAGGCCGGGGTGGCGCTGCACCTCATGGACGCCGACCCCGAGCAGGCTCGTGGCGCGTTGATGACGATCAAACAGTCGAGCCGCGACCTGCTTCGCGAGATGCGCGCGACCCTCGGGGTGTTGCGCGCCGTGGACGCACCAGCGCTGTACCACCCGGTTCCCGGGCTCGAGCGCCTCGACGAATTGCTCAGCGAGGTGGGCGAGGCCGGGCTTCCTGTCGCCACCGAGATCGTCGGACGAGCGCGCGTCCTGCCCGCCGGGACCGATGCGGCGGCCTACCGGATCGTGCAGGAGGCGCTGACCAACACCCGCAGACACGTCGCCGGCGCCGCCGCGACCGTTGGGCTCCGCTATGACCACGACACACTCACCATCGAGGTGAACGACCACGGCGGGCGCCCGCTCGCGGCGACCGCGGGTTCGGGGAGCGGGCTGGTCGGCATGCACGAGCGAGCCGCCGCCCTCGGTGGCACTGTCGAGGCCGGCCCAACCCCCGACGGAGGCTGGCGGGTCCAGGCCCGGCTCCCGGCCGCACCCCATCCGGGCCCGCCCGAACCCGAACCACCCCATACCGATCCACCCCCCACGGCGCTGTCGCGGGCGGTCGCCGACGAGCCCCACAGGTTCGCGCCGTGATCCGGGTTCTCCTCGTCGACGATCAAGGCCTCGTTCGGGCCGGCTTCCGGGCCCTGCTCGAGGCTCAACCGGGGCTGACCGTCGTCGGTGAAGCCGGCGACGGCGCCGCCGCAGTCGCTCTCGCCCGCAGCGCGTCCCCCGACGTCGTGCTGATGGACATCCGCATGCCCGGCTGCGACGGCCTGACTGCCACCCGCGAGATCCTCGCTGATCCGGGACTCGGGCACGTGCGCGTCGTGGTGCTGACCACCTTCGCTGAGGACGCCTACCTCTTCGAGGCACTGCGAGCCGGCGCGAGCGGGTTCCTGGTCAAGGACACCGAACCCGCTGAGCTCATCCACGCCGTCCACGTCGTGCACCGGGGCGAGGCCCTGCTCTCGCCCGGGGTCACTCGAGCCCTGATCGAAGAGTTCGCGTCGCGGACCAAACACCCCGAACCCGGCCGCGACCTCACCGCACGGCTCGAGAGCCTCACAGGCCGGGAACGAGAGGTGGTCACCCTGGTCGGTCACGGTTTGTCCAACGACGAGATCGCCTCCCATCTCGTGCTCAGCCCCGCCACCGCAAAGACCCACGTCAGCCGAGCAATGATCAAACTCGGGGTTCGCGACCGCGCCCAGATCGTCGTCCTGGCCTACGAGGGCGGCCTCGTCGTACCACGATGGCTACCCTGACTGCGCCACCGACGGATCAGCCGACGACCAGCTCGCCGACAGTGTGGATGACCAGCCCGGCGAGGGCCCCGACGACGGTGCCGTTGATGCGAATGAACTGCAGGTCGCGGCCGACCTGCAGCTCGATCTTGCGGGCGGTCTCGGGGCCGTCCCAGCGACGCACGGTGTCGGAGATCAGGGCGGCGATCTCGGTGGCGTAGCGACCGACGACGTACCCCGCGGCGTCGACGATCCAGCCGTCGATCTTGTCCCGGAGCTCGGAGTCGGTCGCGAGACGCCGGCCGAAGCGGGTCACGGCGTCGGTGACCCGACGGCGCAGCTCGCTGGACGGGTCCTCGGCGGCGTCGAGGAGCATCGCCTTGCCCGTCGTCCACGCCTTGGCGATGAGGGCCTGCACGTCGGGGTGCTCGAGCAGCTGGGCCTTGATCACTTCGACCCGCGCCATCGTCTCCTCGTCGCCCTGCAGGTCGCTCGCGAACGACGACAGGAACCGGTCCACGACACCGCGCAGCGGGTGCTCGGGGTCGGTCTTCACCGCCCAGGCGAACGAGAGCGCCTCGGCGTACACCCGGTCGGCGATGAGGCCCTCCACGAAGCGCGGCGACCAGCTGGGGGCCTGGTTGCTCACCAACGTGATCACCGTGGAGTGGTTGTCGCGCACCCAGTCGTAGGCACGGTCGCAGACGAGGTCGACGAGCCGTCGATGCGCCCCATCGGACAGGATCCCCTCGAGAAGCCGACCCATCGGCGGCCCCCACTGTTGGGCGACGACGCGCCGAGTCACGGCCTGGTCGATGACGGCCTGCACCTCGTCGTCGCGCAGCACGGTCACCGCGCCGCGAACCACCGTGGCGATCTCGCCCGTGACCCGCTCGCCGTTCTCCCGGATCGAGAGCCAGGCGCCGGCACGTGCTCCCACCCGCGCGCCGCGCAGCTTGGCCCTCACCACGGGCACGGACAGGAAGTTCTGCCCGACGAAGGAGGACAGGGCGTCGCCGAGCTGGTCCTTCTTCGTCGGGATGATCGCCGTGTGGGGGATCCGCAGCCGGAGGGGATGGCGGAAGAGGGCGGTGACGGCGAACCAGTCGGCCAGCGCGCCGACCATCCCGGCCTCCGCTGCGGCCCGCACGTAGCCGGTGAACGCGGGGCCGCCGCTGTTCTCCCACGTGAGGAAGACGATCCAGATCAGGGCGGCGCCGACGAGGAAACCGATCGCCACGAGCTTCATGCGCCGCAGCCGCTGCTGCTTCTCCGCATCATCGGTCCCGCCGAGGACGTCGACCGACGGCGTGTCCGGGCGCGACGGGGCGTCCGGGGGCACGGGAATGCCCTCCGGGTCGGTCGGCGGCTCGGCGGTCGGATGCGGCTCGCCGACCGCGCGGGCGGCGACGCCCGCTCCCGGTCTCTCCGGACCCGACCCGGGCTCACGCCCCGCTGCGGTCTGCACGCCTCCATTCTCCCCGGACCCGACCTGGCGCGCCGTCGGCGCCCGGACGCGTCGAGGTCCGGCACGCGCCACGGGGCGCCTCGATCGGGTGAACCCACCTGCCGTTCGGCGCGAATTCACCGATACGGGGCGCGCGCGGACGCCTACCGCGGGACGGTGTCGCCTCGGACACCACGAGCCGACGGGGCGTCGTGACGATCCACGCCGCCCCGGGCCTACTCCCCGTGCGACCGACCGCGCCCGGCCGCACGGGGTCTGCGTCCCCTGGCCGCCGTGCTGCCCCACGGCGGCCGGGGGACGCTCCGCATGCCGTGGGTCCCGTCCGGCGACCGTGCCGGCGGGACAGGCCCTAGCCTCCCGTCCGTGACACGACGGGAGCTGCGGCCACGACCGCCGACGGCCCTCCGGCCGGCCTCCCTCTTCGCCGCCGTCCTCCTCACTGTCCTCGTCACCGGCGGGGGCGCCGCCGCCGAGGCGGCCGCCCTCCCGGCACCGCCGCCGCCCGTGCCGGCCCTCCTGGCCGACCTCGACCCCACACCGCGTCCCCTCACGGGGGTCCGGCAGTCCACGGCGTGCGTCACGCCCGCCGCCGGGGGCGAGGCTCTCGTGCCCGCGACGCCGTGGGCCCAGCAGCGGCTGCGGTTCACTGATGCCTGGGCCTTCACGCAGGGGGCCGGTCAGACGGTCGCGGTCATCGACACCGGCGTCGCGGCGCACCCGCGGTTGGCCGGTCGACTCGTCGACGGCGGTGACTTCGTCGGCACCGGGGGTGCCCTGAGCGACTGCGACGGCCACGGCACGCTCGTGGCCGGGATCATCGCCGCGGCTCCCGACCCGCGGACGGGTTTCGTGGGCGTCGCCCCGGACGCCCGGGTGCTCTCGATCCGGCAGAGCAGCGCCACCGTCTCCACCTCGCGAGGCGAGGGTGGGGGCAACGTCCTCACCCTCGCCGAGGCCGTGGTGCACGCGGTCGCCCTCGGGGCCGACGTGGTCAACATCTCGGAGGCGGCGTGCGTGCCGGCCGCGGACGCGGGCCGCGTGCTCGCCCCGCTCCGCGCCGCCGTCCGGTTCGCCGTCGACTCCGACGTGGTCGTGGTCGCCGCCGCGGGGAACGCGGGGTCCGGGTCGTGCGTGCAGTTGACGGCCGCGGAGGGCGGGCAGGTGGTCGCGCCCGCGTGGTTCTCCGACGACGTGCTCTCGGTGGGCTACAGCGGGCGGGACGGGCAGCCCGCAGAACCCAGCGTTCGCGGGCCCTGGGTGTCGCTGTCGGCGCCGGGCACCGAGATCGTGTCGCTGAGCCCCACGGGCGCCGGCCTGGTCGACCGCGTGGTCCCGCCCGGGTCGGCGGCACCGGTGGCGGTCGAGGGCACGAGCTTCTCCGCGCCGTACGTGAGCGGGGTGGTCGCGCTCGTGCGCGCCCGCCATCCCGAGCTGACCCCGCGGCAGGTGATGGACCGGGTGCGGTCGACCGCGACCCATCCCGTGGGCCCGACCGGGCGCGACGACGCCGTGGGGGCTGGGACCGTCGACCCGGTCGCAGCGGTCGCCGACGTCCGTCCGGTCGAGTTCGAGGGCGGCGGGGCGGGTCGCGCCGGCGCTGATGCCTCGGCGGGCCGGGTCGACCTCCGCGCGGGCGGCGATGCAGACTCCGGAGCGCGCGTGGTGGCGTTGATCGGTTCGGCAGGGGTCCTCACCCTCGCCGCAGCGTTCGCCGCGATCCTCGTCGTGCGCAGGGGCCCCCGGGTGCGATGAGGCACCTCGCGGTCAGTCGTGCCCGCTCGGAGCGTTCCACCCGGTCCACCCCGTCCACCCCGTCCGCCCACCCGGCGGGCCCGTCCCGCGAGGAGGCCCGCCGGTGCGGATCACGATGGCGCAGACCGACGTCACCCTCGGCGACGTCGACAGCAACCTCAAAGCCGTGGAGCGCGTGGTCGGCGAGGCGGTCGAGGCCGACTCCGACCTCATCGTCTTCCCCGAGCTCGCGCTCTCGGGCTACCAGGTGGGCCAGGTGAGTCACGATCTGTCCCTCGCCCCGGACGACCGGCGTCTCCTGCGGATCTCGCAGCGGGCCGGCGGTGCGGGCGTCCTTCTCGGCTACCCCGAGGCGGGCGGGCACGGGTTGCACACCTACAACAGCGCGGGCTACTACGAGGACGGACGCCTCGTCCACGTACACCGCAAGCTCTACCTCCCGACCTACTCCTCGTTCGAGGAGCGCAAGCACTTCCTGCCCGGCCAGCAGTCCCGCGCCTACGGCGTCCGTGGTGGCCGCCACCGCGCAGCCACGCTGATCTGCAACGACGCGTGGCAGCCGCAGGTGGCGTTCCTCTCGGTGCAGGACGGCGCGCACATCCTGCTCGTGCCCGCCAACAGCGCCCAGTCGATGTCCCCCGAGCGCTACGACTCCCGTGAGTACTGGCGCAACGTCACCACGTTCTACGGACGCATCTACCAGCTCTTCGTCGTATTCGTGAACCGCGTCGGGATCGAGGACGGCCTGACCTTCTGGGGCGGCTCCCACGTGGTCGATCCGTGGGGCGAGGTCGTCGGAGAGTGCGGGGAGGGACCCGACGCCGCCGACACCCTCACCGTCGACATCGACCTCGCCGATGTGCGCCGACGCCGCCGGGACATCCCGCTCGTGCGGGAGGCGCGGCTCGGGCTGCTGCGGCGCGAGATCGACCGGCTACTCGACGAGGGCGGGGACCTGTAGCGGGCCGTGGGACCAGACACGCCTCCGGTCGGGGTTGTCCCGGTCCACAGCGGGCATCTCTCGAATGGCGTCCCGGACCTCGACGCGTGTTGGTGTGACCCATGAGCCCTGGAGCGGTGTTGACGTCCCGAGCAGTCCGAACAGAACCGGCTCCCGCGCAGGAGCCTCACAACGATGCGCCCCGCAGCCCGGGCACGGTGACGGAGTCGGCTGGACCGGGGTCCGGTGCCCCGGTGCGGCGTGGCTCCGAGTTCGCCGAGCTGGCCCGCACGATGCGTGAGGCCGGGTTGATGGAACGACGTCCCGGCTACTACGCGCCGTTGATCGGGATCACCGCTGCCGTGTTCGCGGCCGCGGTCACCGGGTTCGTGGTCATCGGGGACTCGTGGTGGGCGCTGGCCCTGGCGCCGGTGTTCGCGGTGGTGTTCACGCACTTCGGGTTCATCGGCCACGACGCCGGCCACGGTCAGATCCTCACGAGCAAGCGCGCCAACAACGTCATCGGATACCTGCACGGCAACCTGCTGATCGGCCTGGGCTACGGGTGGTGGACAGGCAAGCACAACGCCCACCACGCCAACCCCAACCACGAGACCCGCGACCCCGACGTCCAGATCGGGGCGGTCGCGTTCACCGCGGACCAGTCGTTGGGCCGCCGCGGGCTGGTCGGGTTCATCACCCGCCACCAGGCGGTGCTCTTCTTCCCCCTGCTGCTGCTCGAAGGCCTCAGCCTGCGGATCGCAGCGGTCCAGTCCGTCCTGCAAAACGAGGTCAAGAACCGCGGTCTCGAGGCGACGCTGCTCGGGCTGCACACGGTCCTCTACTTCGGGACGGTCTTCGCGGTCCTGTCCCCGGGCAAGGCCCTGGTGTTCATCGTCGTGCAACAGGGCCTGTTCGGGCTCTACCTCGGGTGCTCGTTCGCGCCCAACCACAAGGGCATGCCGATCGTGTCGGCCGAGGACCAGCTCGACCCCGTGCGCAGGCAGGTCCTGACCTCGCGCAACATCCGCGGTAGCACGCTGGTCGACTACGCGCTCGGCGGGCTGAACTACCAGATCGAGCATCACCTCTTCACCCGGATGCCGCGACCGAACCTGCGCCACGCCCAACCGCTCGTCGCCGCGTTCTGCGCGCACCAGGGGATCACCTACACCGAGACCGGACTGTTCGAGTCCTACGCCCAGACCCTGCGGCACCTCCACGCCGTCAGCGCACCGCTGCGCACCGGACCCACCGCTGGCGTCTGAGCCGTCGGACGAGTCGGGGTCGGCGGTGTGATGACGAGTCACTGATCGTGTTCTGGGGCGCGGACACGGATCTCGATGTCGAAGGACACCCTTCCTCGTTCAGACACCCCCAGAAACCATGATCAAGGCCGTGGCGTGAATAGCTGGGGTGGATCCCCACGGATCCGCCCCGTGGCCGGCATCTCACAGCAGCTTTCTGGGCGGTCGCCGACGCACTCGATGTCGTCGGCGACCGCTGGACGCTGCTGGTGGTGCGCGAGCTCCGGGCCGGCCCGCCCGCTACCGCGCTCTCCCAGGACCTGCTCGGCATCGCCACCAACCTGCTCGCCGCGAAGGAGTCGTCCGGGCTCGATACCTCGTCACGACGGACCGGCGCTTCGCGATGGCCATGCCCTCAGCGAGGACGAGTTCTCCCTTCGCGAAGCCCGGCGGTTCGCCTCACCCCGTTCGACGTGCGCTACGCCTCTTGGTTGGCCGATCGCTGCCGCGCTCGCTCGACTCGCTGCTCCGCCGAGGAGACGACTGGGTGCTGCCCGAGCGCTCCCTCCCCGACCCCGTCGACGCCCGGCGTTCGCGACCCTGCCCTGTTGACTCCTCGCGATCAGGCGCCGTCGACGAGTCGCCTGATCCACGTGACGCCCTGCGCCCACTCGACGAGCGACCCGCCTCCTCTCGCGGTGCACGTGTGCGTCCCCCGTGTGCGGTCCGGCTGTCGTCGTCGGCCTCGGCCGAAGGCTCTGTCCCGCCCGCGCCATCGGCGTCGTCCTCGTCGTCACCCTCGTCCTCGGAGTCGTCCGCAGCGGCCGACTCGGAGTCCTCCTCGGAATCCTCGGGCTCGTCCTCGGCGTCCTCGCCGTCGTCCTCATAATGCTCGGCGTCGTCCGCGGAATCCTCGGTCTCGGCGGCCGCTGGACCGCCGCCCTGGCGCCCGCCGTCGGCGTCGTCCTCGTCGTGGGACGACTGGTTGGTGTCGGCGGCCTCGTCCGCGACCGCGTCCTCCAGGGTGATGTGGATCGTCAGCTTCTTGGTACCCAGCAGAACGTATCCAGTGATGTCAGCAGCATTGATGGGTGACGGGTCGCTCATGATGTGGCGACTCCTCTCGAGGTGGGATGGTGAAGGCGGGAAACGACAGTCGATTGATACGAGAGGGCGCGAGGTAGGGAGCAGGTCGTCATCATCGGGGCCAAGACAATGGCGCGACGTCGGTCGGATAGAGCGTGAATCAGCCCCTACGGCGTCAAAGACATCTGTCTGTGCAGGCACGAGTCCGGCAACGAACCGAGGTCCGGGGTCCGCCAACGACACGCACGCTACATGGTGGCGTCGGGAAACGCGCATCGGAGGAAAGTCGTCGATCGTGACGGCATCCGGAGCATTCGCGACCGCTCTGTCGGCCGATACCTCGGCGTTCAGGTGCCACCCGTAAGGGCGCGACAGGCGACCGATCCACGAGGTATGCATGCATTCGCGCGCTGGCTACGGCCATCACATGATCCATTCGCCCACGTTCCTGCCCGGTCGTTGGCAACCATTCATCCATACGTCAGCCACGCCTGCGCGCGGTCACCCCGCAGCACTAGCTACTTTTTCGGGGGGAAGTAGCTAGGCGCGCTCGGCGCAGAGCTCCCCGCGGATCACGGTGACCGCGTCCCCGCGCAGGAAGACGCGCTCGCCGGCCACCTCGACCCCGACGACGCCTCCGCGGCGGGAGAGCTGCGCACCCACCAGGGACGGCCCGCCGAGTCGCTCGGCCCAGTAGGGCGCGAGGCAGCAGTGCGCCGAGCCGGTGACCGGGTCCTCGTCGATCCCCACCGCCGGGGCGAAGAAGCGGGACACGAAGTCGGCGGCCTCGCCCTCCTCCCCCGCGGGGGCTGTGACGATGACCCCGCGCCCGCTCGCCGCCTTCAGCGCCGAGAGATCCGGCTCGAGGTTGCGTACGTCCAGCGCGGAGGGGACCTCCACGAGCACGTCGTAGCGGCACCGGGCGACGGCGACCACCGCGACTCCGAGGGCGTCGGCGAACTCGTCGGCGAGCCGGCCATCGGGCAGCGCCGGGACGGGCACGTCCACGGGGAAGTCGAGCGCGATCGCCGCCTCCCCGCTGCGCTCGGCGCGCAGCACCCCGGCCGCGGTGCGGAAGGCGATCGGGGTGGCGAGCTCACCGGTCTCGTACAGCACGTGTGCGCTGGCCAGCGTCGCGTGTCCGCAGATCTCCACCTCGGTGGTGGGCGTGAACCACCGCAGCCCGACCTCCCCGGTGGCACTCAGCGTGGACGTGTCGACGAAGGCGGTCTCCGAGAGGTTCATCTCGGCCGCCACCGCCTGCATCCACGCCGCGTCCGTCGAGTCGGTCAGGCAGACCCCGGCCGGGTTGCCCGCGAACGGAACGGGGGTGAAGGCGTCGACCACGCAGAGCTGCACGCGCCCCATCGTGCCGCGTGGAGCGGGACGGCAGGTCGCGCAGGGGGTCAGGAGCGTTGGTAGAACGCCAGCGGCTCCCTCTCCGGCCACGAGAATGGTGGCGGCTCGGGTGGTTCAGCGGGCGGTGTGTCGGTTGAACAGGTGTTTGGCCCACAGGTAGCTGCCGGCGGTGATGACCGCGGACCAGGCGATCGCCAGCGCTGCGCTGCCGCCGGCGGCGGTGCCGGTGAACAGCCCGCGCAGGGGGTCGATGACCGGGGTGAAGGGCTGGTAGTTGGCGAACCAGCGCAGTCCCGCGGGCATGGAGTCAGTGGGGACGAAGCCGCTGCCGCGGAAGGGCAGCAGGACGAGGAACATGGGCAGGTTGCTGGCGGTCTCGAGGCTCTTGCTGACCAGCCCGAGGGCGACGGTGAGCCAGGTCAGGGCGAAGCAGGGAGACCCGCGCGATGGCCATGGTGCGGAACCGGGCGACGATGCCCTCGGTCATGTCGGTGCCACCGAGATCGCGGTGGAGAGCGCCACGCTGGCGACGGTCATGAGCAGGATGGCGGGGGTGATGTAGGCGAGGTACTCGGTGCGTCCGCCGCCCGGGCCGGTGAGCCCGGCGCCCATGGTGGCGCCGAAGACGTAGACGAACAGCAGCAGGAACACGATCGGCTGGCCGATGAGCATCAGCGTCATCGACGGGTAGCGGCGCATGTGTTTGAGGTTGCGCCGCAGCATGGTCGCCGAGTCGGTGACGGCGGCGGCCAGCACACCGGCGAATTCAGGCGGTGGAAGCATCTGCTTCGACGAGTTCGATGAACAACTCGGAGGGCTTCTTCCAATTGTGGATCTTACGGGGTCGGTCGTTGATGTCGCAAGCCACCATCGCGAGATAGTTC
>JAABUP010010146.1_pt1 | contig 11233 bp, 11 predicted proteins | sample 5559201 | NCBI WGS metagenome assembly JAABUP01 (sample SAMN10711887, study PRJNA513373) | rock metagenome | isolation source: Antarctica rocks | place: Antarctica | reverse complement strand
TATCGTGCCTGTAAATACTCTGTTGTAGCGTGGTTTTCTCGCGCCCGGGCGGCCAACTCCTTATATAAAAAACTAATTATTAGATAGCTTATTAGACCACGAGCATAAGGTATATAGACTTTATATTGTCTATATAGAATCACTATGGCCTACGGAATTATTTGCCCCCCGTTACTCTAAATTTATAGGGTTATTAATAGTGAAATATAGGGTGGCTAGTAAATGGCTAAAATGCTAGACCGCCAGCAAAACGGCCGTTAAATAGAAGAGGTCACCCCCCAAATGAACACACTCCCCAAATGAACAGCCTCTGTAGGGCTGAATCTATGAACCGAACATCAATATTAAAAAGTCATTTTCAGTCTAAATGTTGTATGTAAAGTTTATGCAGATTTTGATTCTAAGTATATTTTATATAAGACACTTTTAGCCATCTTGCGTTGATGTTAAGATATAGGGGAAGTGTTCATTTGGAGGGTGTGTTCATTTGGGGGGTGATATCTTCTAGCCAAATTAGCTATTAGCTACGTCGCATAGCTAGTAAATAAGCTAAAGCCCTAATAGATAGAGTCGCTATATATTAAATAGTAGTATATTAAGTCTATAGCCTATTTGCTAGCTGTGCGACGTGGCTAATAGCTAATTTTAGCTATTTGGCGGCCGTTTTACTGGCGATTTAGCTATTCTAGCTATTAGCTAAGTCGCACAGCTAGTAAATAGGCTATAGACTTAATATACTACTATTTAATATATAGCGACTCTATTTATTAGGTCTTTAGCTTATTTACTAGCTATGCGACGTAGCTAATAGCTAATTTAGCTATTTAACGGCCGTTTTACTAGCGATTCGAGGTTTTATAATAGGGCTAAATTTACGACGAAGCTATAACCACTATTTAGCCATTTACTAGGCACGCATATATAACCCTAGGATTTACCGGAGTAAGGTAGTAAATTATTAAGTAGGGTATTTCGATGGTTCCTATAGAATATAGGACCTATATACCTCGTGGCTATGGTTTAATAGGCTTCATCATAATTAGTTTTTTATATGAGGAGTTGGCCGCCCGGGCGCGAGAAAACCACGCTACAACAGAGTATTTACAGGCACGATAACATTGGCGCCATCCTTCCTTGGCAGCAGTTTCCACGAGTAACTTAAAAGCTGGGTCATCCGGGCAGTTACCCTCGTCTGCTGTTGCTTTACACGCATGTCGCTGTGCCACACACCGTGCACATAGCTCTATCACTTTCGATAGAGTCTGGGGATATAAAGGCCGAGCACTCTGCATTGTTACAGTAGTCCCGGGTGGCACTCCCGAGCTCTTTACCCTTCTTTTCAAACAACACGTGAATGTCCCGCTCAAGAAGTCGTCCAACATCCTCGACACTGATCTCCCTTTGACAGCAGCGTGGGGGCTAAAGCGATTCGTCCCTTGTTACAAGTTTGAAATGCTCGTTAATGCAAATGCTACAATAATGGTGACCGCAGGGAGCTGTCATTGCATTGCCTTTGGGGCCGAGGTTGCCGCAAGCCGTACATTCGACTAGAAGATTCGCGTGAAATTCCCCAGATCTTGTTTCCAAGGCGTTCAAATTGGTGGGCCGATCGTCCAGTCCTGTCTGAGTTCGTATGCTATCAGGTGACAACCTCATATTTTCTTGGGCTTCGTCGAAATTCGGGGCCTCAGAGTCATCCATATTGGTGACGAGGACGGCCGTTGAAAGTAGTCAATGGATTTTGGAAGGAAACAAGGACAGTAGGATGGTCACGTTTGGTGGAGCGGTCTCGTGACTCTCTATTACTGCAGGGCAAATGCTGCAGAATTCGCGGACCTAGAAAATCTTGGCTATGCTCAATCATCTGCCAGAAAGTAATTAATCAACGATTTTTGGGAAAATAGACATGTACTGTTGCTGAGAATGTTGGCTGTCTCCTTTCTCAAGCCAAAGGGCTTAGCCTTCGTCTTCCTCCTGCGTTCTGGATTGCGTTCTGGATTATGCATACGTTATATCTATATACACATATCCTAACATTTATTGGCAGATATATATATATTATATACACCCCGAACTTAGGATTAGGGGTTGCCGTTTTGGATCGGGAAAGGGAGCAGGGCGGCTTTAGAGGGAGCACCGAGGGAGCAGGGGGAAGCACTGGGGGAGCAGGGGGGAGCATCGAGGGAGCACCAAAGGAGGAGCCCTTAATGGCTCCCCGTAACAGATGAGGCAGCACAAAGGATCCTGAATTGGCTGCCTCGTACCCGGCTATAGCTGCTCAAGATAAGGTATTTTGAACACGTTCGCCAAGCCTACTGCCTATGCTCAGCCTCCTGCTGCCGCGCGCAATTCTAGGTTCTAAGGAGTGCCTGGCAGAGGCTTCTGCTCCGGCCTACTCAAACAGGTCTTAGTATAACCAAACCAGTTGAATTATGTTGATTAGCCATCTTAGATAGTCCACGAGCAACTCGTAGCACTGTGTGCCAATCCTGTCATTGTTATCGTCCACCTCCGATTGAGGGGGGCATGAGAGAGCAATATGAGGTAGTGCAGGGGCACAGTAGGTGGGAGCCTGAATTGGCTGTTTTTTATTCGGCTCTAGTTGCTCATATGTTTTAAAACAAAACTCGTCAGCACTGTTGCCTAGCTCAGCCTCTTGGCTGCCTAGAACCCTCCAATTTCTAGAGATACATCTCTTGCGATAGAATCGATGACGGGATGCTATCGGTAGCAGAGGCGTTCACATTGGCGACTGCTTGATAACCGTGGAACAGGACGAAGAGCAGTACTCGCCCAACACCAAACCGACTTCGGTGGCGAGCTCATAAGATTGGTAGGACCAGAACCCCTTTGCTCCATTGCACCAGTCACGTTCCCGGAAAAATCTTGCTAAGCCGCGAATACATTCAAGGCTCGTTTGGCTATAAGCGAAAATCGTCGTGCGTTTGAAATTCTTCACCCCAAAGACGCCATGACTGATTCCTACGTATAACCAGGACGAAATCTCTCAAGCGGCTTTGGTATTCGTGTGCTCCTCCGCAGTGATGCGTTAGCAGACTGGTCTATTGCTTTTACCTGTCCGTTGATGGTGTTAATGACGTGCCCAAATTCACTTCTCTTGTTAAGCGGTATGTGCCGGTATGTGCCAGTAGTTGGTATTAGCATTGTGCCAACCCTATCCAGTCAAGTTAGCCGTCTTGCGCCGGACTTGGAAACTCTTGATGATTGGATAGGGCGGAGAGAAGTGACTGTTGTGTCTCTAATCTTGAACACCAGCTTGCTTCTAGACTCGGGAGTGCTGGAATTAGCGGTCGTCTTTTCCGCTGCCTGAGACGCATCGCATGGAACGCTCATATTTTGGTGAGGGCTCCGTCTCTTGCTGGGCGCCTTAGAAACTTTCGCTAGATCAACCGGGCTAGGGATCGACCTCGTCGTTGAGTGTTTCCATTTACGACCATTCGATTTAGATAGCATTCTAACGGATCTCACCGCATGTCACAGGCCGTAATAGCAATACTATCTTAACAAAACTCGCCGATCCGGGATTCGTTACTTATATAAGGATCGACTCCAGCCTTAACCGGGAAGGCCTTTACGTTACCGCGACGTTTACGCCTAGAACCTCAAAGCTCTAAATAAAACGAGCTCCGTGCTGAATAGACCGGGAAAGACAGCTGTTAGCGATCTCTGGCAGCCAACAAACGACGTAATAGCCGCTTCCTGATTTTCTGGGGCAATGCTTGTTGGGAAGATCCATCGACAGAAGAGGCGACACTGTTGTCGCCTATCACGACCAGATTGGTAGCTTGTGTCTCCGATGATGGTGATAGACCTAGCGTGGAACTATTAGAATTGAGCAAGCCCGATTTATGGAGCTTCCTTGTGCCAAACCCAATAGCACCTGTGATAGGCGGCGGCGTGTTGTTCTCGTTGCTATCGTTCTTCGAAAATTTTTGCACTTGTTTGCCACAACAAGGGACCTTGTTTCGAGACACAATCAAGCAATTTGTACAGTCATTGTACAAGTTGTCCCCAGGAGAGACCCAGAAAGCATTATCCGCAAGCTTGAGGCAGCAGCAGTCTTCGGGTTTGCCATATTCATTCGAAAGCCAGCATAGACATTTCACGGGAGCTATCAAGCAGTCTCGCTTGTGATATGCAGGGTTTGCCATTGGTCAAAGCCTGACGTCTGATGCTGGTTTCATGAGCTCACCCACGTTTTGACAGAACAGTACAACAAGGTCAGTACCAAGGAGTCTCCAGTCCTAATCGAAGTCAAGTTCCTTTCGCCAGATCACCTGCTTGCCTTGGGCAATGACCATTAGATCCCGGCCATACAGTTTGGATCTTTCGAGGCTGAAGCTCAGCTATTCCAAAATACGTCTCCCACATAATCCGAAACATTCGTCACTATGGCAAATACTTCAGCAATCACGACTGGGCCCATCAAAGGGAGAATTTTGGAGGAGTAAGGACCTGTTCCATCGAAGAATCATCTTGAATATTGACAACTAGCAGGCTTGTCCGGGGAGCAAAGATTCCTATCAGGATTCCAAGAAATGGAGAAGCGCCAGGAGAACACCTCTTCTCAGTCCCAGTCAAGCTCGTAAAACTTTTTCGACAACCAGGCACCTCGACATTGCCAACGTTAGTAAAGCACTTCTCGTAACAGAGCACAGAGAATGGTCAAGTTGGTCGTTCAGTGGATGATTGCAGGCGGCACAGATCCTTCTGGAAAGAAGGCGATCGCTTACCCGAAGAACGATCTGTCTTGCCTCAAGCCATTGAATACTTTCGCCACTCGACTAGGTATTGAGGGATTGAAAGAGCAAACCACCGGCGACGTTGATCTCATAAATGGCAACAATGAGGCACATAATCGTGCTAAGCCTGAGAGGGAAAAGGGAGGCGGCCAAGGCAGCTAGAATTGAAGAGAGGGCGGAACGACAAGCTGAGTATCTTATCTTACTTCCGTAAAATGCTACAGCTGCTTCAAGATCGGTCAAGTCAAAGCGACACCCTCCCGACTATATCTAAGGTAGACACCAGTGACTTACAAATCCTAGACACTTGCTTTACCCCCAATCCTCGGCCGCCAAAGTGTGGCTACTGTGACGTCAGAGGGCTCCACCTGACAGCAGACTGTCCGAATTACGCAGCCGCAATAGCATTGGAAGAGCAAGCCCAAGCAGAAGCCACGGGGATCCAAACCCCCAATCCCGCAGCACCAGAGTTCGTCCCTGCAGCCCAAGGCAGAGCACGTAATAACTTCAGCTCCAGTACCGTCTCTGGCACCACAGACAGCTGCCAATCAGTCTTCGCCTCCTGCGCACATTGAGAAAGCAGCGACTCCAGCGGAAGCTCCGATCGTAGTCCCAGCTCAGATCCAACAAGCTGCCATTCCTAAGCCGAAGGAGACAACAAACACAGCGAAGACCAGACAAGCAATCAAAGGCACAAAATCGAAACCCTCGACACCTTTAGCGCCCATCGGCGACTTGGCCTACGCCCGGGGTACAGTTTGGACGAAAGACAGCAATGGAAACGAATTCCCATTGCATTGGAGTCAGATCAGATTAGTCCCAGATCCTAACGATGGTTGGTTGGCGTTTCGCATCGAAGGGACGGCTCTGATGGGTAAAGCAAGGAGTGATGCCGACTGATGATAGGGGTGAGGTTGATTTGGCGAATATTTGTGGGTATATTTGATTCTTGGGTAGGGATATGCATGCCATTGTTTGGAGTGCCTCTTTGGGGATTTTGGATAGAATGATAGAAATAACTTAGGTATCTGACACTTGGCGATTTGATACTTAATCGTGAACCACGTTAGCGCATTCTCTTTCAATTCGGCGAGAAATCCATCTTCTTCTTCAATTGGACTTACATTACAGTTCGTGGACAGGCTAGAGCCCATGGAATAAATCTGTTGGCATCCAAAACACAGTCTGTTTTACCAAGTGAGCGAAAGAATGCCAGGCTTCCGATTTACCTTTTCCACCTCAAGCCTTGATGAAAGGGCTCATTGCACTACATTGTGAATAGTCATCAACTACTCACGAATCTACCTTCTTCAGGTGCCCAATATCACCCTCCGACTTCCATTCCCACGCTCTCAGAAAGGTACTCTCGCTTTCATAATCCTCCAAGCCAGCATAAAACCTCGCTCCCATCCCCTTGAGAATCTCGCACCGTTCCTCCATCGTCTTCGCCAGCTTGACCTTTGCTGCATCGGCAGGCACCAGATTATCCTCCTCAATGATGCCCATCCAATTGACATCGCAATCGAGGATCCAAAATCCGCCACGGCCACCGCCTGCGCTGGCATTGTTTGCAGCAGCTTGTTGTTCCCAGCCGACCTTTATCCACCTCCTTTCCCTAAGCGTCGGCTCCGCTACCCTTCCTTCTTCTACATCCTCAACGTAAGGCTGGATGTCCACGGCGAAATGATCGATAAATTGATATCGCTTCTCGCTGTCCCACCATTTGGCGCCTAGGAGGAGCAGGCACTGGCAGAAGGCGTCTTCTTCGTCCTCCTTCGTCCCCTCAGCTGGTTGCGATCCTCTTGTATCATTCGCACTACTCACGGTCCCGAAGTTCTGCTGAGGTTCTTCGTCCCCTCTAGATGTAGTGGCGGTGGAGGGTAACCGCCGTTTCAAAGGCGGGTTCGTCGTGCTCAGGCCGAGGAAGGTGAAGTCGACGTGCGTTGCGTCATTGAGGACGATGACGCCTCCGCGCGACGGCCAGCCGAAGATGGAGACGCTGGTGTCGGTGAATTCGACGCGGCGGGTGGAGTTGGTGGTCGGTTTGCGTGGGCCGCAGCTGGGACCTTTCTTTGGGGCGGAGCTGAGGCGAGAGGCAGGCGTGCGCATGGGTGAGGGGAAATTGAGGGATGGTCTAGCAACGCGATGGTTGTGAGATATTCAGGATTCCAAATGAGAGATGAGGAATCTTCTTAGTTGAGGTAAAGATGCGTACCTTAGATAGAAAGATGCTTTGGCTGCAAGGCTTTGTGGGTTATGACGTTGGCCAGTTAAGCCAGGTCCGAATTACAATGTATCGATGTATCGAGATTTGGAAGGTAATAGGGCAGACTCGCCCCTGATTCAGGAGTCAGGCAGTAAATTAGTAACCACAGTCATCTACCTCTACATGAACCAAACGTTTCTCTGCTCATGTCTTTGACGGGCTGAATGGGAGCCTTGAGTTGGTCCTACATACCAGTCTGCGAAACGATGTTTGCTTCATTAAAGAGCGCCGGTAGGGTAATGGAAGAAGCATATCAATCCTGCCCAGTCCTGAGCATGTGACCTCGACATTTTGGAAATTATGGATGCATATCTGTTACGCGATAGGTTAAAAGCCCGTCCAGAAAGATCTCAAGACTCAATGAATAAGATGGACTCTATAGTTGATGATCAAGACGATTCTACCGACTTGAAACTTGCTACCCTGGTCTCTCTTTTTCCCAACGTCGAGCAAGTGCCACTGCTTGACCTGCTGATTTCAGCAAACGGCTCTGTTGAGGCCGTGAAACTCTCTCTTTCTTCTCCTGCAGAGCTATCGTCTCCTCGAAAAAGATCCGCGGCAGGTATAGGCTATCAGACGTCTCTTTCTAGCTTCAAAAAAGCTAAAGCCAGCTCGCCCGACTTACCCTCAACGAAGCGTAGAGCACTGACTCGGAAGGGTCAGACCTTACATCTTTATTCCCCTGAAGACATCGCCGTCCATACGCCATGCTCCATCATCCACAATTTCCTGCCAGCCGAAGAAGCCGACAAGTTGCTGAAAGAGCTCCTCGAAGAAGCCCCGACCTTTGAACGGCAGACGTTCAAACTTTTCGATAATGTCGTTCAGTCTCCTCACTCGGCGTGCTTCTACGTGAACAGCCTGGAAGAACGTGAGAAGCAGAAGACTGAATACCTCTATAACGGGAGCTTTCTGACCGACGTCCGTGAAATAACCCCTCAAATGCGTAATGTATCTTCCAAAGTCCAAACAGCCGTCAATGACGAAATCGCCGAGCGCATTAAACACCACTATCCCGATGGCAAGAAGCTCAAACATCAATCCCCCAAATCATGGATCCCGAACGCGGCCTTCGTCAACTGCTACAAAGGAGGGGCGGAAAGTGTGGGCTATCATTGTGATCAGCTCACTTATCTCGGTCCTCGCGCCATCATCGGTAGCCTCTCGCTCGGTGTGGCGCGCGAATTCAGAGTCCGCAAGATCGTCGCTCGAGATGACGAAGAAGACACTGCCTCGGAAACGAAAGGCTCCAGGGCAGACGCGGAGGGGCAAGTCGCCATTCATCTACCGCATAATTCGCTACTGGTGATGCACGCGGAGATGCAAGAGGAGTGGAAACACTCCATCCATCCAGCTAGTGTTATAGACCCACACCCCATTGCTGGGAATAGGCGGATTAATATCACATATCGGCATTATCGAGAGAGTTTTCACCCGAGATACACACCGAGATGTAAGTGTGGCGTGGCGACTGTATTGAGGTGCGTGCAGAGGAAAAAGGAGAATCGTGGTAGGTATATGTGGATGTGTCATGCAGGCAACACCCCTGGAAAAGAAGGATGCGCATTCTTCCAGTGGGCTGAGTTCGACGACGACGGAGAGCCGCCATGGATGAGACAAGCAATCGAGAAGTGAGCTGCTTAACTTTGCGAACTTGTCTGTACAATTCATGACTATCCGGATACACCTCGTTTTACTTTCCTGGCTCGGCTCTCGATGTCATTACCAAGAGGTCAACGCCCACTCAACGGAGTGCAGTAAGCACACACTTGCCACAAAAAGGACGTGCGACCTCCTGAAACGCCTGCACGCTAAAATTGAACGTAACGATCATTTACCCTTCATCTGTGCCATTTGCACCAACCAGTGCCAAATCTAGACCTCTACGGCCTTAGGCTTGCTCTTCGCCTTCTCAGCTTCCAGTTTCCTCAGCTTCTGCTGCTCAGCCCAAGCTCTACTAGCGATCCTACCGCGCTCAGCGGCATCTGCCCTCGCCTTCTTAGCAGCTTCTTCTTTCTCCTTCTTAGCGTTCTCGCGTTCCTGCATTTCGACTTTCGTCCTGCCAAACACCTCTTTACCTTTCACCTTTTGGTGGGCAAGATCCTCTGCCGTAGGTGCAGGACGCGGTGCACCAGTTGCACTAGGGTTGCGAGTAGTATTTGGGATGTTGAGAGAGGGAGCACGAGTGACACGTGCTGAAGAATTAGCTGGCGGCGGATTTGTGCTGCGCTTCGCGACGGTGAGAGAAGACTGGCGTTTGTTCGTTCCTGTTAGGGCCATCGATCCAGGGAGTGCCGACAGTCTTGGCTTTGGGGCCTCGGTTTGAGTAGTGGCAGGCATGACAGGTTCACCCTTGACCATACTCAGACGGGCTTTGGCCGCTGCCGTAAGCTTGACCTCAGGAGCCTGGCTGTGCCGGACAGGACGAGCCTTGAAGACGCGTTTCTTTGACTCTTCTTCCACTTCCCGCTTCATACGCTCCTCACGCTGTTCCTTCAATTTACGAGCAACGCAATCACCAGGAAGCTCAAAGGTAGAGCGGGTTGGCGGCTTAGTGGACTTCACAGGCTGAAATGGAGCTTTGTGTATAGAGCTAACACGCTTCTTGAGAGCAGCTTGAGAAGGTTTCGGGGCTACCACCGGAGAGTTCACTGGGTTCTTGGTTGCGGCTTCACGCTTTTGATTTGTAGCAATTGCTGAGGGACCATTGACTTTCTTAGCCGCAGGTGGCTGCATTGATGTTCTCGGTACAGCGGGTCTGACGCTCGTCTTTGGCTTTTTGCTATCGGGCTTCACGGTCGAAGCTGTCTGCTTCTTGAGCTTCTGGGTGGTGGCCCGCTTACTGTCCTCAGCTTTAACAGGACTCTTGATTTGCAGTTCAGGCTGGGTTGGTGATTTGACGTTGGTCGGCTCGGGAATCAGACCACCAACCTTTTCAATTTCCTCCTCCAACGCATCCAGGGCCTCTACAGAATCCTCGATCCGGGAAATACGCTTGGCTGGAGTACGGGTCTTGATCTGCTCAACGAAAGAGTCTTCCTCTCCTTCACTACCGGCTGCCGTTGTGATCCCCAATCCCTCGTCGCTCAGCAATTTCGGTGGTGTGCGGCGATCATTGTCAGCTGTGTCTGACTCGTCCTGCTTTGTATTCGCGTTGGAGATGATGATGTTATCGGAATTATGCTCGTCTTGGTCGGATTGTGGTGTTGAGGGTTTTGGCGATAATTGCTGGGTCGCTTCGTCGACAGCGGCCGAAGTAGGCGTATGCATTCCTTCGTCTTCTATAGCAATTGGCTCGGTGTCTGTAACTTTGACCATAGAGTCAGCCTGGGCCGTCTATATGGAGCAGCGCCGGATATGATAATGTACCAGATGTTTCCTTCATCAACAGATCCTTGCAAGCTTCTTCAGCGGCCGAGCTTGACTGACTCTGATTGTCGTCTTCTAGTACCTTGACAGTCTGGTATTCCGGTTTGGCTTTCCTTTGTTTAACACCCTTCTTCGTAGCGTTTCCCTTTTTGCCCTTGGCGTGCCCTTTCTTGGCAGCAACCATATTGTCTTCAGATGTGTTGACCGTCTCTAGCTCACCGATTGTGTTACCAGCAATTTCATCCAGAGGGGCACGAGATTTGATTGGTGTCGATGGTAGGGGTACGGATGCTGGGTCTTCCTGTAGTTCTTGCGACCGGAGCGCAGCGCGAGTGGCGCGAGGCATGGCGCAAGAAATTTGGAGCGAAGTGACGAAAGGGGTACTCGTGACCAAAATGTTGAGTAAAAGCTGACTAGCTGGGAAGCGTAAAAGAAGCAAAGTATTGACAAAGTGTCGAGCTCTTCAGAACACAGGACTCGGGTTAAGTCTGGAATCAAAGATTTGTATGTTTACATAGCAACCGGCTAGACCCGAGCGTAGTGTGGCCTCTATACGCGCCTCGCGTTCAAGCTAGTGAAGGGGCTTCGTGATTCCCAGCTTGAGCCTATGACCCGAACACAATTGGGTGTGACCTCTTCAACAGGTACACTGCCAGTCTTTGTTTGGATTTGGCTCCGCAGCAAGAGGGGAAGGTACGTCCACCTTTATTTTGGCTGAGGCCATGTTTGCCAATCACTCTCGACTTCTCTCCTGGTCCTACAGTAGAGTCCGTAAATCGGATTTGAAGGTGTAGATCTGAATCCCCAAGTTTCAAGCAGTTACTGTTGTCGTTTC
>JAABUP010010144.1_pt1 | contig 11235 bp, 10 predicted proteins | sample 5559201 | NCBI WGS metagenome assembly JAABUP01 (sample SAMN10711887, study PRJNA513373) | rock metagenome | isolation source: Antarctica rocks | place: Antarctica | reverse complement strand
GGAGGGGAGAGGTAGATCGTTTTCTGCGTAGATGGATAATATGCCCCATACTTTTTACGCCGCTGCAAGCGTCCCATCATAGTTTCCAATTACTCATTGAGACACGGTCCAACATGTAACAACACCATTGCTCAAACTTTGGTGGTTTTGTTGGGGGATATGGCTTCTTGGTTAAAGCCTTGAACGTCGCTACGAAAAACTAGTGTGTACACAGAACTCCTAGAACGCTTCGCTTTTACATATTCTTGCCAGATAATCAGCAACAGCCCCCACCCCCACCCCCAACCGTCCAACCCCCCTCCCTATCCGCTCGCTGATCTCCCACCCGCCCCTTTTAAACTTAACTTCAGCGTCAACTTAGGCTTCGTCGCATCCGCCCCCTCCACCGTCCGCCCCTCCCCAGCACCCGCCACTACCGACGGCTTCTTTGGCGGTTTAAGAAACGGTCGCGGCGCTGGCATGCTACTCGAGCCTTCTTCCCGCTTAAGCACAGGCGGAGGAAGACGTTTCGGGATCGGCGTTGTGCGGATGCGGGCCGTGGGCGTGAAGACGAGAGTGGCCTTACCGGCTTTAGCGCAGGACCAGTAGCGCGGGTATTTGAGGACGACGACCATGCTTGATTCCGGGGTGTAGAGGAGACTGCAGATTTCGAGGAGTTCGGCGATCTCGCGCAGGGTGAGGGTTGGGGAGGTGATGGCGGTCCAGAAGCCCTGTTTGATGACGGGGTTGGTGCCGATTTCCGCTTTTAGCGCGGCGAGGGCGCCGACGACCGTTTGTTTCCTCGCGAGATCGGCTCGGCGGGCTTCGGTGGAGGATTCTTGCTCGATTATGAGGCCGTCTTGCTGTGTTGTGGCAGCCGATTCCGAGCTTTCGCCTATGGCAATGGCGCCTAGGGTGTTGCCGAAGATGCGAAGCATGTGGTCGCGGACGTAGGGTGAGGGATCGGTGCCTAGGACGAAGAGGAACCAGCGGAGGATGGGGTCCATTTTGAGTGCGCTGAGATCCATGAGGTTGCTGAAGGCATTGAGACGGAGGTCTTCAAGGGTTCCGTCCCGAGTGTATTGCAAAAAGTCTGCTGGTTGGAAATCAGTGACTCCGGTTTTGATCAAGCGTTGCTTGCAGTTGAGGGCTGTCAAGGAAAGAAGATTGTGGTATGATGGTATCCATTCGTCGATGCGTCTGTACCTATCAATCTCATCGAGGCAGGTATTGTAGAATTGCAAGTCATCGTCACTGTCGACCTCCATCTCCAAGGCATCCGGGATGGATACTGGCTTTGAAGAAAGCGCTTCCGCCAATGAAATCATTAAGGTTGTGAGGTAATGGCAGTCAGAGAACTGATAGGGTTAGCATTCTGAGCAAAAAGTAAAAAGATTCTGGACATCTCACCTCATTGTTCGAATTGTCATTAAACCTAAGTTTCTCATGGAGAAATGTAACGACACTCATGGGAGCACGACCAGCCCCGTCCCGCACTTTCGCAACAGCCTGGACAATAGCACTCTGTACATTATAAGCCGTACGGTCTGAGAAGTCATTTGATCGAGGCATTGGTGAGTCAGTGTAGCAAAAGAACTCCTGGAATGCCTTCTCTAGGTGGAATTGTCCTCGCCAGCCAAGTTTCTCCGTGGCGTGTGTTGTCAAGGCCGCTGCGGCGGCCGTCCGGATGCCATGGAAATACCGTCGATCCATTAATGTTCGGACCAGGATAGTCGAGATCAAAGGGTGTTCCTTTTGGGCAGCCATATATTGAACCGACTCCAATTGAGCAACGACATCTCGATCCTGCTGTAACTGTGAAAGGTACATGTATCCAGGCATTACGATAGACATCTTGCAAATCCATTCAAAATCGGCATCCACTCGGATCCACTCGTAGGATTCTTGACTCATTTTGTCTTCATCTTCTTTGCTCCACTCGACTAGTTTCCAGTCCTTGATCTCTTCTTCAGACTGCAGGACATCGCCCAGACAATAGAGAAGAATGTCGTTGTCGCCGTCACCCGTATAATCCATTCCCGAAACAGCGGCAGTTCTCTCCTTTTGGCGCCTACTACGCTTGAGCCGTTTGTACTTTGTATTGTACGGAATCTCGAACTTCGTAAGTGCCTCTTTGATTTCGATAATGTGCTCATATGGAGTCCCGTCGGCTTCATGAATACGGATAGTCATAGGACCCTGCCATTCTTAGTAGAGTATGCAAGTGTGACTTTGACACGACTCACGGTAAAGACAGGTTGAACGGGGCCAGCATAGACATTGTGAATCTCCTCCTTTACATCACGCATGAAGGTTTGCTTTTCCAAGTCACGTTCTGGAAGTTCGCCTTGAGATTGTTGGATAAGCATCTCAACAACGAGTTTCTTCTTATTGAAACGCTGATTTATACGAAATCGTGGACAACCGGCTCCGAAAACCCATTGTGCAAAGAAAACATCCAATTTAGCATGGCCAAGCTTCTCACACGTTTTCATGAAATAATTCGTATCAATGGCACCATTTGCTAGATCGCCTACTTTGGCGTTCAGGAAGACTCTTGATACGATTCGAGAAAGCCCGGATGAGCCACTTGCTTTGGTAAGTCTCCGATCGAGGATAAATAAAATCAACGGTGCTTTGAGTGTCATGAACTCGAGCTCAGATGGGTCAAGAGTTATGAGAGGGCCGGTATCATAAAGGGAAGGTCTTGCGACGTCAAATTCAGAAGTTCGATCCGATGCCCTTTTCTGACGATATCGGTATTCATTGTTACCAGAAAGCTTCCTCATAAACATGTCAGTAATGAAGTAGGCTATACCGACCACGACCCAGGTATCCACTGCTTCCTTGGGTATGATATTGATACCCATCCATTGCGTGGCAAGGGCATGGACCAGCTGACGGGTAACTCTGTCTAAAGGCTCGAGAATGTCTTCTGGAAATAGAAGTCGATTGCTACATATCGACAGCGACCCTGTGTGAAGGATGTCCGGAAACAAGTCGTCCACAAAGCAAAGCTTGTAATTAGAAAACGGATAAGAGCCGTATGCCAATGTAAAGAAGTCTATAGCCTGGCGATCTGTCAGTTTTGAAGCCATTCGTATCTGTCCAAGAAGCATAGACCTTTGCCAGAGGCAGACATGTGTTTCTTAGCTCGTCGGCCCTACCGGGCGAGCAAAATCCATGCACTGGAATAGCGTTTTGTCCCAGCTTATCATCTTCATCGCTTTCTCTAAATTCTGCCAAGTCAACATGTTCGAATGGCCCGATTGCGAAGCCAATATGCTGAGGGTCCACTGCTGTCATACAGGTGAAGGACGTAGTCTTCTTTGAAGGGTCTAGAGGATCCGCAATCTGTCACTATTAGCTAGATACCCTTTCGTACTGCTTCATGCGTTACCTCATCGGTTATGTCTCCTGTGCATATAACAGCTAAATCTAGAGCCTTGTCCTCATCACTGAAATGGGTACGACGATCCGTGACAGCTGAAACATGGGCATTACTGGTACCATTGGACAAGCCATTACTGCCATTCACTTGTATTTGATTGCGCGACTTTGGAAGTTTCTCAAGAGCATCGCCAATTGTTCTTGCGCATTTGATTGAAATCTCCCATGTGCAACGGGAACTTATATCATCGAGGCAAGGAAATAGGCAACATGCAGCACCTGGCGATAAAGAATTTTTGGTATATGCATGAGGATATCGTAGGTCCCCATCTTCCCATCCTACGAAGTGCATGCCCTCACGGATATTTTTCATCATGTACTCCACAACAAGCGTTATTGGAGTAAAGCGCAGGGTCTGGTCGACTACAGCTCGCGGGGCCTGAGCAAGGTCGCTGGCCAAGCTGTCGCCAGAGTCCCTTTTCAACCCACCCAGAGACTTTGTCACTAGTATGTTCTGCGCCTCCACCGAGAGCGGATCCAGCTCATCGATTCTAATGCTCTTAGGCAAGTTGACAACCAGCTCCTCCTCCGGTGGATTCTTTAACTGGCTCTCCAGCTTCTGCCGTAGCATATGATATTGATGAACACCAGCACTCCATGGGAGCGTTGCGCGATTGTAAGGATCTTGGTAAGGTGCGCTGGATGAAGGCTTGCCGTTGACCTTTAGGCTCGTGAGCTCGCATTGTCGGCAATTGAGGCGAATGGTCTTCAGATCTTTAGAGTGAGGATTGACCGTTATCTCTGCCCTGCCCTTCAGGCTTCGTGACAGTATGTCTATGTCGAGTTCCACCTTCTGGTGTGAAATTGAAAATCCCAACCCCGGGGCTTGCGGGTTCGGCAGCTCAACCAAGCCAACCATGTTGCTTTCTTCTAGCTTGCCTGAAGCTCTACCAAGAAGTATCTAGCGATATTACTTCTCTCACTACTTGTGGTGAAACCGCGCCTCATTCTGCGCCGAGCTCGTGGCATAAGCGTTGAGCCCCCAACTAGACCAGTGATAGCGACAGACAGCGAGAGAAAGCTCTTCAGGGATTAGTAAGTTCGTGATAAGTGAAGTCATGACACCTCCCAAATGAGTGTGTTGTGTGACGAGAGAGGATCATGCCTAGTCGGAGATGTGAATGATCGGAAGCCTTGATGTTTTGATTTCCAAGCTTCGAATCGAGTCAAATCTGAGTATGAATTCTGATGCATAATGTTGAAGAACTTACAATCACTGCATTTTATGAGCAAGGCTTTCGATATTACAAGACTTTGGCATTACAAGGATGGTCTAACTCTCTAAGTTGAGTCGCTATACTAAGCTCACTACTCTAAGACACAGAAGGTGATACTCGTACACCAACCGCCGAGATATGGCAAAACCGATCCAACGCCTTTGCTCACGAGAGGCTTACCCTGTTATATACAATGTGCCGACTGAAGCACTTTCAATTCGGTCTCTCTCGATGCTCTCTGATTTCCCGGTTTGCCCGCCGTCGGTTTCGGGCACTCACATTCAAAGCATCCTGAGTCAGCAGGTCCGAAGGCACTTCAAACTCCCTTTCGACGATATCAGGCAAAGGCTGCCCGAATGCGAATCTTGTCCTTCCTCGTCTATGCTTGCCAAGAGCAGCTGCCCGCAGGTAAGGTTTTGAAAAAAATGAGGTAAAAGGTTTCTCAACCGGCAATGGTAACGCATCGGTTAGGTGTGCCCGATGACTTCTACTCTTCCCAATTCGTTTTCCGTTCGCTGAACTGGCTTCCCGGTGCAATTGCCTTGCAGCCCAAGCATCGACGTCGTTGTAGTCGGGAGGCTCTCCATCACTGGCTTCAGACATATCTTCATCATCGTCCTCTTCGGTCTTCTGTTCCTTCTCCAGTTTCCGGCGTTTTTCTTCCTCTTTCCAAACCCTGAACTTGTCGAGAAGGCTCTCAACCTCCTGAACGAGATATTCTCTTTTAGGTTCATACAATCTCTTCTCAGAATCCGTGATACCGCTAATACCCATGACCCTGAGCCAGTCATGACCCTTGAGCCCATCTAGTAATCGTTCGAGCTGAACCTTCTCGTGCTGTGCCCTCTCCTTCTCGATATTGCGGAGTTGCTTCTCTTGCCTCTCAGCTCGTCTGTGGGCCTTGAGGTACACCGCATCGGTCATTGGGTCTTCCTGAGGGGCTTTTGTGGGACAATCAATCGAAGAAAAGTCGATCCGTTGCGCGTCATTTAACTTCATCAAGTCCTCCTCGGGTTCCTCTGACGTCTGAGGTATCCCATTGACCTTTGCTGGAAAATGGTCGGTATCTGGGTTTTGGTTATTGGAGGCATGGATGAGCGGCGTTGAAAGGTCTAGAGTCGAGGCCGCCGGTTTGAGGGGTACATCTGTGATGTGGACAAGAGTGTCTATAGTCAGGAATTCTGAAATCGTCAGCAGGTGAATTCCAGAGAGATAGCCTTGATTCCTCATAATACCTGTTTCCTTTGGCTCAATGTTGACGAGCTCATCGTAATTGGGAAAGTACAATGCAAGCTCGCTTTTTGATCGCGAACCTCCATCTTGGGACCTCAGACTCCTTTTGTCAACCTTTCGCGCGACTACAGCAGTGTCGAAATCGTTAACAGTACCATTGGGCGTACTTTTAGCGTCAACGATATCAACTCCGGCGTTCTTGACATGTTGTTGCGCGTTTTCTAAATGTGTGTTTCGCAATGTCGAACCTGGAGTCACCAAGCCTTTTGGGGATTTATCAGCAGAAGCCACAGGAGAGTCTGCATCGTGGCCTCGGGCGACAATTCGATTTGAGAGATCTTGGACACGGGTTTTCTGCTTCTTCAGAACAACATTGTCATCATTGAACAGTGCTAAGTCGCGTGTACGTTTTGCGGTTTTTGTGATGTGAGTGGAAGAATTCCGCTGGATGCCGGTCGCAGATAATTCAGTTCTTCGAGAAGCAGAGCGGAGGGATGGCCTTGAGAGAGCGGCCATGATATACTTGAAAGTTTAATATCATATTCTATCGTAGCTCCTTGCAAGTGGGCCATTCATCTCAAGCAATCATCACGAGTTTTAAACCAAGAAGTGATTTTTGTTAAATGTAGACATCTACACGCTTGATCCTAGGCGAACTTTATGACTCGCACCAAAGGCGGCAGCGTCATAACAGAGAGCGGAAAGGGATCGCCTCTCAGGGTTAAAGTATTCACCTTAACTATGTCGGATCAACAGAATCATGGAAGGTGTGGATCTATCTTCGACGAATCGAGCCACAAATGGTTTGCTAGAGATTTCACATGCAGCTCTACGAATTCGATACCAACAAGGTATCTGACATTGATCTCGACATTTGAGTACGCTGAGATATCTACATCTTTGGGATTACGATTACGGTACTACTAGATGACTTGTAGATTCGCACACAAAGTCCAGCTCATTTGTTCCTGGTGGATCGATGCCAACTTATTATAACTCTTAACTTTACAACCGCTACTCCGTCAGGTATATATGCAACTACCCGTGATAGGCACCTCAGTTGAAACTCTCAACTGAAAATGAATTCCTTTAGCACAGGAGCCGCAGAGAATTCAGGATTCAGTAAGATACAGCTACACCAAATCAGTCAAAGCCGGGAGGATAGAAGAGAAGAGTAACTTCAGAAAATATGCGAGACCAGATTTTCTTTTCTCGAGGAAAGCGGGCTGAAACCTATCTGCTTTTATATCAGCATGAAGCATGTCTTATGCGCGGTGATTGCCCACAGATCATGCTTTTCGGAGGCAGCGGAGGCATAGCAGCTCCGGCGTTTGGGAACGTTGTCAAGAGCTTTTCCCGTAGATCACAAAATTCCGAGTATCTGGTCTTCCATGAGCATGTGAAGCCAGAGCACAAGCAGTGACCGACTAACTGACCTCTTTCTAATCATTATCGAACCGCCCTAAAGGAACTGCCGATCAACATCAGGGACAAAACATACACCCGAACCATACACTGTACTAGAGTAAGGCTTCAGAGAAGGAATGACATGTATGCGAAAGGTGATACTTACATCAAGTGTGTCTATCTTACAATTCCAGACAGTATAGTCACGCAGACTCGGTACGTTTCCTTGAATGACAACATAACGGTCGATAACAACACTCTTCGCCCACAGAGACCCAGTCTGTTCCGACGTCTCTTCCGTATGATCTTCGAGAGTAATAGGGGCGGGTTTGGGGATGTTTACCGAGGTATACGATTCGAATCGACGATGTTGCCAATAGGGGGGCACTATTGATGGAGGAATCCCTGGTAGTTCTTCTGCTGCAGCTTCGTGACGGGGAAGTTCAGACGGTTCTTCGTTCCTCGCAGGATCCATCCATAGGAACTACGACTGCTTCGTCCGCTGCTAGAAATTGTGTCCGATCGGTCGCGACTGCTTACATCGACTTGTGGGAATTACCCAAATTCTGGGCAATTATGAAAGGAGTGACGGGTGCTTGATGAACAAATAACTACCTTAGTTACTGGGGAAATGGAACGTTTATGTATTTGTATCTCGATGGAATAATAACGTTGACGTTTCGTGGGGGTGGGGGAGTATGATACCTTACACAGTAGGACTAGTCGGTAATCTTTCAACTTGCAACGCTTCGGGCTTAGAGGGAGATAAAAAGGTCGTGCGAGGGCAGCGAGGGTTGCAACAGTTGCACTACTTTTCGATGATGGCGTACTAGACGCACTAGATACGGCACTAGACTTGCCCAGCCAATCAGATGCAAGTCTTCGTCTTCGGCTAGACTTCCGATCTTTTCAAGGGTCTCGTAATCCCTGCTTATCGACTGTCCGAATACGGAGAAGGTACAGTCGTTTTTCCTCTCTCAGCCATCCGTTTTCTTCTTCCTTTTCGCTCCTCAAACGCACATCTACTCCGTACTGCACTTTTAATCTTCATTCCTACACTCGCTGTCTTCTTCTTCTTTATACCGTTCAGCTTCACTGTCGTTTTCACAGTCGTCGGAAGAGTGTCGAAGGAGTTTGTGAAGATAAACATCCATGTGTGTACTCCGTCACCCGCACCTCACCTTTCCGGCCCCAACCCCAACCCCACCTATCTCACAAGTTTTTCAACCTCAGAGTCGGGTGCACTGACAGATACTGACGGTTCATCCATCAGATTTCTTCCACGTCGAAAGCAAATTCCGTCCATTCTTCGAGATGTACTGCTCCGTTGCCGTTACCTTAATCGTTGCAAGCCTTGTCAAGCTTGCCGCCACGCAGAGCATTGACCCAAGTACTGTCGATCAAAGCACAAAATGTAGGTAATGGACTTCTAACTATAAGCTGTGGAGGGCTGACCTTGGGGTTTAGCGAAATGGTGTGATAACCAGAAGAGCTCGTGCCCACTTCTGTGCTTGCAACTGCCCAACAGTACCGGGGCACCATCAGACAACAACTGCGATCCTGTAAGCCGATAGGACTTGGTTGTATCCTCTCTATAGCTAATGATCGTTGCAGACAACTTTGGTGTATTCATGCGTTTGTAACAATGGGCTATCTCCAAACGTATCTCAATACTCTGAAACGATCCCGTACTTTGAATGTACAACGGCTGCCACTCAATGCGTTAACAACTGTGCCCCCAATGACAGTTCGTGCCAGAGCGCTTGCCGTGATGACCACCCATGTGGCGCTCAGAGCCCGCCTCCGGTCAATACCTCCACCCTCAGCACCATGACAGCCACATCTACCGGAGGCTCGTCCAGTGGAGGCGCTTCGGCTACCACTACGGGGGGCTCCACGGCTTACACTGGCTTTGGCGGCGCTTCCACGGCAACGGCTTCATCAGCTGCCGACAGCAAGACCAGCACTCGCGCTCTTGCCTTGAGTTTTGGGCAAACATACGGCCTGGTCTTTACTTTGGCTGGTGTCTCTGCAGGATTTACATTCCTGCTCTAGACCCCTGCCTGTTCTCGGGTATAACAGGCCGAGGTTATGCGTCGGCCGATCCAAGAACAACTCCGCCGTCGAAGCAATTGTCAAGAGCCGTCATAACACTCCTTGCGGATCAGCAATCACACTTTTTCTCGTCATATTTATCCTCCTCAGTCTCGGCATAGTATAGCGATTTGTCACTCCTTCGATGCATAGCAGTTCAGCGAGCGTTGATAGCTGTAATAGCGGATATTTTGGGAGTGAGCGTGATTTTCGATAATGATTTGGTGGTTTTGGGATCAGGCTCCTTCATACTGTCCTTTCTGATAGCGAATTAGCGGCATACTTGATTTGAATGGCGTTGCCTCAGTGCTGGGTTGGGAAAATCTACTTTTATTAATAGGGCTTGCAGTATCCTTTCAGCGATCAACGCACCTCCAAAGATTGCAACCGTAGACCGTACTTTGATCCAAATCTGCAGCAAGAGGCAAAAATTTCGGAACCTGTATAATATTTTCAAACCAAACGAGAATGGGTATCATCCACAAGTCAAGTCCTGTCTCTCCCCACCCTGAGCCAACCCTATATCCCTTTATCTCCCTACCCCAATCCTCTCATCCCTCGTCGGGCCCATCCTCACAACCCTTGCGTTGTCTCCCGGTAAAGGCTTCAGCTCGTCATTCGGATCCACAACCGCTTTCTTCAGGTCCTCCACCCTGGGGCTGTCAACGTGTTTGTGATCTTCTACGGATCGGCGAGAGCGCTCGTCGTCGAAGGTGGCGACGTCTTCGGAGGTGACGGTTATGGCGGTTGGTTTGCGGCGGAGCATGGTTGGGGTGTTTTGGAGTGTGGGGTGGGGCGTGGGAAGGGGGAGATGTTGGGGTCAGCTCGTTAGGTAAGCGGTTCAGACAGGCTTGAGCCAATCAGAGGCTTCCGGCAAATTCCGCTGTCTAGAGTCATTCGATATTTCGACCTCAAGGTATCCTACTTTAGAGCATTGCTTATTGAATACTCAAGCAATGCACAAATTGAGAGTCCACTCCGCCCTAGGTAGGGGCAGGCCTACTGCGAGTCCCGTGCGCATCGATAACACGATCTTCCCCCTCCGCCAATTCCACATCTCCGCCATCCGCTCCCAAGAGGATGAGACGCAAGGTAGCCTACCTCTTTCTCTGCATATATCTACCACTCCATCAACAGCATGCTTACAAGTAAACTCACAATTAGTACCACAAAACACTCGCCAACAACGCAACCAATCCATCACCCGCCTGACCCAATCACTCTCCAAACAAGCCGCCCCCCTGCCCCTAATCCGTCGAGTAGACCCCCACGGCCGCTCCCCCATAGACGCCCGTAACCTCGCTGCCTCTCCCCCCACCTCGGCAGCCCGGAATTTCAAGCCCGAGCAGCAAAGATCGCTCCGAGAATCCCTCACCAGACAACCCCAACGCCCCCCTCCCAAGCGCCGAGAACCGCAAGAAGCAAGGCATCAGGGCCCGACAAAGCGGCAACCACGCATCCGTGGTGATGACGACGACTTGTCGCCTACGAGCTTCAGCGCCGACTCGAACGAGGAAATCATGCAATTCGTGCAGGACATGGTTTCTAAAGAGCATGACGAATTAGCGGCGAGGGGCGAGCCGAGCGAGTATGAGCCGCCGGCGGAGATATCGCTAGAGTCGCTGACGGGGTACGGACCGAGGCTTTCGGTGGGAAAGTTTGGTATGGTTGAGGTCGTTGGTGATCGTGTTCGTGGCGCTGTGGGGAAGCTGGAAAGAGAGAGGGAGAGGAGGGAGGTGCTGTCAAAAGCCTGGACTGAAGGCGAAAATTACAAGTACCGCAGCAAGGACGAGCGAGAAGCCGTCGAGCATCTCGTCCAGAAAGCCCAACGCGGCCCTCAAGGCGAAGGAGACGA
>JAABUP010010143.1_pt1 | contig 11236 bp, 14 predicted proteins | sample 5559201 | NCBI WGS metagenome assembly JAABUP01 (sample SAMN10711887, study PRJNA513373) | rock metagenome | isolation source: Antarctica rocks | place: Antarctica | reverse complement strand
AATCAATCAATCAATCAATCAATCAATAAATAAATCAATCAATCAATCATTCAATCAATCAATCAACCAATCAATCAATCAATCAATCAATCCAGTTGATACCAGCTTCTGGCAGTCCCTGCTCAACCGCATGCGAGAAGTGCCACTCACAACCTCGCTGACACAAAGCTTGCTAACAAAACTCACTGGTGTTGCGTCAAGGTTGCCTGGACACACGCTTTACTACAAGTTAACTACGTGGCCTTTATTGATCCCTTCACTTTCAGACCTTTCTTCCTGTTGTAGCTGCCGGCACCCACATCAGGACCAGGCCCCGCTGTTGTGCAGGATGCAGATGCACAAACAACCTCAATGTCAAGTTGCTGTCACAAGCACATCTCATTGTATTTGACGAGGCCATTGTGATACAGTACAAGCCTGCAACGCTCAAAGACATTGGTGCTGTTGCAGAAGCACGCGGCGTCGGGCACTGGTCGCTGCAAGCTGCATGTTTTCAAGCTGTTTCTTAGGCAGTACGCGTACTGCCCAGAACACAACAGGTTTGAAGCAGTGCCTGCCATGCCGGCTCAGATTCCCATGCTGCTGTGCGATGCCCTGGAAGCCTTACAGGCCATTAGTCAAGGTACGTGGCACTGAGCGTTATGTCAGGGAGCCAAATCTGCGCATTGTTTGAAGTATGGCCTGCAAGTGGGTAGGCATGGCTGTCGTTGCGCATTTCTACCGGCAATATCATGCAGATGTGAAGACATACAGCCTGCCAGAAGGAGCAATTGCACCAGATGCAGTGGTATGCAAGTCATGGGCACAAGCCACGTCATGCTCATTCAATCACAGAGTCACTCCGATGCACAAACATCTCGATCAGATGTCTTAGCTTCTGATCTACATGCTGAAGCTGCATTTGGAGCTCTGCAAGGCGCAACACACACACACACACACACACACACGCACGCACGCACGCACGCACGCACGCACGCACGCACGCACGCACGCACGCACGCACGCACGCACGCACGCACGCACGCACGCACGCACACACGCACGCACACACACACACATGTCTGCAGTTACGAGTGACACGACATCAGCTTTTGTACTTGTCGTGGTCCTGTATCTTCAGATTTCAATCTGTAATTGGCGTTGAAAGCTGTGTTATGCACGTCATGATTGGCCTAGTATACATGGCAAACCCCGATGGTTGCTGGTGTAAATATACATTCCTGCCGAGGCTAATGTCAGACTGCATGTAGGCGAAGGCTGGGAGCAATTCAACATACAGCATGTACACAGCCGCACTAACATGGTGCAGCTGTATGGCAACAAGAAGTGGCTCTTCCAGCGGACTCAAGTTTTGGGTACTGCTGCCCGGCACGCCCTCCCAGCCATCTTTGGCATTCAGGTGAGAAAACTACATCCTGAAAAGTGCTGCCTGCTGTCTTTGGTATTCACACATTTCAGGTTGTCTCTTTTCCACCTGCCTTGTTGAGGTATGGGTATGTCTTCAAAATCTCCAACCTTTCTTCCAGATTCCAGACTTTCTTCCAAAAAGCAGGACCAGATGGCCGCTTCTGTGCATGCTAGGAAGAGGCAAGGTTTTGCAATCATGCAAAGTGTTTGGCCAAATATCCCCAGCTGAATGGTGTCACTGGTGCTGGGCAGCACCTTGCTGCGCCTCTAGCTTGATCAAGTTGTTGTCCAGCATGATGCCTATGCAGCAACACTAGTAAGTTCAGCAACACGGTGCTGGTATGCTGAGGTCAACATCAGATGAGCTCATTGCAATCGACAGTCTCCCTTTGTCTGTCTGTGGCAAGTGTGCATGCAGACGTTGGTGGCACAGCGCATTCTGCTCCTGCCCAAGCATAACACAACATGCAGGTACTGTCATTAATCAATGATGTCAACGATCAATCATTCCTGCAAAGATTGACAGTCTGTCAGTACAAAATTGGCATTGAAGTAGCATTGACCATACTGCATATTGACAGCCTGCTGTTGGTGGCTGCAGAGCCTTGAGGTGGCGTACTTGTGGTACAGTGCGTATTACGCCTACACAGCCGTCATCGCCAGCCTTACGCTCTTTGCTGTGACAATACTGAGTGTGACGTTGAGGGAGCAGCATGCAAAGCTGGTGAATTTGGTGAACCAGCGGCGCGTCGTGCCCATCATTCAAAGGGGGTGGGTAAGGGCTTGCCCCTCGCACAAACTGGTGCCTGGGGATGTGATTGTTCTTCAGAATGGCAAAGCCGCCTGTGATATGGTGGTGCTGCGTGGCAGCTGTCTCGTGGAGGAGTCTATGCTGTCTGGCGAGGTGCTCCTCTTCTGCCTTCAGTACAACTGCTCTTCTTGTGCTGTTGCATGCATTTTCTTCTTATGCTTCATGATACCTGCTCTTCTTGTCATACTTCATGCATCTTCTACTTCTTGTGTTGCATGCCTTGTGTGTGCTTGTATTGTGCGTGAATGTCTGCTGTCAAAGTTCAGCCTGGGTGCTTGGCTCGCTTCATGACCCTGGCGGTTCCTCAAGGAGCTGGCGCAAAGTTGCATTTCACTCATGTACGATATGTCCAATGTCATGATGGGATGCATCTGCATGTGACAGGGTGTGAATGGATGAATGAATGCATGCATGGACGCATGGATGGATGGATGGATGGGTGGATGGATGGATGGATGGATGGATGACTCACTGAATGAATGGATGAATGATAGAATGGATGGATGAATGAATGAATGAATGAATGAATGAATGAATGAATGAATGGATGGATGGACAGATGGACGGATGAGTGGTGACTGAACGGATGGATGGACAGATGGACGGATGAGTGGTGACTGAACGGATGAATGTGTGAATGAGTGAATGCATGCGTGAGTGAGTGAATGCATGCGTGAGTGAGTGAGTGAGTGAATGAATGAATGAATGAATGAATGAATGAATGAAGGCATGCATCAATGAATCAATGAATGCATGAGTGAACCAATGCATGCATGCATGAAGGAAGGATTGCATGCATGAAGGAAGGAAGGAAGGAAGGAAGGAAGGAAGGCAAAAATAACAAAATGAACGAACAAAGGAATGAATGAATGGATGAATGGTACCCTTGTCCCTGCAGGCCTGTCCCTTGTAGGCTGACCTCTGCATGTGTCTTACTGCACCTGTTGCTTCACGGTGGCCTTCTATATGGCGTTCAGCCTGCACACCCTCCCAGCCATCCAGTGAATGTGTGTGTGTGTGTGTGTGCGCAGGCAGCACAGGTGCGTAAATCCAGCTACATTGGCAACAAGGGCCTGCCATATCTCCCTGATGCCTACCATGAGTGCACGGTGTTCGCTGGAACCATTGTTAGACAGGTACTGGAAGTACTGCCTTTGCATGAGGCCTTGTTCCCATTGTCCTTGTGGCTCCTCAGGTTCTGTGTTGTCAATTTTTTGGCACAACAATGAGCAGGGTGTTGACGTATTTGTTTGTACGCCATGCCGTGGTGACTCTGTGACACCTGTCACATGGGGTGATGCTTATGATGATAGAAAGGTCATTGGTAACGACAGCTTTCTCTACAGACAAGTCACATTACCATCTGACCAATATCCCCACCACTGAGTTGTCTCAGATATCAATTGTGAGGTCTCGAGGAACACCATGTGTGCTGTTGTGAGTAAACGCATAACTTGTACAACTCTGTTGAAAGGTCGAGGTAGCCCTGAGGCTGAAGACACTGTCTAGATGCATGTGCTGCAACCAATCATCAGGAACTGTCATCTGAAGCCATTTTTGCAACTGCCATATGCTGGAAACCGTCATCAGGCAGGGCAGTTCTGCATGGACCTACACACACTCACAACTGCATGCTGAATGGCTGACACTCTTCCCTGGGTTAAAACCTTGATCAGAGAAGAGGCCGAAGTGTACAGGCAGTTTGAACAAGCCTGCCTGATCTGAAGGTATGGCACACACTCACAACTGCATTGATTCTCTTCCCTGGGTCAAACATGTGGTCAGGGAAGAGGCTGAAGTGTAAAGGCAGCTTGAACAAGCCTGCCTGATGTGAAGGTGTGGAACAGTGAGGATGCTGAAGATGAGGTGCTGGCGATGGTAGTCAGGGTGAAGCTGGACACCACCATGGGCAGCATGGTGCGCCAGCTCATCGCCCCTGTCTCAGCCATGCAAGAGAAGGTCTCCTTTGAAACCGTAAGTGGCCTTTACCTGCTGGTAATGCACATACATGTTACAGATGTCAAGGTGCCGCGGTCTCAGCCATGCAAGCGAAGATCCTTTAGAAACTGTAAGTGGCCTTTGTCTATTGGAAACGCATTTCATACTGTACAAGTTCAATGTCTTCCTGTGTCAGCCGCTGAACAAAAGATCTCCTTTGAGACCGTAAGTGGCTTTTACCTGTTGGAAACCGACTTACATGCTGTAACTGTCAAAGTCTCCCTGAAGTCGTTTTCCAATTGGAAATGCATTCTCAGCATATATATGTGGCGCTGTGGTAAGGCTTTGTACCGGCCTCAGCATGTGATGCCGACAAAACGCCCTGAGCAGGGCAGCATGCAATGCCTGCAGAATGCCCTGATCAGCGCTGCATGCAATGCCTACAAAATGCCCCCGATCAGGGCAGTATGCAATGCCGACTATCAGCCCTGACCAGGGCAGCATACAATGCCTAGAAAACGTTTTAACCAGCGCTGCATGTAGGGTCTACAAAACGCCCTGATCAGCGCCGTATGCAATGCATACAAAGTGCCCTGATCAGGGCAGCATGCAATGCCTACAAAAAACCCTGATCAGCGCAGCATGCCGTACACTGGCTACCTGTACTAGCATGTCTACAACCTTCGGGATGATGACTAAGAAACTTCCTAGTGCTGCATGTACTGCCAACCAACTGTTGTCACTAGCATACAGCATGATGTGCCGTCCAAGCTTTTCTGATCAGCGCTGCATAAGCTTCCTGCAAGAGAAGTCTGATAAGTACAGCAGCTGCAGCGCCTACACAACTTGATGAGCCCGTTTCTTGAGGTACAACTGTGAGGTATAACTTTGAGGTGCCACTCCCTTTAATACATGAACCTGGGGTGCAGGTTCCTGAGCGTTTTACTCGCCAGATTCAATTTTACTGTACCAGCCACATATTGCAGCGTAACATTATGCCACAGTGCGTGGCTGCTGACGCAAAGTATGACATGGTCCACGGCTATATAGGGTTTAGGCTCGAGGGTTTGTAGGGCCAGATGCACTGCAGTGTGTCCTGGCTGCTGGCAAAAGTAAACCCTAGTCATCAGGTATGTACGGTGTAGGTTTTCAGAATTTTCCAAAGCCAGATGCACAGCAGAGTGTTCTGGCTGCTGGCGTATATACCACAACAACACAGTTGTCTGCTCATATGCAAACCATCATTTCAAAAAAACATCAGATTTGTGAATCAGACAGTAACAAGTACAGGTACTGCAAAGAGCGGCCTTTTACAATTGCTCCACATAACGCTGAGCATGAAAGCAGCCATGCATGACAGAAGTGATCACAGTGACTAACACTGGCAGCAATGGTACATCCTTTCCCCTTTCCATCAGCCCATGTGGTCGTCAATACATACATTGTCACAGCATTCATTACATGTTGCATGTATGCATGTCCGTGTGTATGATGTATGCACATATGATGTATGTACGTCCTGTAGGTTGACATGATAGATGCCAATTGGGTGCAGGCTGAGCTGCATGGTGTGATCCCAGTGACTGATGGCAGCTTTGAGCCCCTACAGCAGAACGCCATCAGGTGGAGCAATGCTCTGAGGCAGGCGGCTGCAGTCTGCAATGGCCTTACGCTTGTCAACAAGGCCACAGTGGTCGGTGAGGAGGTGGAGCAGAAGCTATTCAAGATGGTTGAGGCTCGCTTTAAGGCAAGGGTGCCCTCTGAATCTGCCTGTTGCCTTCGTGTCAGATGCCTTTGGATAAGCATGTATGAGCACAGGGCAAATCATGATTGGCAGACGACGCCAGTAGGAAGAAGATGTTCACCGCCTGCGTTGGGTCTGTCGAAACAATGCAAAACTTTGATGACAGTGACATAAAACCCTTCAAAATTTGTAGGGTTTATCTTATTTGTCTAGGGTTTTGCAAACCCTAGAAGACAGTGTACACGCTTGACATGCTGAAGCTTGCTGCTTTTTGCACCACCACCTGACATTGTGTCAAATGGCCAAATTCTATGCCCTTTTTTCCTTGTAAAGTATTTGATTGTCTCGGGTGTGGAGCCAGTTTTGATTCATCAAGGTCCAGACGTCCTGGCTAGAAAGCACAGGTGAAATTTCAGACACTGACCGAGTTGCAAATGCTGACATAGGACCGAGAAACTGTGGTGTTACCGCGTAAGGCAGACCGTACATCCAATGCGAGGCTGGTGACTCTGGACATTCTCAAGGTCTTAGAGTTCAACACTCAGACTCTGAAGTCTGGAGCGCTCGTTCGGGCTCATGGTGCTGACCCAAACTCTGCAATCCTCTTCCTCCGAGGAGCCCCAGGGGTGATAAAGAGCATGGTGCGGAACCAATTGGTGCCCACAGATTTTGACCAGGTACACAATGGTGGACAATCTGGCTTGCTGAACAATGCTTTACGCAGCAGTGTTGGAAAATCTGGCAAACTCAACGGGCTTGTTCATGCAGCAATATTGGAACTTCTCGCAAGCTGAACATCACTTGATGCGGCAGTGTTCAAACACCTGGCAAGCTAAACATGGTTCCATGTGTCAATGAGCAAGGTACACACACATCTGCATGGTCATAACCAGAGACATGCAAGTCATGACCAAAGCAATGCAACGTCAGGTAGAGGTCAAGATACAACGCAACACAACTGTATTAATCATCCTCAATAAAGGGAGGAAGCATCTGTCAGCTTAGCTCTGGTCTGTTGAGCCACTTCATTGTGGTTGACAGTTTTGGGCGGAAGTATTGCCGTCTTCAGTTGGAAATATGGTCAACAACTTCAGGTATAACTGTTGCCTACACAGGTGGTTGCCAAAGCTAGACAAAACTGTTGCCTATACAGGTGGTGGACGACTTCAGCAGCAAGAGCTTCAGACTGATGGCAGTGGCGATGGGCACTGTTCCAAACGTGGGGAATCTGCATGTGCATCACATGTCTCAGCAGCAGATTGAGGCTCAGGCTGTGGACCTGAAGCTGCTAGGCCTGGTGGCGTTGACTAATTTTGTGCGGCATGACTCTAAATCGACTATCTCTGAGCTGCAAGATGGGTGAGTCCTGAGTGAGAGTCACCTTGTGTGCAGACCCTGAACCATAGGGCTTTGGTTTTGGCTAGTCTTGCGACACTGGTGGTCCTTTAATTCACCCCAGAACGCATACATCTCCCTTTGTCTTTCAGACAGTCGTGAGTTCATTGTACAGCTCCTTCAGTTACAACGCTTCTGACAGTCACCTGCTGATGTTACCGCTAGATTCTGTTCGTTACTGCAGGAGTCTATCATGATCACTGGTCAGCTGCTGAAGTCACAACAGGCTTGAGGCACGACATGCTTCATGGCGACCATTGCACCTGTTTCATCCAAACTCAGCATTCTCAGCGTTTCCCCACTGATTGTCTGTTGACTCCTCTGACAAGTGCTGCAGACAGAAAATGTAGATTGATTGATTGATTGATTGATTGATTGCACATGTTGGTGTCACCATTGGAAGCTGCTGTTACTGCAGGGGCGGCATGAGGACCATGATCATCACTGGAGACTACCACCACACAGCCATTGCAGTTGCAAAGAATGTGGGCATGCTTCAAGCCGGCCGTGAGATTGTTGTGATTGATGCCGTCCAGCAGTGCCAACCAAGCCCACTCTCATCGCCTCGCCGTGTCGCCTTTGTGACTCCATCACCTGATCAGGCACCTGCTCCTCTTCATCAGTCGCCCGGCAGATTGCGAAGCACCTCCCTGCGATCTGCTCTTATGTCCCCTGGTCATGCAGCTGCAGCCCCAGCGGCCTCTTCTTTTTTCTGCGAGCCCTGTAGTGCAACTCAGGCAGTGCCCGCTGATGCATCAGAGCATGCATCTTCTTCTGCCCCCCTCTCTCTGACCCAAACAGCCCTTCCTTCGTCTGCTGATGCTGGGATCCATGCATCTTCTTCTGCTTTCCTCGGGAAATCACATGGAGCGCAGCATGCATCATCAGACGAGTCACCACATGGGCTGTCACATGGACAGCTGAGGTTCGTCAGGGGCTTGGCAGGTGAAGAAGTAGAAGTAGGATCCCGTGAAGCAATCACTGCAATGGTCTCAGGCCAGGTGCAGTGTGCAGTCACAGGCAATGCCTTTGACCAGATTCTGCAGAGCTCAGATCTGTCTGTCCTGGAGACAGTGATGCGCAGTGTAGTGGTGTTTGCACGGATGAAGCCCCATCAGAAAGGGGAGGTGATGGACCTGTTGAGTGTGAGGGGGCTGCACCAGATGCACCAGGGTCAGCCTCGCCACCTTCAGGTCAGCTGCCTCCCTGTCTGCTCCACACTCGCTGGGCTTCACAGACGCTGTGTGTGACGGACATTGTTTGCACCTGTGTGGACATCTGCATGTGTGTGTGTGTGTATGTGTGTGTGTGTAGTTCTGTTGCAATTGTCTCCATGTGTGTCTGCGATGTGTATGTGAGTGTCTCTTTGTACGTGCATATGTCTGCATTCTTTAAGCTCTGAATTGAGCAAGAGCAGGATGTCAACGCCAAGTGGTCAGAGAAACCACAGCAACAAACAATTATTTTACAACTATAACGCACTGTAACAACACAACACTAATTATTGAAATAACAAAAAGAGTAGTGTCAGTAGTAGTAGTAATAACATCAATAGTAATAGTAACAATAATAATAATAGTAAAGCTGTATTGAGTGCCCGTCTGTTAGGTTTGTTTGGTCTTATTTGGGTATGATGGCAACGCACAGGGCTTGGGGAACATGGTCATGTTCTGTGGGGATGGCATCAATGATCTGACAGCTTTGAGAAAAGCAGACATGGGATACGCTGTTGGTGCGTCTGATGCCACTGTCGCTGCATCCATCAGCACGAGTCACAAGTCGGTTGCAGGTCAGCACTATCACAGCCCTGTGACATTGTGTTGCCAAGGCTCAACTGTGTCTTTGTGCAACTTGACAGTATCTGTTGCTGTGACTAGGTCTTGCAAGCGAACACTCAACTTGCTGCTGCTACTCCGTTAGTGAGATCGTGAACAGAGCGACACATGTTTTCTGCTGAGAAGTGATGGGGTTTTAGTCACGGCTTCCATACTGCCTGCAGGTGTAGTCAGTGTCATTAAAGAAGGCAAAGCTGCTCATTCACTTACTCTGTCATTGTACAAGGTATGTCCTGCGACGCTTTAAACATTGTGTCAGAGCACACAAAATCTGGCTTCAGATCCCAGCCTGCCTGTATACGAGAAGCAAGCAGCAATCTGTCTGTTAAACTGAGCTGTCTGTCTTGCCTCTGTGCATGTCTGCCACAGACAGATCTGGGCACCCTTGTTTGCTGTGCTGGATCTGACACACCGCAAAACTGGTACTCAAGGAGTGTTCAGACCCACTTTGTGGAATGTATGTGACCATCTCATGGCCTAAACCCCATGCCTGATGCAGTACATGGTGGTGTATCAGTGCATTGTGACAGCCACCGGTAACCTTGCCTTCTTCGTGGATGGGTCATCCTATTCAACCATACAGGCAAGCCAATTGCTGCCTGGAAACGCCAAGACTGCACAGCACTATCCGTGTACAAATGACATGTGTCAGTCGAGCATGCTTTCCTGGATGGGCTGCAGCTCATGCTGCATATCCTAGCCTTTAAACAGAGAACATGTTGTACTGTGAATACAGATGTGCATGCATTGGCCAGAATGGTTGTGTCCAGGTGCAACAGCATTTTTGTTTTGCACACATCTGCATGACACCATGCAATCACTACATTACCTTTCCAGCTGCAATCAGGTCTACGTCTGATTGAATTCTCCAGTCGTGCTCTGGTGATGCTGGTGTGCGTGTGTGATGCAGAAATATGCGATTGACTTCCAGGCCCTATCATGTGCATTTGCTGCCACCATAGTCCCGCCCTTGACAAGCATGAGCCCCCACCAGCCCCCTTTGCGTGTGGGGGTCGCCCCCAACTTTGTGCTCATCACCATGATGGTGCTCCTGTTCACTGTGTCAGATTTTATCAGCCTAGCTGTCTTGTGTACAAGGTCCTGGTACCAGGGAGGTAACGGCACTGCTGACAAGGTAAACCGCTAGCTTTTGCATGTAGTTTTCTGTGTTGCACATAGTGCATGCAGCGTGTGGCCTATACAAAGGCAAGGCAAGGATGCTGTTCGCACTGCAGCAGTTGCAATGCAGATGCCGCAAGTCAGCAGCTTTTTCTTGCGCAACTCATGACACAGCTGTCATGATGGTGTCTTTCATGCATGACAGGACTGCTTGACATGATGTGATATCTGCAATCACAAGGCCACCTGCCCATCACTACTGAACCGCAGCACTTGCCTTCTGTTATAGTTGCTGCTGTCTGGCTGTGTCTTGTGCGTTGTCACCAGGATGATGTGTTGCATAGGCCACTTGGCATATAGTCCGCAAAATGCCTACCAGTATATTGTGTCCACATGCAGAACCCAATCAACACAATGGCATGGTTGAATGCCAACTTCCAGCTACTGGGGCCAATTATCAGTCTGACTGTAGAGACCAGGCTGTTTGTGCAGCCCATCTTTCGCACAGCACCTTTGCTGATCTTATCAGTTGTGTATACCGTTTTTGCTAATCTTGCTATCATGACAGGGCCAGCAGTTCACGCAAATACTTTCCGGCTGTACCGTTTTCCTCAGAAGGAACGCTTCCAGATAGAGGGGCTAGGCGTGGCTGCAGTGGTGTACTTCTATCTGTTCATCACGATTACACGGCGCTTGTTGAAACGCTATCAGCAACGCAGGATACAGCCATCATAAGAGGTGATGGAGTCGGCAGCACTGCATATACAGTGATATATCCTGCTGCTGACAGAACTGGATCTGGTCAGAGGAGCATGATGTCATGAAGACCAGCACCATCTGCTGCCTGTGTGTGTCAGGGGCAGACACACACTCACGCAGACCCTTGTTGCTGATCATGATCTATGCAGGGATGTTATTGGGCTCGTGTATGCTGACATGTGCTTTGGATTCTGCTGACAAGTGCATGCGGTGTTGACTGGTTGAAGG
>JAABUP010010142.1_pt1 | contig 11236 bp, 11 predicted proteins | sample 5559201 | NCBI WGS metagenome assembly JAABUP01 (sample SAMN10711887, study PRJNA513373) | rock metagenome | isolation source: Antarctica rocks | place: Antarctica | reverse complement strand
CCTTTGTAGGTTTCGATGTCGTTACAAGAGATTAGGTACACTTTCAAGTATGGTGTCCGCAGAAGTCCAGGGATCTGATGCCTCCTCTCCTTCTTTGGGCCCTCGCTATTCGGGGGAACTCCATTATCTTGATTACCGATGGAGCTTTCGGTCGATGAAGGCGCCGCGCTTGACTTGGAATTTTCGTCGGAGACCAGTTCTAAGTGGAGGCTCCCAATAGATCGCGTGGGTCGTGAAGAAGATGACCAATGTAGCTCTCTCAAGGGGAGTCTTGGATTTAATTCACTGGCGAATGTAGTGAAGATGTTAGAGGGATCCGTGTATTCGACTTTCACCTTCGAGGCAGACTCCATCACAGCGCAGCCGAAGGTGGAACTGTGCATGAGCCATGTTCAATACTTTCAGAACTTCGCTTCCGGAATGTCCGCCATCAACTATCACAGGTCTTCTGCTTAGCAAAAGGCTTGCGGGCCTTCATAAAATTAGGGCTGAGCGTCTCAGAAGCATAAACTCAACATTAATCTTACATAATTCCGAGCATTAGGTACGAACACTCGGATCGTGATGCGGTCTCCTCATCTGACCGCATTCTTGTCTTTTATACTCCTAGTGGTTGTCTTCTTGTTCTTCTAGACAAGATGCCTGCTTCTCACATTGAGAGCGAGGATGTCCTATACTTTGGCTATGGAAGCAATCTATGGAAGGACCAGATGTCGCTGCGCTGTCCATCCTCACACCACATTGGAATTGGTCGGCTTTTCGGCTACCGCTGGATGATCAATGACCGTGGCTATGCAAACGTCGTTCCCTCATCAGATAAAGGAATGCACGTATATGGCCTAGTTTACAGTCTCACGCCTTCTGATGAACGTGCTCTTGACCGAAACGAAGGCGTCCCATATGCATACACAAAACAAATCCTCTCTGCGGACTTCTGGGCTTCGAAGGAGGATGATGGATCGGTCGATGTTACGAAAGGTGCCGAGAAAAAGCAAATGCTTGTTTACATTGACCGAAAGCGGATTGAGGATTACAAGCCCAAGGAAGAGTACATACATAGAATCAATATGGGGATCAAGGATGGATTGAAGGAAGGAATACCGCAAGAGTATTTTGACCAAATGTTGAGAAGATTCATACCCGTAGAAGGAAGCAAAGAGTCTGAGGAGTTATCAAGACGGCAGGCCTCGCAATTCGAAGACGAGAAATAGAAAATCTGCCGTCAATAATCTCTTTCGGCAGGAATCAAACCCATAGGCCATTCTCGAAGGAGCATCACAGTATCCAAGGTAGGTCTCGTCCTAGGCTGTCAGCAATCCAAGAGGAACTGTGCATGATTTGTGGGCATAGTCCTGAGTGATTACATTAGGTATTATTACATTGACTGCTCGCATCTCTATTTTTGGAAGACTGATGAAGGGTCAGATGCGATTGACGACGGCACCCTCGAATCATTTGAAATTTGCAATCAGAGCCCTTGCCTCCTCCCATAAGTATTTGAGTTATGTGGGAAACACGCCCTCGAATCCAAAGCTTTTCGTCCCACTGACAAGTTACGAGCCTATTGAAGCGCCTGCGAATGTCTCATGGATTAGATTCATTTGATGTCTATGTCATCTAGTCAAATGGTGAAGATGGCACTGATCACAGAGCCTTTTGAAGGAAAACAATGTAGCCTTTTAGCCGTTGAATCAGTTCCATGAAAGCATTGGTTTCAAATAAAAGGCCAACGCAAATGAGCAGCTTGCTCTTCAAACTTGGAAGAAGACTCGAAAGCAATGGCGTTATTATTTTCAAAGGTAAGACAATGGCCAGCTGGGCCTGTCTGTGCACAGTGCTTTGCGTGCCCTCATAACCCTGCAAAAATAAGCTATATGAGTTTTCAGCGGAACATCACTGAAGTCTTGGAATCATACAATCCACTAACGAAGAGCTGGAAAATCAAAATTTCGACCATGTCGCTTTGCAAAAGGGGTATGTCGAAGAATACCCACGCCCCCTCGAATGGTCACTCTTGAACTCGCTGAACATCTCACGTCGCTTGAAAAGAATATCAAAAAATACATGTGCACCGATACATCACTTCTTGGCGCTATCTAGTTCCGGCGGAAGCTAGCGCTCTTTGCAAGGCATCCGAAAACACCGCTACATCTAGCACCGCGCCGAAGCTATTCCACGATCTGTCAGTCATTTTCAAGGACAACGTGTAAAAAATGGCGTGGTGAAAGGATGTTAGGGCAAAATTGGGTAATGCTCAGATAGATCAACGTACCCACAACAGCTTACGGCAGTACTAAGTTCTATCTTCAAATCATTTATCTGATTTCGATCCAGTCTCCAAAAGTCAGGGTGATTGTGAAGTCGATGCCAGGCCTCCACCGGAGTGATCTCGCCATCCAGATTGATGCTGGAAGACAAATTGAGCAACTCCTTGATGATGGTACCACTCGTCGTCCAGGTCTGGTTGACCTGCGGAGCCTCTGGTGCACGGGCAACGAGCGGGGTCGATGCCATCATCATGTGATTGGCAGGATCAGTGGACTCTGGGTCCCCGTACGGAATATGGGACATGCATGGGTGCTCCAATGCAAGGACGAAGTCGATAGCGATCTCGATAGTGGCAACAGAAGCAGATAATTTGGCTTCTACCGGGTTCATCTGAGTTGACGAGACGTTCATAGATTGAAGAGAAAATTCTTGCAGAGCCTTCAGCTGGAGAAATGCGGACGGTTGTAAGGAGAGAACCAACCGTTGGGAAGGTCTGGTGAGGAATGGGGTTGATGACCGAACGGCGACGCTATTGGATATGTCTGTGTGGGGTATTCAAATCCCTCGCTCGGGGGGTGACGCGGAAAGTTGACATGAAGTCGTTGATGTTCGAGATCATCGGTAGAGTAAGAGACGGTGGCCGGCATGTCAAAATCAGAGAATGACCTAGGTTGTGCGTGCGGAGAGGAAACCTCTTCTATTCCGGGCAGGGTAATGGCGTGGAATTCCAGTGATGTCCGAAGGGAATCAACTTGCTAAGCCACTGTCAGATTGTTAATATAGAGATGACTGCCTTAGGTCTCACTCCTTGAAGTTTTTCCTTTTCTTCCAACAATTTCATCTCAGACTCCCGTAAGCGAACGACCTCCGATTCAAGGGTTTTGATATAATTTTGAGTCCTTTGGCGATGAGTCCTGCAGCATCGGCGGTATTAGAGCATATACGTGAGATTACCAATGCCAGATTTTCACAAGATAGGCAAATCAACTGAAAATTTGATCCGGGAGATCTACCGTTGAGCATGGCGCACTTGTTCCCTTCGTTTACTTGGTGCTGCCGGACCAGTAGACGCGGAGGTTCCTTTTAGGGAAATGTTAGCATAATCTTCGGGCCAACAAGCTGCCAACACTAGGGCGTTTTTGTTTCCGGCACGTGATCGCAGTCTCTTGATGGAAGTCTCGACTTATTGAGTTGAAGTGGGAGCGCGGCCGAATCGAGAAGCCGTGGGGAAGATTTGGGATCATAGAAATGACAAGAGGAAGCTCACAGAGCATATGAGGTCATTGACATACCTGTAGGTCTGCTTTGAGGTTGCAGGAAAGTCAATGAGTTGGCACCCAAAGTACGCCGGGCCCGCTTCCACAGAGAATCATTGCCTTCCCTCCTTGGTCTTCCGGGAGGTGGAGAGACTGTCGTCTCCGTAGCCTCATCCGAAGGAGAAGGTTGTTGAGACATATTAGTCAAAACACGAGCGAAATAGTGCTGTAGATTGAAGGAGAGAGATCCGCTCGCTTTGTTTTCGTCGAATGTGGCAGATTATGCAAGCTTTGATTGGATCAGGGCCGTGATGGGCAACAGTTGGGACAGTACCGACAACGTATCAAGACTTAGATGCTTTACGCCGCGTGGTCTCATATTGATCACATATACCACGACTTTGAGACTGTTTTTGTACTGTAGTTGGAAAGGATACCTGGAGATTACGCGATCACTAGCTGAGGGCATAGCGCGTTATCTAGGGCTGTCAGTGAGGACGCCAAGGCCCCCCAGCGGCATCAACTGACGAGCATACTCGCCATATTCGCATCCTGACTGGGGAAGCCACGTGGAAATGACACGGAAAAGACGGTGAGCGACATACCTAATTTGAGGTAAATGACTCCAGTGGCTCTCATCTCGCTCCAATGGCCAAGGTTCGATGGTCGGCTGTCCCGGGATTTGACACACTACGCCACCGCTTCATCACTGAACTGCCCAATTTGAGTGCTTACAGTTCTCCCCTGTCACAGTTCTCGCATCTTGGGGGCTTCGGAGACTGGGAAAATTATTAATCTCACCCTCCGCGGGCTTCCACCCATTGATCGAACTTGCGATCTAGTCTTCTCGAGCGTCTATCTACTCATGAGAATGCAGTGACCGACGCTAGCCGGCATTTTTGACACCTTTCCTAAGGAAACGTTTCCCATTGCAATGTGGTCGAGCTGAGGACATTTCGTTTACTATTTCGGTCAAAACCCGGGATTTGCCCCTGTCCGAGGTTCTGGAAATAGGGTTGTCGTCACCGCCCTTCAAACCCCGAGAACGGCTCAATGTCGTGATCCGAGTCCGATTCTCGGCATTCAAAGACTGCGGTGGTGCGATAACATGTGATGCGGCAAGAATTTGCATTCGTGTTGGGTCAAATCGATCTATTATCTTCCACGGACAAGGGAAATAGAAGGCAAAGGCAAATAAAGATGCATCAGCTTTCTAGGGCAGCGGGAGAGCATTCTAGAATTCAAAGACCGTGTCGATTTCATCAAATCGATATCTAGCCCAAGATGTCCATCGACTTGGGTATGGCAATATTTCCAATAGGAACTACCATATACATATATTGGATTCAGCCATATGAAACGCAGGCTTGACTCAAGCAGCTTGACGTGCAACACTCTAAGTACGCTGCTACTTGTTTGTTGACAATGACAGGGATCGGACTGCAAGGAACGAATGCTGGCAATACCTGACTCAAAGTTGGTGATTCAGAGATGCCTTATTGTCGCTACCATTCCACGTTTCCCATCTTGTTGCTTCGGGACCTTTCTCATTAGTTAACAAGTTGGAACTCCTGCCCTCGGGCTGGCCACTGATTAAAATGGCATCACAATATGACATCACAACATATCTTTTTGGGCATAATGTTGGAAGTCCTGAGCGTTCCGCTCACGAGTGTCATCTTCCAAAGTACAAAAACCGTGGCTAACATTCAACTATTTGGATTGATGTTGAAAACTTTCAACATGTCTTTGGTGTGCCAACACCTGTCTTGTCATGGAATTTACATCAATAAAGCCGAGGTGCATCGATCTCTCTCTTCTTCCAAGAATTTCAAAGGTAGGCAACATGACTTCAAGAAGCGGTACAACACAGGCTCTTCTCATACTTGAAAATATCAGTCAAATCTGCAAGGTTGTCCTGAGCTTGACCCTCCTACAAAGGCTTCGGTGTTGGACCCAATATCTCAATTGAGGAATGCTGTCGAGACGCCTTTAGACTCGATCCTAAGGCTTTTCACCCAGGTACGTTAACCAATTCTTACGTCCATATCTGCGACTCGCTAATTCTATAAAACTCAGCCCATGCAGAACGCAGCGTTAAGGGTCGCCGTGGAATCCAGGCTTCTAGCTGGCCTAGCTGAACGGCCCCTAGAATCTCCGAGCCTCGACCAACTAGCATGCAGACAGGCCTCAAATTCAGTTTCAACGGGAGGATTCCATCCTGTGAATGGTAATACTGAGGTAGGGGAAAAGCCCACCCAGGACCATAAAGACCTGGAGCAAAATATGTTAGATCCGGACCTAGTCGGTAAGCGTGACCTACCGTACCCATAACCAACATAGTATTGGCTGACACATACTCTCATGTAGGCCGTTTCATGCGCGTCCTCTGCGCAATGGGGGTTTGTGATGAGGTAGACTTCCAGGTTTACAAGGCAAACGATGTGACACAAGCATTCGCCAAAAAAGGCTTCTCAAGCGGCGTCAAGTTTCGGTAAGCCTGAAAAGCCATGCAAATAATCCTTTGTTGGCTGATGACAATGACTCAGATACGATACCGAGCTTCCCTGCGCAGCTAAACTCATCAAATATTTCCAATCAACAAATTTCAGAAACCCTGTTGATCGCACAGCTTCCCCTTTTGAGTACGCATTCGGTACGCACAAGTTCGAGTGGCTGGCAAAGAGTCCCGAGGTTTCAGACAACTTCAATTCGTGGATGACTGGCCGTCGAGAGGGGGACACAGAGTTGGCTTGGTTTGATTTCTACCCGGTCGCACAGAACCTCATTAAAGATGCTGATGACGAGGATGGCGCCACGTTCTGTGTTGATATTGGAGGAGGAAAGGGTCACGATCTCGAAAACTTGCATGACAGATTCCCCGCGCTCCCGGGCAGGTTAGTGCTGCAAGATCAAGAAGAGGTCGTTGGTGCTAGCATCATGTTCGATTCAATGGTGCACAACTTCTTTCAGCCCCAGCCCATCGAAGGTATGCACACGACAGCTTTTCCTGGTCAATCATATAACCTGAATTGGTACAAATGAACTAACAGCAAATGTGTTTAGGGGCACGAGTGTACCATCTGAAAGCTATCCTTCACGACTGGCCCACAGTCGATTGTAATGCTATTCTTTCCCACATCGCCACGGCAATGAGGCCTGATTACTCGAGACTTATTATCCGGGACTTCATCCTCCCTGATAAGGGCGCACCACTCCTGGGAAGCTGCCAGGATCTGCTCATGATGGTACTTCTGGCGGGCATGGAAGGTACCGAAAATCAGTGGAGACAGCTGCTAAACGACGTGGGCCTAGAAATTGTTGGTCTCTCGACCCCTGTCAGAGGTGGCGAAGGTGTCATTGAAGCTGTGAGGAGGGGTGAACAAAAGAGTAATTGTCGCATGCTCTGATGTTTCCTGCTTTGCTTAAGGGCCTATGTAAGGGCAGGAAATGCAGTTGGTATTTGCGACGGTTAGACTGTATAGTGAGAGACTCCGTGTATGGGACAATACTAGGTACCCATATCTAGGCCAGCAGTCTACTCATGAATCATGAACAACGAGCATTTACATGGACTGATTATGAAAGCAAGACATAAGATCAATAGCTGGTGTATTGGCCTCTTCGCCTCAAGATTAAACACCATAGTCGATTTGCGAAAGTGCTCCTGGGCAAAGTAGAAATCAACGGCAAAAAGATGTTCGTAACTGATATTTTTTTATCAGCCCTAGTCATCCCCGGGATGTTGCTCAAATAGTCAAACCCCATTGATGCAGTAAGATGCCAATCCTAGGTCACTCTTGAGGGAGTGATACAGCAGGATTATTATCTTGGTTCAATTACGGATGATGCCCTGTCTACCACTACGCTATACGAACCATTATCGATTATTCATTACTGTCTATTTCAATATATATTGTAGCACATACCGCTTTGTTGTAGTCTGTCGTCGAGAAGCCCATTTGCCCCACTCTCCCCTGCGGGACTTTGAAGTGAGTACACGTTACGGATACTTTACCCAAACTCCAGAGTTTTGATAGAATCTTAGAGCACGTTGTGATGGTCAACAGATTATGGAATCAGATAGGCTATGATGCTAAATATGGGAGCATGGTTTTGACGGCTGAGCCGCCTCGGCGCCACCAAGCCACAAGGCCATCGTACCTCGGCTAGATTTCATTTGCAATGTCTCGCTCAGATCCTCTATCTCCTACGCAACGACAACCCATCCATCGCGCTACACTTCTTCCCCCGTCATGGCCGTTGACAATACCAATCCCCCAGCGGCCTCGAGATCGTTTTCAGCGCGCCTCCAAACAAACATCCCATCAACCTACCTCCAACTTCCCTCGCAATGGCTCTCCTCATACTCCTCCTTCGTCAAAGCCAACTCAGCGCAAGTATCACAGATCGAATCCGCCCTCCGCTCCCTCACATACATTGTTCCTGGCCGCTTCCATGACACACCCTTGACCTCCGAATCGCTTCATACCTTCCTTGCCCTCTTAACCGCATACCACACACATCTGTTACCATCGCCATCGCCCCCATCACCAGCCACGCGATATCAGCATTTTTCCAAGCTTTCGTCGCCACTATATGCGAGATGTGCTGCGCTGCTCAGGACCATACAATATACGCAGTTGCTCTGTGAGATGTTTGCGAAGAGGGCAGGGGAGAAAGTGCGATGGCGCGTTATAGTGGTCTTGGAGATTGTGAAAGCACTTCTGCGGCTCTGTATGGGGCGCGCCAGCGGAAGTAGAGCCGTCGTCGGAACTGGCGTTGGCGATGAGAGGCAAGAAAGGCGCGTCGACGATGATTCTGGGGTCAGCCGCGATGTGGGATGGGATGGTATTGGAGAGGGACCAGAAAGCGGAGAGTGGAAGATGCCGAGGACTGGTATGCGATTGCCTCAATTACCTACATCCCCTGGGGCAGGCGGTGAGAGTATTACGGATTTTCTGGGAAGGCGAGTCATCAGTCCCGATGAGATCAAGAGCGCGAAGAGGCTGGTGAGGAGGATTACAAGCATACAGGGTCAGATCGCGGAGTTGATGTGGGTGCTACGCCCGGTGGTCTATGCTGTGGCTTTACAGAGATGTCAAACCAATAAACGGGACTGGAGGCCCTGGGCTATAGGATTGGCGATGGAGGTCGCTTCAAGGCAGCTTTCTAAGAAGGATGTCTCCGAAAGTGTAGTTGGTGGTGCGAGAGACTTGAGTGGAGTCGAACGAGAGGAATTGACGAGAAGAGGTTGGGGTATGGCTTGGTGGGGAATGAGGGGTGCATTCTATGAGAATATCACAAGGGGATATATTCGGGGCTTTGCAGGGAAACTCAAGGGGAAGCCATTGCTAGACATGGTGGGTGTCATTGTGGAGGATTACGACTATCTTTGGGACGAGTATTATTTTTCAACGGCGACAACGTAGCGTTTGGAGCTTGGAGTCTATTGCCAGTGTTTCAGTCGCCGAAGTGGGAAGTCACTTGTTTTGATGATACCAATTGCATGATTTATTGTATCTGTACTATTCCAGCGTGTATATGCTACTTGGTAGTATCTGTATGGAAAAACCACGAACTATCCATCTCTAGAAGCAATTTATCTTGAGCATGAAGACCCTGAATTTTTAGCAAGTGTCCACAAGCAATCTCTTCGTCGCTGTCGCTGTTCGGCTAAGCCTGGCTACCAAAAGTTTTAATGAAGTCCATGCTTGAGTCACACGACCTAATTGCTACGTTTCATTGACTGGCGAATGCGACCTAAATCCATGAGGGCAAGGCAAGGCAATTGTCGAAGCCCCATTTGACAATTCAAGCCACTGCCTCTCAGGGACCAGCTAGGAGCAAGGCAACCGGTCTTGAGAAAGGTGTCAGCAATAGCCAGTCGGATGAGATCATGAAGCTTACTACATTAAAGTCTTACCCAGGAGTAGAATGTGCTAGGTAGCTGCACGTCAATTATACCAATTGCTGTTTTCTTGTTAATGTAACCGCTCAAAGGTGCAGCTCCATCACAAATGAGATGGTTTAAGGCTATCAAGGCTGAATCACTGCACTTGTCGCAAGCTCTGTTGAGAACCTGCTGCTCAAGCAGGACCATCCTCTGGCATCACCATTTCCAAAGGTTCGAGGAAAGAATAGTCGGCCGCGGCCAATCGCGCGGACAGCGAGGCCTTTTAATGTGGTTTTGAACATATCATTGATAGTTTTCGTCAACGTGATGTTAGAGGCTGATCGTCACATCACTCAGAAGACCTCTTCAGAAACATGAGTGCCAAACCAAGTGGTGAGTCCGTTGGATCTATCCTGTTGCGGATGATCCGCTGCAGCCGAGAAGAAATCTGTGACCCGCATACCTTGATCGTCATCGTCTGCAGGCCAATCGACATTAATACTGCTACCTTTAGTCTCAAGCAGATCCTTTGCGGTACCCCAGCTGAAGCGACATTCGTTTCCCCAGCCAAATACGGGATTCATGTTCGCCCTCAACCACGAAGTGCACCGTCCATCGGATGGATACCCCGAACCCCAACCTTCAGTAGATGTCTCAGATCGGACATCACCCTCAGGATGACATGAGTACGCCGTATAACATACTTCAAGCGCCGCGTCTCGAGTGACCTTGGCGCAGACTGAAGCAGCAGACACGCATGGATAGAGCGAATCGGCTTTCTTTGCAACAGTGATTGACGTCGTGGGAAATATACGTTCCAGCTTTTGTTGATACACCGCAGGACTTCCAATGGTGTCGATGTAGATCTCCCGTACATTGATACCCTTTGCAAAAACATCTTTGATAAGTTCGATTGTCGTGTCCATAGCTTGGGCATTCAAGTTGTAAGTCCCGTTCGGTTTCAACATGCCCGCCGAAATGTCTCGAGCAGACATGACTGTGGTTGCCCAGCCACAATCCCCATACAGGTCTGTGTTTGAGGTGCAAAGCTTCTGCATGAGCGAGCAGCGAACACTTGGGGTAAGAACTTTAGAGTCATCGAAATGGTGATTATCGGCAAGGAGAGATCGGTGCTTTGCCAAGGGTAGATACAAAAGACCGTATACCATAGGACCTCATGATCTGGTCAGTTGAAAGTCCGATGTCATCAAATCTGTACACCTATACCGAGCACTGGGCCTCGCCCTGCCTCATCCACTCCCAGGACGCATTCAATAGAAGGATCTTGGCTAATAGTTTCTGGGACTGATGAGTGGTGGGTGTAGGAACGTCCGGCAAGAATAGATTGCTCGTGAATTGATGGTGCAATGAAAACCTCTTTGACACCCGATTCTTCAATAGCATCTTGCGAGTCGATCTCTGCCATATTGATAGTGATACTACTGCAAAGCAATCCGGGGCAAACTTCAGCGAAAGAATTGGTTTTGTCTCGTTGACGTGGAGCGGCGCGTCGCTTCCTTAGCTTCGATTTTAGCGTTGTTTTTCTTCGCTCTGCCTATGTCCGCATCGCGAAATCAACGCGGTAAATGGCCTAGTATACTTCGACATTCACAGTTGCGCCCAGTGTCAACAATCAATGATCTTTGCGATCGGACTGTAAGGGTACTCCATACGTCAACGCTGTGAAGACTTTGGTGGACGTCAGAAATGGGTCCCCGGCGAACACCACATAAGCAAAGAGAACCTGGGAACTATGAAGCGCTTGGGAAAATAGGAAGGTTTGTACTTTTTCATGGCCCTTCCGAAAATGTTCGCC
>JAABUP010010141.1_pt1 | contig 11238 bp, 8 predicted proteins | sample 5559201 | NCBI WGS metagenome assembly JAABUP01 (sample SAMN10711887, study PRJNA513373) | rock metagenome | isolation source: Antarctica rocks | place: Antarctica | reverse complement strand
GCGATCAAGGCGAAGGAACTCTACTTCCGGGACAAGGACTACATCGTCCGCGACGGCGAGGTCGTCATTGTCGACGAGTTCACCGGACGGGTGCTCACCGGCCGCCGCTACAACGAGGGCATGCACCAGGCGATCGAGGCCAAGGAGGGGGTGGAGATCATGGCCGAGAACCAGACCCTGGCCACCATCACCCTGCAGAACTACTTCCGGCTGTACGAGCGGCTCTCCGGGATGACCGGAACCGCGGAGACCGAGGCGGCCGAGCTGCACCAGATCTACAACCTGGGCGTCATCGCGATCCCCACCAACCGCGACATGGTGCGGGCGGACAACGGCGACCTCATCTACAAGACGGAAGAGGCCAAGTTCGACGCCGTGGTGGCCGACATCGTCGCGCGCCACGAGGCTGGTCAGCCGGTGCTCGTCGGCACCACCAGCGTCGAGCGGTCGGAGTACCTGTCCACCCAATTGGTGCGCAAGGGCGTGCCGCACAACGTGCTCAACGCCAAGTTCCACGAGAAGGAAGCCACGATCATCGCCCAGGCCGGCCGTCGCGGTGCGGTCACGGTGGCCACCAACATGGCGGGACGTGGCACCGACGTGGTGCTGGGCGGTAACCCCGACATCCTCGCCGACCTGCTGCTGCGTGAGCGTGGGCTCGACCCGATGAGCACACCCGAGGAGTACCAGCACGAATGGGAGCAGGTGCTCGCCGACGTCAAGGCGGAGGTCACGGCCGCGGCGGAACAGGTCCGCGACGCTGGCGGACTCTACGTGCTGGGTACCGAGCGCCACGACTCCCGGCGCATCGACAACCAGCTGCGCGGGCGTTCCGGCCGCCAGGGTGACCCCGGTGAGTCGCGCTTCTATTTGTCCCTGGGTGATGAGCTGATGCGGCGCTTCAACGGCCCCGTGATCGAGAGCATCATGGACCGGCTCAACCTGCCGGAGGACGTGCCCATCGAGGCCAAGATGGTCTCCAAGGCAATCATGAGCGCGCAGACCCAGGTCGAGCAGCAGAACTTCGAGATCCGCAAGAACGTGCTGAAGTACGACGAGGTGATGAACCAGCAGCGCACCATCGTCTACGACGAGCGCCGCCGGGTGCTGGCGGGTGAGGACGTGCAGGGCCAGGTCGAGCGGATGCTCACCGACGTGGTCACCGCCTACGTCGACGGTGCCACGGCAACCGGGTACGCCGAGGACTGGGACCTCGACGCGCTGTGGACGGCATTGAAGTCGCTGTATCCGGTGGGCGTGCGCTGGAAGGACCTGGCCGGCGACACCGAGGTCGGCGACCAGGGCGACCTCACCCGTGAGGGGCTGCGCGAGGCGGTGCTCGCCGACGTGCGCGCGGCCTACGACCGGCGTGAGGCGGAGATCGACGCGATCGCGGGCGAGGGGGGTATGCGTGACCTCGAGCGTCGGGTGTTGCTCAGCGTGCTCGATCGCAAGTGGCGCGAGCACCTCTACGAGATGGACTACCTCAAGGAGGGCATCGGGTTGCGGGCCATGGCGCAGCGTGACCCGCTGGTGGAATACCAGCGCGAGGGTTACGACATGTTCCGGGGCATGCTCGACGGGCTCAAGGAGGAGTCGGTCGGTTTCCTGTTCAACGTGACGGTGGAAGCAGCCCCAGCGCCCGCACCGTCGGTGACCCCGGCGAGCGAAGCGCAGCTCGCGGCGGCCGCCCGGCAGCTCGCCGCGGCCAAGGCCGCCAGTGACACCCCGGCCAGGGCCGCCAGTGACACCCCGGCCCCGCAGCCCCCGCCCGCCGGCCTCGACCCGGTCGAGGCCGAGCGGGGCGCTGTTGCCGAGCCGACGGTTCCTGCTTCGCTGCGCGCACGGGGTTTGTCGGACCGGCCCGCCCCCGCGCTGACCTACTCCGGCCCGGACGAGGACGGCGGCACCGCCGTGTCGAACGGGGCAGGCCCGAAGGGTGGCCCCGCCCGTGACGGCGCCGGCGGAGCCACGGTGCCCCGCCGCGATCGTCGCGCGGCCGCGCGGACCCAGGCCAAGGGGGTCAAGCCGCCCAAGCGGAAGAAGTAGCCCGCGCTCAGCCCAGCCGCAGGGCAGTGCACCTCCAGCCAGGCGCACCGAGTTCCAGGCGGGCCGCCACGGCGTGCACCCGGGGCCCCCGGACCACGGTCGCGAAGGCCTCGGCCACCAGGGGAGTGACCTGTTGCACGTGTACCCGCTGCAGCCGGCCGGGGGTGAAGGAACCACGCACCGACCGGCGCGCCAGGGTGATCACCATGTCCACCAGGTTCGGTGGCAACAGGTGGCGCAGCTGCTGTGGGCTGCGCCGACCGTCCTGCACCTCCAACGCCAGTCGCAACACCTGCTGGGCACCGACCAGCGCGGCCGGGTCCACGGGGTCGGGCAGCGGGCGCGCAGGCCGGGACGTGGGGGGCTGGTGCACGGAGGGTGGCTTCGGTACCAGCCGAAGGGGCCGGCGCACCTCCTGGGCGGGCGGTTCGAGCTCGGGCGCCGGGCGCACCAACAGCAGCGGCGTGCCCTTGGTGGTCAAGAACGGACGGTGGAGCTGGGGGTCGTCGAACACGTGTCTCTCCTGCACGATGCGGGCGGCACCGGTCGACGCCAGGGGTGTTGTCGGCGTCGCCGGTCGGGTCTGGGTGATGCCCGGAGGAGAGGTCCGCCGTTGCTCCGGTCGCAACGGTCGGTCCGGACGACTGCTCTGACGGGGGCGCGCGCCGTTCGGTTCCCGCTGCGCAGTGCGTTGCACGAGGAGTCCGCCCCGGGTTGTCCGGTCACGGCGAGGGCCTGCCAGGATCGGGTACATGACCGTCCGGCTCACCGCGCTCGACGCCTCCTTCTTCTACCTGGAGGAGGGCACCGCTCCGCGGCACGTGGGTGGGTTGTCGGTGTTTGCCCGGCCGCGCTCCGGCTTCGACTACGAGGCGCTGGTGCGGCTGGTGGAGCAACGCATCTCCCTGGTGCCCCGCTACCGGCAGAAGGTCCGCGAGGTGCCCGGGCGACTCGCCCGTCCGGTGTGGGTCGACGACACCGACTTCGACATCACCTACCACGTCCGGCGCTCGGCCCTACCCAAGCCGGGCTCGGACGCCCAGCTGCACGACCTGGTAGCCCGGCTCACCTCCCGGCCGCTGGACCGCAGCCGCCCACTGTGGGAGATGTACCTGGTGGAGGGCCTCGCCCGGGGGCGCATCGCGGTGATCACCAAGACCCACCAGGCCATGGTCGACGGTGTCGCGGCGCTGGAGATCGGGCAGGTGATCCTCGACGTCACGGCCAGACCCCGCGACACCAGGGAAGCACTGTGGATGCCCGAGCCGGAGCGCGGCGGCGTCGCGCTGGTGGCCGGTGCGGTGGTGGAGGCCGTCCAGCGCCCCGGTGAGGCCGTCGACACGCTGCGCTGGGCGGTGCGTGACGCGGCCGCCACCGTGGGCAAGGTGGCCGAGGCGGTGGGCGGTGTCGCCGATGCGGTCGGCGGGGTGCTGCGCACGGCGACGAGGCCCGCGCCCACCAGCCCGCTCAACGTCGCCATCTCACGGCAACGCCGGTTCACGGTCGCCAAGACCCGACTGGAGGACTACCGGGCGGTGCGCGCCGTGCACGGCGGGACCGTGAACGACGTGATGCTCGCTGTGGTGGCTGGCGCCATGCGCAACTGGTTGCTGTCTCGTGGCGAGCCGGTGACCGCGTCGACCACGGTCAGGGCGATGGTGCCCATGTCGGTGACCGGCGACGTCCACGGGGTGAGTGGGGGTGCTGCCGTCGGCGCCCCAGGCGGGCAGGTGTCGTCCTTCCTCGTCGATCTGCCTGCCGGGGAGCCCAACCCGGTGATGCGGCTCTCCCAGGTCGCGCACGCCACGCGGGTGCACGCCGAGTCGGGGCGCTCGGTGGGGGCCGAGAGCCTGGTGCGACTGACCGGCTTCTCCCCCCCGACTCTGCACGCGATGGGTGCGCGGGTGGCGGCCACCTTGTCGCGCCGGATGTTCAACGTGCTGATCACCAACGTGCCCGGACCGCAGTTCCCGCTGTACGCCACCGGCGCGCGGATGCTGGAGATGTACCCGGTGATCCCCCTGTCGCGTAACCAGGCCCTCACCATCGGCCTCACCTCCTACGACGGCGGCGTGTTCTACGGGCTGAACGCCGACCGCGACGCGATGAGCGACGTCGAGGTGCTGGCTGCGCTCATCTCGGAGTCACTGGAGGAACTCGTGGGTACGGTGCCGGCATGAGGGTGGCGCGGTGAGGATCTACGTGCCGGTGACGGTGGCCATGTTGACGACGCTGGTGACCGAAGGTGAGCTGCACGCCGTCGGCGGGACTGCCTTCGCCCTGACCCCGGCGTTGCGGGAGTCCTACGCCAGCGGCGACGACGAGGAACTCGCCTACGCGGCCATGGCCCAGGCCGCTCGGGCGTCGCTGCGACTGCTCGGGGCGGCGCTCGACGGGCCTTCGCCGGAGTCGGTGGTGGTGCGCCGGGCGGTGCTCAGCGCCGACCTCGACGAGGTGAAACTGCGGCCCGACCTGGACGACGCGGTGGTTCGCCTGGGGCGGTCGGTGCGCCTGGCCGACGTGGCCTCGGCGCACGTCGACCTCGCCGAAGCGGAGGAGGCCGTGCGGGCCGCGATCGTCGCGGTGGACGCCGCCGACCTGGGTGATCTGGACGCGGAGTTCGTGCTGGGCGAGGCAGCCGCACACGAGCTGGCCTGGTACGACGCCCAGGAACTGGCCTTCCTCGTCGAGTTGATCTGAGAACGGGGCCCTGTGCGGATCAGCGTGATCGGGTGCGGCTACCTCGGTGTCACCCATGCGTCGGCGCTGGCCGCGCTGGGCTTCGAGGTGCTGGGGGTCGACGTGGACGAGGCGCGGCTCACCGACCTCGCTGCGGGGTCGGTGCCGTTCTTCGAGCCCGGCCTGCAGCCGTTGCTCCGGACCCAGGTCGACGCGGGTCGGCTGCGCTTCACGACGTCGCCGGCTGAGGCGGGTGGGTTCGCCGACGTGCACTTCGTCTGCGTGGGCACCCCGCAGAAGGCGGGCTCGTACGCCGCCGACCTCACCCACGTCGACGACGCGGTCACCGCGCTGGCCCCACACCTGCGCCCGGGTGCGGTGGTGGTCGGTAAGTCGACGGTGCCCGTGGGCACCGCGGCCCGGCTCGCCGCGCTGCTCGGCGAACTCGCGGTCACGGGGGTCGACCTGGCCTGGAACCCGGAGTTCCTGCGCGAGGGTAAGGCCGTGCAGGACACCGTGCGGCCCGACCGGCTGGTGTTCGGCACCCCGTCCGATCGGGTGGAGCGGGTGCTGCGCGAGGTGTACGCCGAGCCGATCGCGCAGGGCTGCCCGGTGCTGGTGACCAACCTGGCCACCGCCGAGCTGGTCAAGGTCAGTGCCAACGCGTTCCTGGCGACGAAGCTCTCCTACATCAACGCGATCGCCGAGGTGTGCGACGCAGCGGGAGCGGACGTCGCGGTGCTGGCCGACGCCATCGGGCTGGACGCGCGCATCGGCCGCGGTTACCTCAACGCGGGGCTCGGCTTCGGTGGTGGCTGCCTGCCCAAGGACATCCGGGCGTTCGCCGCCAGGGCGGGCGAGCTCGGCGTCAACTCCGCGGTGGCCCTGCTGCGCGAGGTGGACGAGATCAACATGCGTCAGCGTCAGCGGGTCGTCGACCTGGCCACCGAACAGCTGGGTGGCTCGGTGCTGGGCAAGCGGGTGGCCGTGCTGGGCTGTGCGTTCAAACCGGAGACCGACGACGTCCGCGACTCACCCGCGCTGAACGTGGCGGCCGCGTTGCACCTCAAGGGTGCGCAGGTGACGGTCTACGACCCGGCCGCCAACGCCACCGCGGCGAAGCGGTTCCCCACCCTGGCGTACGCCGCCGGCTGGGAGCAGGCGGCAAGCGGAGCCGATGTCGTGCTGGTGCTGACCGAGTGGGACGAGTTCCGGGTGCTGGACCCCGAGGTGGTGGGCACGGTCGTGGGCTCGCGCAACGTCGTCGACGGCCGCAACTGCCTCGACGCCGCGGTGTGGCGCGGTGCGGGCTGGACGCTGGCGGCGATCGGGCGGCCCTGAGGCCAGGGGTGGCCGTCGGAGCCCACCGGTCGAGACGAATCGCACTCGCCGAGTGGATCACCATCCGCGACTGACAGGGTGGGGGCATGACCGCAGCGAGGGACCTGTCCGAATCGGGGCGCCGGCTGGCGGCCGCGCGGGGGGAGTTCGACGCCGAGGTCGTCTACCTCAACACTGCGACCCTGGGTCTGCCGCTGCGCCGCGCCTGGCGGGCGTTGCAGGCCGCACAGGGGCAGTGGCGCGCGGGTACCGCAGACCCGCTCGCGTACGACCTTCCGCTCGCTGCGGCCAGGGCGTCCTACGCCCGGCTGGTCGGAGTGCCGGCGTCGGAGGTCGCAGTCGGCAGCCAGGTGTCGGTCTTCGCGGGACTGGTTGCCGCGTCGCTGCCCGCCGGCAGCGTGGTGCTGACCGCCGCTGGTGACTTCACCAGCATCCTGTTTCCGTTCTACGCCCAGGCCCGACGCGGCGTCACGGTGCGTGAGGTCCCACTGGAGCGTCTCGCCGACGCGGTGTCGGCGGACACGGCGCTGGTGTCGGTGTCGGCGGTGCAGTCCGCCGACGGGCGGGTCACCGACCTCGACGCGCTCCGGGCCGCCTGTGCCGAGACCGGCACCCGGGTGTTGCTGGACACCACCCAGGCAGTGGGGTGGCTGCCGATCGCGGCCGACGAGTTCGCCTACACCGTCTGCGGCGGCTACAAGTGGCTGCTGTCGCCCCGCGGCACCGCCTACTTCACCATCCGGTCTGAGTTGCTCGACGAGCTGGTGCCGCACACCGCGGGCTGGTACGCCGGTGAGAACCCTTGGGCAAGCATCTACGGCAGCCCGCTGCGGCTTGCCGCCGACGCCCGCCGGTTCGACGTCTCACCGGCCTGGCACGCCTGGGTGGCCGCCGGCCCGACAGCTGAACTGCTCGCCGACCTCGGAGCCGCCGTGCTCCACGAGCACGCGGTCGGACTCGCCAACCGGTTCCGCGCCGGCGTCGGGTTGGCACCCGGGAATTCCGCGATCGTCTCCCTGCCCGTTGACGAGCACGCTGACGACGCCATGCGGACCGCCGGGGTCGTCGCATCGATGCGGGCTGGACGACTGCGGCTGTCCTTCCACCTGTCCACGAGTGCGGAGGACGTCGACCGCGCGATCGACGTGCTGATCCACCATGTGCACCACGCCGACACCGGTCGCGCCGCCAACGGTTGATATCACCGGGTGGTCTTAGTCGTCCGGTCGGCCATACTGTCGAGGTGGGAGTTCAGGTGCTGAATGTGCAGTCCGCGGGCGACAGTCGCTACGACGCCGGCCGTGCCGCCGCCCTGTCGGCAGTGCCGAAGACCACCGGCTATTGGTGGCCCCGTGACGCCGGCACCGACCTGCCGGCAAGCCCCATGCCGAAGGTGCGGACAGCGATCGGCGAGGGGATTGAACTGGAACAACAGTTGTACGCGGGCATTACCGCAGCCGCGTGAGCCCGCCGCGAGATTGACCCGAGACTCTCGGACGTCGATGACCGGCACTGCTCATCATTGCCTCACGCATCCCGATCCTCGCCCACGTCGCCGACCGGCGAACGCGGGCACCCCGATGAGCAGGAGGACACCGCATGGACGCCGTCACCACGCCCCCTGTCCCGCACAACGAGCCGGTGCGCACCTACGCCTCCGGCAGCACCGAGCGGGCGTCGCTGCAGGCTCGGGTAGCCGAGCTCGCCGGCCAGCGCTTCGAGCTGACCCAGACCATCGACGGCGCACAACGGCCCGCCTCCGGTGAGCGTTTCGACGTGGTGGCGCCGCACGAGCACCACCACGTGCTGGGTACCGCGGCGCACTCCACTGCGCAGGACGTGGCCGCCGCCGTGGCCGCCGCCAAAACCGCCGCACCGGCCTGGCGCGCGCTGTCCTTCGACGACCGCGCTGCGGTGCTGTTGCGGGCCGCTGACCTGCTGGCCGGACCATGGCGCGACGTGCTCAACGCCGCGACGCTGCTCGGGCAGTCGAAGACCGTGCAGCAGGCCGAGATCGACGCTGCCTGCGAGCTCATCGACTTCTGGCGGTTCAATGTCCACTTCGGACGTGAACTGCTCGCCGGGCAGCCCCAGAGCTCGCCGGGGGTGTGGAACCGCACCGACCACCGGCCGTTGGAAGGTTTCGTCACGGCCATCACCCCGTTCAACTTCACGGCGATCGCCGGAAACCTGCCCACCGCTCCCGCCCTGATGGGCAACACGGTGGTGTGGAAGCCGAGTCCGACGCAGAGCGTGGCCGCCCACCTGACCATGCGGCTGCTCGAAGCTGCGGGGATCCCCCCGGGCGTCATCAACCTGGTGACGGGCGACGGAGCGGCGGTCAGTGAGGTCGCCCTGGCCGATCCCGACCTGGCCGGAATCCATTTCACCGGTTCGACGGCGACGTTCAAGGCGTTGTGGCGCAGCGTATCCGGCAACCTGGACGGCTACCGGACCTATCCACGGCTCGTTGGCGAGACGGGTGGCAAGGACTTCGTGCTTGCCCATGCCAGCGCCGACCCGGTCGAGCTGGTGACGGCGCTGGTACGCGGCGCGTTCGAGTACCAGGGGCAGAAATGCTCCGCGGCGTCGCGGGCGTTCGTGCCGCACTCGCTGTGGGAGGACAGCGTGCGCGAGATGCTGGCCGACACCACGTCTGCGCTGAGCTACGGCGACCCCCGTGACCTCACCCACTTCGGTGGTGCGGTGATCGACGCCCGCGCCTTCGCGAAGCACCGTGACGTGCTCGAGCGTGCGGCGGCCGACCCGGTGATCGAGGTGTTGGCCGGCGGCACGTGCGACGACTCCGTCGGCTGGTTCGTGCAGCCGACCGTGCTGGTGAGCGGGGACCCGAAGCACGCAGTGCTCCGCGAGGAGTACTTCGGTCCCATCCTCGGGGTGTTCGTCTACCCCGACGCGGAGTGGCAGCAGGTCCTGGAGCTCATCGACGCCGCCACTCCGTACGCGCTGACCGGTGCCGTGTTCTCCACCGACCGCTACGCGCTCGCGCAGGCCAGCGAGCGGCTGCGCTTCGCCGCCGGCAACTTCTACGTCAACGACAAGCCGACGGGCGCGGTGGTGGGCCAGCAGCCCTTCGGCGGTGGGCGTGCCTCGGGCACCAACGACAAGGCGGGGTCGGCAGCGAACCTGGCGCGCTGGACCAGCCCGCGCAGCATCAAGGAGACCCTGGTGCCGGCGACGACGGTGAACTACCCGCACATGGCCTGACCCCGCTCCGTGCCGGCCCGTGTGCGCATACCCCGTGGCTACCGCGCACACGCCCCGACCTGTGCGCGGAAACTGTCAGGTGTGCGCAGCGCCGGCGCGACCAGAGCCGACCCGGGCCGCCTCACGCCCAGGCGTCACCCGAGCTCAACGCGACCAGGAGCCGCCGCAGCGCCTGGGCCCGGCGAGCGGCGGTGCCGGTGAGTTCGTCGAGGGCACACTCCGGGTCGGCGGGGGGGCCCAGGTGGGTGCATCCACGCGGGCAGCCGGCGGCCACCTCGGCCAGGTCACCGAAGGCCGCCACCACGTCGTCAGCGCTCACATGGGCGAGACCGAAGCTCCGGATCCCGGGGGTGTCCACCACCCACCCCGCCGCGGACCCGTCGGGGCGCAGGGGCAGGGGCAACGCCACGGACTGGGTGGAGGTGTGGCGTCCCTTGCCGATGCCGCTGACCACGCCCACCGCCCGGTGCGCGTCCGGCACCAACCGGTTGACCAGCGTCGACTTGCCAACACCCGAGTGCCCGACGAGCGCGGTGATCGTGCCGTCCAGTACCTCGCGCACCGGGGTCAGCGGGCTGCCCAGGTGCATGACCACCACCGGCACGTCAAGGTCGGCGTAGGCGGCGACGAACTCCGCTGGGTCCGCGAGATCGGCCTTGGTCAGGCAGAGCACGGGCCGCAAACCGCCGACGAACGCCGCCACCAGGCACCGGTCGACGAGCCCGGTGCGCGGCGGCGGGTCGGCCAGCGCCACCACCACCATGAGCTGGTCGGCGTTGGCCACCACCACGCGCTCGAAAGGGTCGGTGTCGTCGGCGGTGCGCCGCAGCACCGTCCGGCGCTCGTGCACCCGCACGATCCGTGCCAGGGCGTCGGTGCGGCCCGACAGGTCGCCCACCAGCGAGACCCGGTCGCCGACCACCACGGGGGTGCGGCCCAGCTCACGCGCGCGCATGGCCACCACCGGCCGCGCAGGATCGTCGTCGAGCACGCACCCCCAGCGCCCTCGGTCCACGGCGACGACCATGGCGGTCTCGGCGTCGAGGTGTTCCGGGCGGGTCTTGGTGCGCGGCCGGGAACTCCGCCCGGGGCGTACCCGCGCGTCGGTCTCGTCGTAGACCCGCTTGCTCAGCAGGAGCTCCCCGCCAGCATCCGCGCCCACCTGCCGGCGAAGTCGGGCAGCGTCTTGGCCGTCGCCGAGATGTCGTCGACGATGACCCCGGGCACCACCAGACCGAGCACCGCGCCCGCGGTGGCCATCCGGTGGTCGGCGTAGGAGCGCCAGGGCCGGTCGGTGGTGTGCAGCGCGGCCGGCGTGATGTGCAACCCGTCGTCGGTCTCCTCCGCCCCGCAGCCCAGCGCGGTGAGTTCGGTGGCCAGTGCCGCCAACCGGTCGGTCTCGTGTCCGCGCAGGTGGGCGATGCCGCGCAGCCAGCTCGGTCCGTCGGCGGCGGCAGCCAGGGCGGCGACGGTCGGGGTGAGCTCACCGACGTCGTGCAGGTCCAGGTCCACCCCTGCCAACCTATCCGGCCCGGTGACGGTCAACTCCTCGTCCAGCGTCACCGTGCAGCCCAGCTGCTCCAGGATGCCGCGGATGGCGTCACCCGCCTGCCGGGTGACGGAGGGCCAGCCGGGGACGACGACGACGCCCCCGGTCACGGCGGCGGCAGCGAGGAACGGGGTGGCGTTGGAGAGATCGGGTTCCACGTCCCACTCGTGCGCCCGCACCGGACCCGCCTGCACCCGCCACACGTCGGGCTCGGAGTCGTCTACCTCGACGCCCACAGTCCGCAGCATGTCCACGGTCATCTCCAGGTGTGGCTGAGACGGGACCGGCTTGCCCTCGTGACGGACTGTGAGCCCGTGGGTGTAGCGCGCCCCGGACAGCAACAGGCCGGAGACGAACTGAGACGAGGCCGAGGCGTCGAGCACCACCTCACC
>JAABUP010010140.1_pt1 | contig 11238 bp, 8 predicted proteins | sample 5559201 | NCBI WGS metagenome assembly JAABUP01 (sample SAMN10711887, study PRJNA513373) | rock metagenome | isolation source: Antarctica rocks | place: Antarctica | reverse complement strand
CAAGGGGCATTTTGAACGAACATGCAGATTCAGCGAGGACACGGGATCATGGCTACCCAATTCTCCGGATCTGGTCAAATTATTTGCCACTGGCATCGACGACGAGCACCTTGCTTCTACTGAGATGCTCAGCTTGGGAGCCAACCCCGGGGTCGTATGGCCTGGTCACACTTATAGCATGGCCCATTCAGTCGGTCGCGTCTTTCGTATAGGCACGCGTGAGACACGCGGTGGTAGGCAAGCTTGCGGTAGATGCATGCTTCGAGATGTGGAGTGTTTTCATCAAAGGGGTCCATACTTCATGAAGGCTGCTCAAGTGTGATCGCAAAGGGGTTTCGCGCTATATTTCCTTCGCCATCACGTGGGCGAACCTCGTGCTGCGGCAAGTGGTGTGCATGCGTGTCTCGTAGGTCAGGGTTGGCCGGACTGTCAAGCAGAGTGCAGCTGGAATAGCCAAGCTGTCATAGCTGCTAATCACTTGTTAGTGATGCGGAAGCCTTGTAATCTATGCTTGAAGAGTCGGCTCGACACTGGCCATGTTTCTTGAATAAACTTGATGCTCGAATGTTGACAGACCGTAATGTGTCACCATGCTACAGCACTTCTCACATTATGCTCTCTTGCAATCGCCTTTGTGATCCTTCCATCCTCTCCTCTGGCAATCCTTGTCGCAATATTTAGCCCTTCCACATCCCCCACATGCCTTCAAGTCGTTGCGGGAAGCGTTGCAGTGGTCGCAACGTGCCATACCGGCCCCTGTCCCGTGGAGAGTGCTAGAATGTCTTTCGATGGGAGAGCTTTGTACTTCCACCGACTGTAGTACTGAGTCGAATACCATCTTCTCCCTGAAAAGGACTGCTGACAGTGCAGGAATGGCAATCCGCGTTGCAAAGTTTTGAAAGCCTGCGTACTCCGGTGGCACGCCATCCACGTCCTGGCCCTCGCCGCAAATGCAGATCGGCGTTTCGCCATGCAAGACAGACAGTGGACAGGCAGGATCCGGTGACCCATACTCACATTTCCGTCCATGCGACCAACGCAAGCGACACCTCTCGATCAAGGCAGGGATTAATCGTTTCCACACCACACTCTCGTCCTCACTCAAGCGGATACTCATAAAACGTTGCTCGCTCACGGCACCTTGAAGTACATTCGTCAGTTGTCTGATGCGGTAAGCGGAACCACATCTGCGTCCAAGCATACCGAACCAGAATCCCCATCGTGTCGTAAGGAGTTTGCAAAGATCAAAAGCTCCGAGTTGTTGTCTTTGGCCAAGCGAAGTGCGTTAAATCTGCGACTACTTTCCTTCGCTCCTTTCCCTTGACCAATGAAGGTCAGCATGATTGCCGCAAGAGACTCCTTCAGTTCAAACAAAACTCGCGTCGAGTTGGTCGCTGCGGAAGGGTTTTGGCGAGACTTGTGCTCGGCTTCGCTTAAGGTCATCCCAAGGAAGCCGCTTAGATACCTCCGCGCCGTGGAGAGCGGCATGATTGGTTGTTTTGTTAGATTAACCCTGCCTAAACCCCAGCAGTTCAGACTCCCTCCCGCTGAATTCACAGGGAATAGCCGCATGCTATGGCCATGCGACCGGGTGGGGGAGGATAAGGGGACAGTGACCTCGATCCAGGATCGTTTGCGCGCAATTTCTATTTTACTACAAGCGCCGTCGACTGGAAATGGAAAGGCCAGAACTTGGGAATGCGATCCGAATGTAACACGCATAGCGCAAGGCTCTTCTTGGACGACCTTGACCTTGAGGTCTTGGTTCTGGAGATCCCTGCTTTCGATTTCGTCTGTGAAGTTGGCGCGGAATGCGAGACGCTCAAGACGCTGGTCTCGGCAGAGGGCTAGAGTTGTTGCTTTCGGACACTCAAGTTGTTGATAAGCCTCTTGCAGTGCACCCGTTGGCTTGTCAGGATCACCGGGCAATGCTCGCAGGAGGTGTAGATTCTGGCGATTGGTGATGGAGGTGTCATAGACCCTCATAGATGGTCTCAGAATCGGAATGAAATGATAGTACGCCGCAGATGAATTGAGAACGAGCGCGACGTGGACATCTGCACCGCGTCCAATCAAGAATTGGAACGCCGGGGCGAAGCAAATCGCTATCAGATCAGACTGACCCTGCCAACCTCTCTCGTCCTCCTCGATGACACCGACGTGCTGTCCCTCGTCCACTTCCAATTTTCCAAAGCACAAATGGATAGAGAAGAAACTATTCTCATAGATCCCTGAGCAGTGGACCGCCATATGAAGTCCAGGAGTGCCGAAACGGTCGATATCTGTAGGGTCGAATATCCGAAGGCTGCCTCGAGGGACGACCAGTGCAACAGCCACGACATTGGGTATTCTTGGGTATCGTTCGATGTAGCGAACCGCAGGGCACGCGATGGTCGAGGCAAAATCCTGAGCCGCAGCGAAAGGTGTCTTGTCCAGCATACTCGCCGTGTACATCCCGGATAAACGCAATAAAGTACAGAGCTCCTGCAATGAATTGCTACCTACGATCAGCGTCTGATCTCGCTGAATGTGGTCGATCAATGCTTCCGCAAAGCTGCGCCAGTCACAGCAGATGTTTTTCTGCACTAGCCCGGACGGAGAATTGATTCGTCATGTTTTCAAACTCGGAAAAGTTTTGCAAGTACCACTGGAAAAACACTCTTGCCATATCACCTGGATCGATTGCGATTGTTGGCGCGGCAAAATCGACGTGAGCGATGGCTCTGGGATCTCCAATCCAAGGTCTCTGCCAAGCGACGCGGAAGCGTGATTGACTCATGGTTCTAGTGTCACGCTCGGAGTGACCGTGAACAGCTTCTGAACCGAAATTTTCACTTCTACTGCTGGAAAGATAGGGTGTTGGTGCTACTCCAGCAATTAGGCAGAACGTCTCAGTGTCTGCAAGTTAGATTGTTGGCAGATAATCCGAGGTCTCATTTGAAGATTGAAGCAATGTCTCTACATATAGTACGCTGTTCAATTTGTTTCCCGAAAGCGGGACGGTGGCCGGCATGAGATTGAGAACTCCCACGTGATCACTTATGTCGGAGGTGTCGATCACGTCGAAAGGCCCACATGCATCCAAATGGTCGTATGCATCCAAGCGGAGTAACACGGAACACCATGGACGAGCGTAGCAGTGTAGACTCTTAGCCATACTGGAGTGCCGATGCACTTCTTGTTGCAAAGCGTAGCACAAGCTGATTGCCTCTCCGCAGTGGAAATGAAGCTTCACGGTGTCGAGCTGGACATGTTGCCGGAAGCTTTCACACCATTGGAAAAATTGTGATTTTGCGGCTGCAGCCAGATGCTCGGCGATAGCTGAGGTGCCCACTGTCGTATCATCAAAGACGTCAGCCAGGTGATATCCAAGCAGAGGACCTGATCCATAATGGACGGCAAAATTCGCTAGAGGCGCGGATGACAATCTGAAGAGCGGATTCGCGAAGCCTCCATGTTCTTGTGTGACTCCGAACCTGCTGTCCTCGCCCGCAACATCTTCTTGCTTTCTTTCCTCACATCGAACAGATCTCACATCACTTCGCCAGCGGAGACACTGAAGACTATTATCACTTGGTCATCAGTGGAAAGGCACGGGCAGCCCTGCAAGCACATCTCGTTGCACTTCTCGACGTTGCACAGACTGTCAAGGATTGGCAGAAGTCTGCGTAAGGTCTAGATAGACTAACATCTAAGGGCTGCAGCGTATATATTAAATAAGGAGGGAAGACTGCTACTACTATCCTAGTGGTCAAACACTATTCCAAGAAGTTTAGAGTGTAGTAAGAGCTATAGCTATTAAGAATAAGCAGTCTCTAGTCTCTCCTAGCCTTGTTAACAGTTTGCTTGTAGAATAGGCTCTGCAACTAGCTTAGACTAAGCTTGTTACTTGTCCATCTATTAGGTAAGCTCGCAAACTAACAAGCATACTCCTATAGGTTATAATCTAAAAGCTATAAGTCTTGTAGGTTACTACTAACTGCCTTGTAGATTAGAGCTAGTAGTAGTAAGCTTCTATCTGCATAGATTGTTGCAATAAGTGCTATCTACTCTCTAGAACTATTCTAACTAGTGCCTAGGAGCCTCTACTACTACATAAGAGCCTTAGGGAAGATCCTTTTAACCTTCTAGAGGTAGCCTACTAGGAAGCCTTTCTTATCTATATTGTAGCAGTTCTAAGGCTATATACTGTACTAAATCTATCTCTCGCCTTAGAATGGTAAGGTACTAGCTATATAAAGCCTTAGAGTTAGTCTTATGCCTTGCAAGGTTAATAGTGTTAAGATATCTGCAATCTAAGACATCCTAATATCTAGCTTTAAAGCCTGCTAACTAGTTCTTGTTAGGCTGTTAGCTATATAGTTCTATAGCCTAGGTAGTTACTATTTTTGGTGTAGGTAGTAGACACTAGTTATAGAGCCTCTATATATAATTAACAAGCTCTAATTCTTGCTTCTTAGTCAACAGTTGTCTTATCTCGTTAGTGTTACGATCCTCCTGGGAAAGATCGGACACGTGATCGTGAGCAGGCGAGCGAATGCTCACGACCCCAAGACACGGTTGCCTTGGACCACAACAAAGGCACCCGTTCGCGGAAGCGTGAGCGCAACGAGCAATGCTCGCCATGCTCACGTTCTACGAGCATCGTGAGCGACGCTCACTATGCTCGCCAATGACACACGAATCTCTTATGTATATAGCAGGCGTGCTTTCTTCATATGTAGTTCGTGTTCAACTCATGTTGCAATCCAACTGAAAGGTCTTCGCATACCTAGGAACGATTCCAGCAGAGCAGTTCATCAACGAGAGAAGTATCACCCAATACTGACCGTGTCTTGACACTATCCAAGCCCACCGAGCTCTACCACGTGACACTACCTTGTAGGGTCGCAACACTTTAATACTAGCCTCGAGATACTAAATCCGTTTACTCTACTTTGCCGTTTCTATATCGTCTTTAACAATCGCAATAACCGGACTAGACCGTATCTCTATAAGTACAATACGTATACTCGGTATATCGCGGCGGGCTATCAAATCTATATTGTCTTAATAGGTAGGCGGTATTATATCTAGATAATCTCCCTAGCCTCTTAATAGGAAGGTAGTAAGGCTAGGATAACGGGAGCCTTACGCTACGATATACCGCGGCGGCTATACTCGCAATATATTATTATTATATATATACTACCGTCCTTTCTACTTATACCTCCCCCTCGACTTATCTATGTCTACCGTAGTTCCTTAATCGTTTGTCTTTCCTTACTCTAACTAAATGCCCGGAGCCTCGTATACCGTTCTATCTAAATTCTCCGGTTCCTTGTGGATCCCTAAGATTAACAATTTAACCTAGTAAATTGATTAGCCTAATGCCGCAATCGTCTTGTAGTATTGCTCTTTAAGTTTGTACGGTAACATCGTAGCCCTTCCGCAAAAACGCAATATATTGTTAATATTAGAGATTATTGCCTCCTTCCTTATAATCCGCCTTTCTACCTTTCGTCTTATCTCCTCTAACTCTATTATCCGCGCTTCTACCTCCCGTAGTAAGTCTACGATATCGTCGCTAGCTAAGCTACCGATATCTTTGTTTAGTCTGTTAAGATCTAATATTATACTAACTCTAACGACCCCTTACCGCTTTAACTATATGCGAGCCGGGAGATCTTTACTTTTCGTTCCTATATAGAGCTAAGGGCTAGAGCCGCTAATCGCACCGCCTAGACTATACTACTGGGTTTCCTCCCCTAACTAGTTAAAATAAGCTTCTCTATCGGGGAATGTCCGACCTATATACTCCCGTAGCTAACCTTTACCTTCTATACTCTTAAAGATACTAAAGTAGAGCGGCAATACAACGTCCGGGTGCTCGCAAGTGCCGGTGCCTTTATCTCCTAGCTCGGCCCGTTAACAGATCGACTGTGGATTTAGGCACCAAAAGCAGCTCGTGTAAGGCTGAAGCTACTGTCGTCCTCGTTCCTCCTGCCGTTGTTTAGCTCTGGCCCTCTCACGAAAGACGTCATGGCGTTGTGAACACGACGAGAAACAGTGATCCCATCTCTCCTGGACTGCTCTATAGAGGAGACAGGTGCCCTTCACACCAGCCAGGTCAAGACGGTACTGCGCGAGTTCGGTATGTGCCCGAAGCCGCTTCTGCTGGATGAGGTTGAGCCCTGTGTGTACGGGCTCATGTCGTGCAGTCTCGACTGGGCGAATGGGGTCTTGAAGCGCGGTTCTACACACGTCACAGGGCACATCGTCAGGCATGCACCATCTCCGATGAAGGGCGATATCCAAGTGTTCGGTCAAGGGTGTCCGATAGCACTGCTCGCTCCGGAGGTAACGATGTACCGCACGCTTGTCATGACGCTTACGAAGCGACAGGTCATCCCTATAGCTCTTCTCCCCAGGCACATCCATCGTTGCATCCCCTGCGACTTGCGGCTCCCAAGTCGCTGGTAAGATAACCATTGAATATGCACACTGTCCATCCCGCCCTGCTCGACCCGATTCCGGTGCAAAGATGACGAGCGACTCCGGCTCGTCGATGTTCAAGACCAGACGGACATAGGGATAGTCGAAGCCTTCAGCGAGGGCGGTGGTTGCTACGATGTAGGGAATTTCTGGGATCTGAACCCAGCGATCGAGAATCGCCTTCTTCACCGTCGGCGTCCCGCTCTCTGCAGTATACGAATCGCAACCGAGCATTTCTGACAGACTATCGGCATCTTTACACGTTCGGACATAGAATGATGATCTTGTCGCGTCCATGGTCGAAGAGCCCGGAGTCGCACCACGCGTCTTGGGCTTCGGCGGCACCTTGTTCGAGGAGGCTTCCTTTGCGGGCGTCGACTTTGCGGACCATATAGAAAATGTTGGCCCGGTTACTCGAGGCTCGGATTACTGTGGGACGATGGAGGTAGTTACGCTCTTCGAACTCCGCTCGCATTGAAGGAGGAAGTGTAGCTGTCAGATACACAAACTGCGTTCGAAGGCTGCGGATAAGAGTGAGATCGATGATGCTGGGTCGGTACTCTGCCGCGATGACGGTCAAGTGACATTCATCGATAACGATCCGATCGAGTCTCTGCTGGGCTATGAGGCGCCGTGCATATTCCATGAAGTCTTTCGTTGAGACCGCCTCGGCGCTGACGAGGATCAACGCTGCCTCTCGATCCTCACCAGGCTGCCACTCGAGATGGTCGATCTTCATCGCACGCACACGTCGACGCATGTCCCCGTAGAGAGACACCAAGGGTACGACGAGCACTGTGACCCCAGCGTTGGGCAGAGTGCATGGCAACATGAAAAGCAGGCTTTTGCCGGCGCCTGTGGGAAGGACCGCAACGATCTGCTCCGTCCAGGACATGATCGTGACCAGCGCCTCTCGCTGTTCGTTTGACTGCCAATCGACCTCCACATTCCCGTATAGCTTTTGTAAACCTCCGAGGAGGGCCTCGGACGACCATGGCTTCCGCGGGCGGTAGACACCCATAGCAATGCGCTTTGCGAGACGAGACTCTGGATCGCCTTTGGCATGCTTGGTTGCCTTCAATATGGTCCCGACGCCCCAAAAGTCTTGCCACAGCGTCGACGCACGGAGGGCCATCCGAATCAGCCCATCCCACACATTGCCGAATGCCGCTCCGGTCTGATTGGCGTAGGCTCGATTGACAGTCTGTGTCTTGTGATTGCGCTGTCGAGTCATCGCTCGTACATCATCTTCCATCTCCTCGGCATCTTCGTCATCGTCTTCCGCGTCGAACAGACCGATCTGGCTAGCGAATTTAGTCTTGACGATGGCGACGGTCATCTGCCGCCAATTGGCAATGTGGAGTCGGGGAATATTGGCTCGGGTACAAGCATCTTTGAGGCATCGACTGAGCTGGCCGTCCGTCCACGCTTTCCCGTTCTTCTCCCACAAGAACGCAGAAAAAAGAGCCTTCGGGGACTGCTGGCGTAGGAAGAGCTGAGGCAGAGGCATCACATACACGATGTAGTCGAGCAGGAGTTCTCCGACGGGATTGGCAAGGAAGCGGATGTTCTCCTTGTGTCGGCCGGTCTGCTGCTGACCTTTGTGATACTTGACGTGGATCATCACCCTGTCATGACATAACGTGATCGATCGCCGACGCTGAGTGTTCCGCCAGGTCATTGAGAAGAACTCGCTCTCCCGTACGGGCTGGCCGCCGCTGACGTGGATGAGAACGCTGAGTCGCTTGAGGAACTCCTGCACCGTCGTCTCATAGGCAGCGAGCGCGCTGTCTCTCCACGTAAGGCCTTTCGACGGTTGCCGGTGGTCGGAAAGGTATCAGCGACAGAGTCGATCAGATCGCTCAATGGCCGACAAGAGAACCCGGTCTGCCGACTCGATTAGGTCACCATTTTCTCTGTGCTGGATAAAGCTCCACCCAACGGTGTCAACGTTGGCGCTATCCTTCAAAGCCCATCATAGAGAACTCTGTCCATCGGTGACATATTCAAGACTGGCCAGTGGCCAGATTTCATCGAAATTGAGCTAGATACAGGGATGCCCTTCGGGCGATGCCGCGGAATGCTTGCCTGCCATGGATGCGGTTCCCCGCATTACCCACTCGGCGCTTGGCATTTCCAGCGTGCGCGCGGCACGCGGCGAAACGTGCGGGACGGGAAGTACACCAGGTACGTTTGACACGCTAGATTCCTGATCTAGCCGATGCAGACAGAGGCTAAGCTTGATATGGACACTCACAGATCCTTGTTGTAGCGTCACGAGTGTCCTTGCCGCAGCAACCTGTGCACGTTGGTCAGTCCCTTGTATTGGCGGCTGGACGGTGTCTTCTCGATATTCTACCATGCCCGAAGCGAGGGGCTGGATGAACGGAGCCTCCCGAACTGCGACGCCATCATGGGTTTCTACGTTCCTGATCAGGTGCATTAGTGACTCTCCGCAGCATCAGCGACGACTGGCAACTTGGGCCTGCGCGCCCCATGCACGTTGCTCGCTCGAGCTTCCAGTCACTAGACGTTTTATTGTTCGCACGACCAGTATTGAGACGTGCTATTCGTCGCCTTGATGTGATCCGGTGTTCCATGAAATTACTGACTACCATGTGAGACCTCGGTGATCTGCTAAAAAACTATATGGAAGCAGACGTAACTAAGATAGCGCCCGCCACAAAGCTTTCATCCACCGAGAATGCGCAAGACGTACCCATATGGCCATGCACGGCCCACACAGACGCTCTGAACATAAGCACAGCCGTGGATTGACAAAAACAGCAATTCCCTTCAGAGGTGCGGAACCTACTTACAGCACGGAAGCAAAGGTCGAGTGTCCAGCCAAGCCTTTCTCAGAACGCCCAGATTGAACAGGCGCCTCTTCTTGCTATTGGTACTTTTCTCCGCACCTGACGGAGCTGCAGCCTTCGGCGCGTTGGCGGTTAGTGCCGCAGTAGCAGTCGCAGCGGCTTGCGTGGGCAGCTGCGAGTTCTCCACGGTGAATCTGCCGGCGTGTGCAAAGTACTTGCGCGGTTCGCTGGCTGTGGACTGCGTTGAAGCCAATGTGTGGAACGATAGCTGGCTGGAGCGCATGCCGTGCGCTAGGCTACTGAATTCGCCGTCGCTACAGCTTTCGTTGTCGTGGAGTGATCTAGTCCCTGCAAAGTCGTTGCAAGCATGGAGTGACAGGAGTCTGTTGTGATTCAAGTCTCACCATAGCTGCTGAGAGGATCCCGCCTCAGCAGCGCGTTCGTTTCGGACAAGTACCTAGTCTTCAAGACCGACTTCGGGCTTGGCACGCCGGTCGTGAACTGGCGGGCCGGTCCGAGGTTGCGCTGATTAAGAGTGGTCGTAGTGGACGACTTCATGGGATTCCCACCTTGCATGCCGCTAGAGATCGATGGGCGAGGGGGCTCGGAAGGCGGTGACGACTTCCCACCGAGCGCTGGCTGTGTTGTAAGCTTTCCGTTTGGTTGCAAGCCATACATGGTTGGGTTTCCGTATTTGTGAAAAAAGTGTGCTGGACTACTGTCTCCATCTTCAAGCTGTGAAGGCACAATGCTCATCGATGGTTCAAAGTAGAAGTTCGCCAGGTCCGACTTGCCACTGTCGCTTGCGCTTTCGCCCAGTAGCTGCCGCTTTCGTCCAGTAGCTGCCGCTTTCGTAGCGTCGCCCGTGCCACAGTCTGCTGGAGCTCTTCAGGCGAAAATCCTGTGGTTGACGCAGCTGTGCATTCTTGGAGCTGCGGTTCCGGTCGCGCCTCGTGGTGTTGATGTTGTGGGGTCGGAATAGAGGTGTACGTTGACTGCATCACTGGCACATCCTGACTTAGCTTTGCGGGTCGCTGCTGCTGTGTAGGCTGCTGGGTTAAAGGCCGTTGCTGAATCATCTCGATGGGTGGCAATTTGGTCTTAGGCCGCCCCAATGAGCTCGCAGGTACCATCGGTGCGGGAATGAACACGTCGCTATGGTCGAAGATGGGTAGCAGCTCTTCTTCGGGCTCTTGCGCAACCCCACTTGCTGGCAGCTCGACAGCTGCCACGTTACTTGGGCAGTCGACCAATGGTATGACTGATCTCTGGCTCTGCTGGGACGCAGGGACTAGATGCCGTTGCAGCTCTTGCGCCATCTTTGGTTGTGAAGAACGCAGGGGCTGCTGCTGCCATACAGGTGCAAAGGCTTCTGGTCGATATGCTGAATACTCGAGACGTCCTCTGGCGATTGCTGGCGACCATAGCCTTCCGTGTTGGACGAACGCGGCTGGTGCGGACGCCCGTAAGATGGGAGACTCCTGTACCTTTCCTACTGAGCGCACATCAGCCACACTATTACCATTGTCATCAAGTACTCTGCTGTAGACGTTCATTCTTTGGCTGAGATGATCCAGGAAATGACCCTCGTACAGTTCGCCAAAGGTCCGCCTTCCTCATCCTTGATATTGCCGTGCTTGCCCATCTGGCAGCCTTTAAGCCTCCCCATAGGCGGAATGCTGACAATGCTCTGTTGTACTTCTGACACAACGCATCCCAGGTGAGCAGAGATGGGTTGAGGTTGTGGCGAGGAATACTGAGCGCAAGAAGACGTCCGAAGGTCCCCCTCGCGCCTTCTTGCAGGTGGTGATGTTGACCTTTTGATCGGCAGGGTGGACTGAGGCTGTGACTGGAAGATCTGTGGTGCTGGCGTCGAAAACCTGACAGGTGCTACGAGCAAGGATGTAGCTTCTTCATATGTAGCGGGTGGTGATGTAGACGTTCGGAT
>JAABUP010010139.1_pt1 | contig 11239 bp, 13 predicted proteins | sample 5559201 | NCBI WGS metagenome assembly JAABUP01 (sample SAMN10711887, study PRJNA513373) | rock metagenome | isolation source: Antarctica rocks | place: Antarctica | reverse complement strand
TGTGGGATATTCGCCACAGCTTCCTTGAACAGGGTATTAGCCCGGACGTCTTTGAGGATGTCGTGTCGATGCAGCCTAGCGTAATTCATGACAACACCTTGAAGACCGTTGTTGTGGTCCGGAGTCGTGGTGTACACATAAGGGATACTCCCGACGAAGGCTGCGATGCTGTGTTTCTTGACTTCATTCTCGTACTTGGATTTGGATAGCTCGGCGAGAGGAGCGATTTCGTACATGTCAGCTAGGCGGTAGATGTCTGTGTGGAAGCGGAGAAGGGAGAGTAGGTCTTCTGCTTCGTTCCCGGTGTCAGGGTTGGAATAGTCGGATTTGTATAGGAACTCAATCATTCGCTCGATCAGGGCCGGTGAGTCGTGTTCAACGGCAATTTCTCCGCTCAAGGATTACTGGGGTTGAGTGTAAGCGATTCATTATCCATCAGCTTTTAGAAGATTTTGCTTACCTTCATGCCAGACATGAAATAATCCTCGAGTACTGATGACTGTGAACATAACACAATCTTGTGTGCCATGATCACGTTGCCGTTGCTGCAGACGACCTTGAGATCGGCGAATTCAGCGTTCTTGAAAAATCTGTAGTCAAGTGTTGGTGATAATCGAAATAAGAGGTAGGGGTAGGGAAGCTCACTTTGCGTAAAGGCTCACTGACGTTGGCTGCTTTTCCGTCATTTCGCCCTTCCCTACAGTCGAAGCAAATCCTGGTACTCCAGATCCTGGTGAAGGCTCCGCAAGACCTCGGTTAATCGCAATTGAGGAAGACACGTCTGCTCTGGTGGGAAATGAATGGGGATCTGGAAAGTTGTGGGTGGAGTAAAAGAATCCAGCCATATGTGAGGCTTGGCCTTCGGCAAAGTCAGCATATCCTCCAGACTATCAAGGTATGGAGGATGCCCACCTGATCGTGGCAGCGTCACAGGGTGTTTGGAGATGTTGCTGTGGTAGGGAGGTCTCGAGAACACAGGCTGACTGGATGGCGATACGAATATGTAATGATGATGGCAATGGATGGCGCATACTGCCCTTTTGTATTGTTCATCATACCCGAGGTGTTACAGTAATGGCGTAACACTAGAGTGAATCACCTCCTATGAAAGGTACAGTGCACCAGACGAGTTATCAAAACATGGACTATAGAGCGCTGAAATAGCCCGAAAGATAAGTAGGTAGATAAGTGAAGACTTGATCCGCAAGACACTATGTTTAGTCGATACAGGGTAGCTTATCTCTATAGGCTTGACCTCCAAACATATGCCACATCTGACTCCGCTGGCAGCCTACGACTGTCACCTATCCTGACTCCAGCCCGCCACTGCTTAAGAGTAGACGATAGAAAGGGGTAGCGCGAAGCATATCGAATTTTCTTGGAGGGTGCTACACGCCGTCAACAGGGGGTGAAGATTTCAAAACTATCAGATGAAGTCTTTAATCAGAAGATTGATATCAAAGCTTATGGCGCTTTCCATTGGTTGCTAAATGCGCAACATTTGGAAATGTTGCATGCTGACTAGACTTCATGATACCATTCGCTCTTGCAAGTCTGGTAGCGTCCTTTACCATCACATGAAACCAGCGGGGATCCCACGATGTACATCTGTGTGCGTATGTCGACAATGATGACTTGGTTTCGCGGACGGCTGCGACGACGGGCGTGGGTTCATGGTGAACCAGTCTTGCATGATTTCGCGGAAGAAATCAGGCGTAGTAAGACATATAGATTCGAAACGGGCTCGAGTCTCTGCGTTCCTGGCGAAGACTTGCCGGTGCTCTTTCGCAAGGCTGGTAGCAATGGATCGAAGGTCGTGGAGATGGTCTGGTGTCTTGTGGTAGATGTACGCAATGCTTTCCAGAAAGAAGCCAGGGTGGTCAATACATGTCTTTGCGATCGCCCGAGAGTATTTTTGCTTCGCTAGTTCGGCGAGAGCTTCGATTTGGAAGTATTCTGCGGTGGTGTACATGTCCACATGCAAGCTGATGAACGTGGCGTATTTGTTCTCCTCATCTTTCGCCTTGAAATGGGTGTAGTCGCCTTTGTACATGAATTCGATCATGCGTTCGATAAGATGAGGTTCCTCATTTTGCAGTGGGACCTCGTTGGTGGTGGACTCCACGAAACGACCGTTGAGCATTGCCTCAATCGTTCTCGGTTGAGAACAAATGACGATCTTGTGGGCTGGAATCTGACTGTCGCGCAACAGCATCTTGACATCGGCATTTTTGTCGCTCTTGTAGAACCTGTACATAGATTGTCAACAACATAGGCAACATACCCCATTTTCGTGAGCTACCTACTGTTCCAAGAAAGCCCACGCAGTTGTGTTTTCTTTGGACTTCATCTCCCCTGTTGCCTTTCGCTTCCGAATCGGGTCCGTAGATGACCCAAGGAAGGATATGTGTGGGTCATAAGAGATTGGATGCGCGTTAGGTGATTGGCTAGGGGTGTATGTTGCAGTAACAACATCTGGGAATGAGAGGTCTGACAAGGACTCAGTGGGATTCATACTTCTAGGTGGTATCGTCGAAGGCTCTAAAGGACTTGCTCATGACATAGTACTCGAGATAGTAAAGTTAGTGGATAATTCTGGCAACTTTGTCCAATGTGGTGAAGATAAAAAGAGAGAGAGGCTCTCGAAGGAATCGTGTGTCCTTTTACCTTGCATCATGCCAAGGGAAACGCGGTGATACAGACGAAATACCACGAAGAGCGAGCAAATGCTGCAGCTTGAAGCCTAGAATATCCCTCAACTTCGTTGCGTAAGGGTGGCATGCTTTTGGCTTTGGTAGGAACAGGAGTCCAGTACGACTTTGCCCCTCCCTGATGCAACTCCAGGCAAATGTTGTGTAACCACACCAAATGGAGTATCAAACGTCCGTGGTCAAGTGGATGTAGTCCAAAACACAGCTTAGACCACTCGTGCTAGATCCTGTGCTACACGTGATGTAGGATCGGAACTAGCAAGGACTGATGGTGTAGAGCGACACCTACTTTGGCCTTGCAGTCACCATCAATTTGAGATCAGTGACCTCGATGGTATTTGACCAGCTATTCTTGTTGTATCGCTATATCATACATGAAGGATCGTAGTGGTAAAGAAATGGGTCACAAGTCAGGCACAGAGAGGGCACTTGAAGCCCGATTTCTTAGACCATGGGCGAGGATGGCCACCAAAGAATCGTCGGTCGAAGGAATGATGATACCTTTGGTACTAGAATAGATTTGTTCGAGGTGGTTTTGAGACACTCTGAGTGGCGCCGCTACAGCTTAACGAAGTGGGCGAGCATGTTCTGTAGGATACTCAGGGTAACTACCCGGGATCGTTCAGCATCGACCTAAAAATAATTGTGCCTCCGCATCCAAAGTCGCGCGTTTGATCAGAGTCAGAATGCAAAACTTGTCCAATTTTTGATTCTGTGCCTGCGAAAGGAACCGATTCAGCACCCTGCGACACCGGATGATCACTAGTTCAATAGTAAGCAAACCATCGACTGGTGTATTCTGTGGGCTAGTATTGCCATATCTCGTGGCAAAACACTGCTTGCTTCACTTCTTATCCGACACCACCGTTGGGTAAGCACCCGGCTTTCCCAGTTCCGCATTCTCAACTTCAAGAGCCCCTCTACGACTCAATCTTTGTCCTCTTCCGGTAAAACACCCTTTTCAGTGACCTTAAAAGAGAAGCAACCCTCCCTCTCAAGATTCCTTACACCCTCGCGGACCTCTTCCCTCCACTTCTCGCTCTCCCACCAATTAGCCCAGCCTGAGAACGCACTCCTTTCCGCGGCTTCCCACCTCTGCCCCGCCTGCTTTGCAGCCTCCTCAACACTCATGCCAGGGCCAAATTTTTTGACTCTGTCTTTCTCTACGACCACCTTCAGAGTGCAGAAATTGTTCCATACAGACGGTAGATGAGGCCGAAGCGCTCGATGCCCCGCCGCGGTCGTGGCGGGAGATAGACTCCAATTCGTGGCTACAACAGTACAAGAAAATTGGTGCTGGATGTGGCGTAATGACGAGACAAGAGCGCGGTAGCGTTGGAGCAAGAGGCTGTTGTTTGCTTTCTCGGCGTTGTTGGAAGTGTAAGGACCGGCTTCTTCGTCAGCGTCCAGACGATCTTGCCAGAGAAAGGCGCTGAGGTCATTTATGGAGAGCAGACCAACAGGCCGATTCGAAGAGAAATGGGCTGGAAGCTGTTTGAGGAGATAGGAGGTTAGGGTAGACAGAGTAGCAAGTAGAGAGGGAGTAGAGTGTGGACGGAAGACGTGTAAATGTGTTAGGGATTCTGAGATCAGAGATGAGATCTCATCTTCTGGCAGTGCTGACGGGGTAGAGCAACTTGAGACAAGTTCTCGCATAAGATGATGCAAGCGAAGAATGGAGAATTTACTAGAGAGATCCAAGAGCACGACAGCATAGCCTTTCCCACCCAACGGTATTTCATTATACTGCTGCGGCAATAGAGACATCGACACCAAGTAGCAAAGCATTTGGGTCTTGCCTGAGCATGCCGTAGCGCCAGTGATCTCTATGATTGGCAACGGCTTCTCCCTCGTCGAATGGAAATTTTGATGCTCCGTAGACCATTCACCAGACTGCGTGTGATATTGTTGCTGCTGCCTTGTCTGGGGAGGATTTTGAAAGACGCCGAGGAGCCTATCGAGAGATGGAAAGCCCAGCTGGGACGTAGGAGGTACCTCGAGCCCTCTAAGAGTGCGTAGAAGCTGTAGAAGGGGGTCAGCATCATGCCTAGTAGAGAAGCCGTTAGGCACCCTGACGCACCTCATCCAAGCCTTCCTCCTTTACCTCATCAAGCAGATCTGCTCCTAGTTTTTCTGCACTCATGACGCCCTAAATCCCGTAGTCAAAAGGGTGAATAGGTCAACCCCCGGTGTCCTCGCTCACTGCCGTCTTTCTAATGTCCTTTAAGCATCACAGAGAACTGTCATGGCTCCGCCACTCGAAGCATTCCCAGTGTCAGAGCTCGCGTGGCGAATGAATACCTTGCCCAATGGGAAGCGGCGGAAGGGAGGAGATATCGATCTCAACAAGTGTGAATTGCTGGAGTTGGTGCAGTACTCGTGCCATCTTAAGAAGGCAAATGGGTTCGGTCAAGATGTCATTCAATGCGCGCCGGTGGTGAAGCTCTTCAGGAAGTAAGCGTCTCGGTCTCGGCTCGTGTCTTTGAGATTCGTTGAATACTTATTGCTACTACCCCAGATGTGCTGGTGATCTTATGGTGGAGAGTACAGCTCTAGAGGGCGAGATATGATGTTGGTTATTGCAGAGACAGGGGGCATTGAAAGCTGCAGTAGATGTACGATTACAGGCTTCTACCGCCAGACTTCACGAGCATCGCATGTAGAATCTTATGTTCAAATTCACAATGCTCGAATGACGTTGCGCATACGGGTATCATATATCTCCTCTCGTTCCTTTTGACCATCAAACGCCGCGCAATGCTCCTCCACAAGTGGCTGCCTTAGATGTTACCATTCGTCCCTCTTTTCTGCAGAGCTGGCTTCCTCCAGTACCTCTTCTCTGAGTTGACTGCTGAATTGAGCCTTCCGTTCCCAAAGGAAGTGCCAGTCAACTCTCCTTCTTTCTGCTTCTCCTTTTCGAACGACCCGTATCCGCTGTCAGTGTCAATGCTATCCTGCGCACCTGCCGTCACAGCTTGCATCGTCTCCATGAACACCTGGTCCCTCCTTGCACGCATACTCTTCACTGCCTGCCCTTTCTGTGATTCATGGGCTGGTCGATTAGATGCAGCGCTCACAAGCCTCCGTAGGGCTTCCTCCCCCAGTCTACCTTCTTCTGTAGCCCGCTCTCGGACCTTTCTCGGATCTTGCTCCCGCTCTGGGAATTCTGCCGTAGCTTTGTATGTGTGTTTGCTCGGGTAATCGGGGAAGTGCATGGGTATGTTTGATTTAGCTCGTTCATTTGTTGCGCCATATAATATTGGTCCCAGAAAGCGTAGGTGTTGTTGCTCGTTGTCTTGGACAGCTTCTGATTGGAGAGGAAATTGTGAAAGTGAGGGAGGAACTGGTGGGTCGAGATGTGGTATGAGTGAACGCAGACTGAGCTGGTGAGTATGCAGAGCTTGGAGGAAGTCCTGAGGTATAGGCCCTGTGCGACGGCTGGAGAGCATAGATTGGCGCACATCCGCTAGATAGTGGGCCATGTCTGGCACTGTCAGCATACTGCTACGCAAGGAGCGCAGCAGAGTGGCTTTCTCATACATTCTTCAACGTCACTGCGAAAGGCGTCGACAGCCTCTGGAGCTGCCGCTTCGAAGCCTACAGCTTGTAGCGCAAGGCCGATCGAACGGGTGAGCATGGACTGTTGGGATTCTTCGTCCTGCCATAATCCTTCTCGTCGCTGTGATCTCTGAGGATCCCATAAGGCCTTATGATGGCGTATGGATCCGCGGTTCAATTTCTTTGTAGCTGGCGTGTTGAACTCTGCAACTGTGGAGGTGCGCTTCAAGGGATTCTCGTATTGCACTGCCATCGTTGATGGCATGGCATGAGTAGCGGTGAGTGACTGAGTGATTGCCATCGACTGAGCTGCGCAGCAGTGAGTCGAGGGTGAGTCGGTGGTAGGGAGATGTCGTGGTTGGCGGAGGAGGCATGAAAGCATTGCGGCTCCGCAATTCATGACAAGAGGCGCTTGGCTAGCGTGGCTGACTAATCACGATACAATTGTGACTCTTCATTCCGGTTCCTATTGAACATACAATTTACTATAGAACACCGAATCTCTGCAACTCATAATCACCATGTCTACACATCGGAAATCAGTCGCTTTTAGTGAGGGTACCACAGTCGTCGATGGCAATGGCGAAGTAACCGAAGTGAATGGAACCTCAGACAAGACATCAGCAGAGTCACACACAGCAAGTGAGTTCGCCTCTTTGTTACCACTATATTCAGTATACTCACAGTCACAAGTCTCACCAGAGTCAAAGCCAAATGCAGCAGTCGATGAAGTCAGCGAACTCTTCAGAGGCTTAGGCAAGAAAAAGAAGTCATCTAAGAAGCCCAAAGATGAGGCGGCAGATGGAGGTGATGAGCCAGCACCAGCCGCAGACGGCGAATTCGACCCGACAGCACTAAAGAAGAAAAAGAAGAAGAAGGCCGCCAAGCCTGCAGAGGCAGATGATTTCGAGGCAAAGTTGGCCGAAGCTGGCGTGAACGAGAACGGCGAGGCAACTGGCGAGGCGCAAGCAGAACCAGAAGAGGATACAGTAGAGGGTGACATGGTCACTGGTACTGGAATTTGGGCCCACGACGAAGTAAAGCCCATCAAATATGACAAACTCCTGGAACGTTTCTTCGCCCATCTCCACAGCGCACACCCAGACCTGCTATCAAGCGGCTCAAAATCCTATGTCATCCCACCACCACAGTGTCTACGTGAAGGAAACAAGAAGACTATTTTTGCGAATATCCCGGACATCTGCAAGAGGATGAAGAGAAGCGAGGAGCATGTCATGCAGTTCATCTTTGCAGAATTGGGAACGAGCGGCAGTGTGGACGGGTCGAGGAGATTGGTCATCAAAGGAAGATTCCAGCAGAAACAGATTGAGAACGTGCTGAGGAGATATATTGGTGAGTTTGTTCCTGCTACAGCGACTGGCAGAGCGACGTTAACGTTGTTACAGGCGAATACGTGACTTGCAAAACCTGCCGATCGCCAGACACAGAGCTCAGCAAAGGAGAGAATCGTCTCTACTTCGTTACGTGCAACTCATGCGGCAGCCGAAGGAGTGTCACAGCTATCAAGACAGGTTACTCAGCACAAGTTGGCAAGAGAAAGAGACAGCAGACTTGAGTGGGCCGTCTTATGATTGTTTGCTGGTCGTCAAGCATGTTGCGTGGTGTCTAATCAGGTCCGGCCGTCTGCTTAGCACAATTGAAGAACCTTCTGTATCAAAAGACTACAAACGAAATTGAGTAATTACTTGTCATCCTATTCTCCCAGCAGCTGGAGTCACCCGCGTGGTTTTTGTTCAACCTTACAATGCATGCTTCAGAGCCTCTCAAGGGCTTGTCGCTCTCTAGCTACTTCTTCACATTACTCGAAGCAGCGTCCCTTAGCATGAACACTTCCTAAGAGGACTCGGGCCAAATCATATCTCGGTGTAGGGCTGCAAAGGTCTCGCGTGTTTCCTTTAAATTTGCAAGCTCTGCCAAAGCCTTATTGAGCAATTTCTATCGAGCTTTGCCCGGTTTCTGCTGGCTTCATCGACTACCTCCTCCCAGCTTTCGATCATTCTCCAGCGACTCCTCCCCAGCACTGGCCGCATATTCCTCCAGCTTTGCCCTAATCCTCTCATCATCCGCAGCCAGTATCCTCGCAGCACTCAACGCAGCATTCGTCGAATTATTAATCCCAACAGTAGCAACAGGAACACCCCTCGGCATATTCGTCATACTCAATAGACTATCCATGCCATCGCCAACCGTCGGCTTGATAGGCAAACCAATAACTATGACCTTCTTTGAGAAAGCAGCGATCATGCCTGGGAGATGGGCAGCGCCGCCGGCTGCCGCTATGATGACTTTGATACCTCGAGACGCTGCTGTCTTGGCGTATTCTGCCATAGCATCTGGCGTGCGGTGGGCGGATTTGATACCTTTTTCGTAGGGGATGTTGAAATCGTTGAGGATTTTGTAGCAGGCTTCTAGATGTGGTTGGTCGGATATCGAGCCTGTGATGATGCCGACAACGGGTTGAGGCTTGGGTTTTGGCTTAGCGTTGCTGTCCCTTCCATCCTCATCGGATCGTCCAGCCCGGATCTCATTTGCAAGCCTAATGAGAGGGTCGATCATAAGTTCTGCCTCTTCCATGGTATCACCAAGTACAGTCAAATGGCCCATTTTCCTCCCTTTTGTCGCGTCTCCCTTTCCATAGAGGTGTACCTTGGCGCCAATGGCATCTGCGGCATCTGCGAGCTGCAGGAACGACTTTGTGTCTGATCCACCGAGAATGTTGAGCATGATCGCGGGCTTGACTAACTCGAGCCCCTTCGGAGCTATAGGTCGGCCTAGAATTGCAAGTAAATGAGAGTCGTATTGAGATATTCGACAGGCCTCTATTGTGTAATGACCGCTGTTATGTGGCCGAGGGGCAATCTCATTCACCCAAATATTCTTGTTTTCAAGAAGAAACATCTCGACGCCAAAGATTCCTTTGCCTCTAAAACTCGCAACTGCCTTTCTCGCTACCTCTTGCGCGTAGTCATTCGTCTCTTTTGAGAGGTCACGAGGGGGTGCGTAGACGAGCTTGCAAATACTGTCTTCATGCACCGTCTCGACAGTGGGATACGACAATGTGCAAGAGGACCATTTCGAAGGATCCGCTTCGTCTGTCATTCTGACAACCATAACGGCAAGCTCTTTCACGAAGAATACCCACTCCTCAGCATAGAGGGGCCGATCTTTCAACGCTTCCAACGCAGGTTTGAAGTCTTGAGTCGATCGAACGGGGTAATTACCACGCCCATCGTACGCTCCTTTACGGGCTTTAAGCATAAAAGGAAACCCTAAAGTGTCTGCAGCGTTCTGCAGGGCCTCTTCTGACGGCGTATCAACTGGTATCGACTCGGCAAGAATGATATCAGCTTTCTCCAAGGTCGTCCTTTGCAGATACTTATCCTGAATTGTGCGTATTGCTTGCCAGCTTGGGTGGATCTCCAGCTTTTTCCCTTCAGCCTGCGACTCCTTCTCCAAATCCTCAAGTACCTGCGTGTCGACATGCTCGATCTCAACGGTCAATACGTCACATTCGCTTGCAAGCTTGCGGATGGCTTTTGGATCAGAAAAGGAGCCATCCACGCCAGGATGTGCATTGACTTGTTTTGCTGGTGATCCTTTCTTGTCGAGAATAGCGATAGCAATGTTCCTGTTGTTGGCTGCTTCGACGACCATACGACCCAGCTGGCCACCACCAAGTACACCAATAGTCCGAGTATCCATGGCAGTCAACACGAATATTCTTTCACAGAAATATATCCAATGGAACCGGAATACAATTGAATGGCACTTCAGTGAAATCTTCGAATTGTTGCTCTAATTTGTGAAATGGAGTAGAATAACCGTGCATCACATCAAGGCCTTACGGAGGAGGCATCTATCTACTTACGATACGTGCACGTTTTGAAGGGAATGACATTTGATGTTCGATGGTGGGTGTGAGTTGGAAAAATCTAACGTCGCAAGGTCAAATTCGCTTGGCAAAACCGGGAAAAAAGAGCCTGGCGAGCACCAAATGCACACATCAGCAAATCGAAAAAGCAAGTAAATGCCATTCCTGTCTAATAAGTAAACTCGATTCAGTCCAAAAAGGGCCATACTATAGGCTCAAAAGCCTTGCGTGAGGCTTTATTAGCCGCCAAGCGGCGCTCAGGTCAGCCCTAAGCAGCCGCCAAAAACATCTCTGGACCACTCGGAAGGATGCTGCTCCTCTCCATGCAGTTGGGACGTCTACCACTGGATACCTATTTCTAGCACGGAATACAAGAATAGCTACAAGTCCATCTGCCCCTCTCTGAGCTCTTGATTTAAGTATGTAAGAGCTTCTTTGTAGGCGTCGCGTTTCTTTTCACTTTCCTCCGTCTCGAGTCTGTCATTGAGCTCTTCATTGAGTGTCACATTGCCTACCTCACTTCTTCAGAAGCTTTCCTGTTTCAATTGCCCTAGCTTTCCCTTTTGCCCAGGAGCTCGCCTCGAGTACATTCAGTCGCAGCCTCGAACGATTGTATCGCAGAGAAAGATGGCGACTCCTCCGCCTCCAAGCTACGGGCAAAGCAGTCCCCCACCAAACACAGGCTACTATCGTCGTTAGTTGAGAGGCCACTGAAAGCCCAATGATCTCTTGAAAGCTAACCAAAAGCAACAGCACCCCTAGGTGGACCTCAAGAAAGCCGAACTTATCCACCACCAGGCAAGGCTCCCCTCATGATTCTACTTCCTTCTGACTAACGTATAAGGAAGGCCAGTCATTCCCACCGCCCCCCGGACAAGGCTCACCAGGCTTTCCACCCCCACAAACATACCCCCCTCCTCCCTCGCAGCCCTCACCATCCCTCGCAGGCGCGTACCCACCACCACCACCCCAGCAGCAATATGCCAGCAATGGCCACAGACAATCCTTTGCTCCTCCCCCACAGCCCGTGCCTCCAATCGCCATGCCAGAGAAAAGGCCTACCCAGGAGGCATATCAA